>Ga0209254_10001430_pt1 | contig 21363 bp, 18 predicted proteins | sample FrelakmetDIP11DI_FD_187148 | JGI IMG/M metagenome (GOLD analysis project Ga0209254, IMG submission 187148) | Freshwater lake sediment microbial communities from the University of Notre Dame, USA, for methane emissions studies - DIP11 DI (SPAdes)... | ecosystem: Environmental > Aquatic >...
AAAGCAGACGCCGCATTTCGGCCCAACCCGCAGGGAAAGCGAATGGCGGGCGCATTGCGGCGTTGCCGCTTCGCTTGTTGGCAGTCAGCCAACGGCGCTTGCGGCGCCTGCGACTTCCTCCCGCCATTCGCTTTCGCCCTCGCGTCATTAGCGTTAACAGGCCCTAGCGCGGGCGCCGGGCACGGCCGAACGGCCCGCGTCGTCGGCAGCCCAGGGCGCGCTCAGTTCGGGGCGCCCGGCAACCCGGCATGCGTGGCGATCTCGTCCGCCAGCCGGGGCAGCAGTGCCGGCGGCAGGTCGTGGCCCATGTTCTCGATGACCGCCAGCCGCGCGCCGGGGATGCACCCGGCGGTTTCGATGCCGGCGGCCAGCGGCAGCAGGGGATCGAGGCGGCCGTGCACCACCAGCGTTGGCGCGCTGATGCGCGCGAGCCACGGCCGCCGGTCGCCGGCGGCGAGCACCGCCAGCAGTTGCCGACGCGAGGCGGCCGTGTCGAGTCCGCGGCGGGCGATGCGTTCGTAGTGCGCGCGCTGGCCGGCGCGCTCCTGCGGCGCCATCGGGCTGCCGATCACGCTGAACACCCGCTCGAGCCGGTCGATCACCGACTGCAGGTCGCGCGGATCCCGGGGCCGTGACAGGATCGCGCGGATGGCGCTCGGCCGGCCCCAGGCCACGCGCGGGTTCGGGTTACCCGTCGACGACATGATCGACGTCAGGCTCGCTACCCGCTGCGGGTGCCTCGCCGCCAGCAGCTGCGCGATCATGCCTCCCATCGACACGCCGATGACGTGGGCCTGCCCGATGCCGAGTGCGTCGAGCAGGCCGGCCACGTCCTCGGCCATGTCGTGCAGCGTGTACGGCGCCGGCACATGCAGCCGCAAGGCCGCGCGCACCATGGCGACCGGCAACGGGATCGTGGGCGCGCCGGCGAGCTTCGTCGAGCCGCCGGCGTCGCGGTTGTCGAAGGTGATCACCCGCGCGCCGCGGGCCACGAGCAGGTCGATCAGCGTCGGCGGCCACGCTGCAGCAGGCATGCCGAGACCCATGATCGCCAGCAGCGGCAGCGCGCCGGGCGCGCCGTGCACGTCGTAGTCGATGGCGAGCCCGTTGACCGCCGCGGTGGGCATCGCGTTGCCGCTTTCCGCCGTCAGACCAGGCCGCGGCGCTTGGGGTCGCGACACTGCCAGGCCCGCGCGCCCGCCTCGCCGAGCCCGAGCGACGTCCAGCGCCCCTGCGGCTGCGCCAGCCGGACCCGCCCCGACGCGCGCGCCAGTTTGCACTCGCACCCGCACTGCACGCTGTGCATCAGGTCGTCCAGGTCGGCGGCGGCGAGATGGTGGCGGCAGCGGTCATGGCTGCCCCCTTCGCGCTGCGCGCTGTCCCCCCAGGGGGGAGCGAGCGCCTTCGGAGCGGCCGCGCGGCGCTCACTGGCTGTCGCGCTTGCGGCTGCGCGGCACGCGTGGATGCGCTCCCGCGGACTTGTCGTCTCGGTCGGCGGGAGCCTTCGCCCGCCGGCGCCTTCGGGCGGGCGGCGGCAGTGCTGCCGCCGCCAGTTCGTCGAAGGCCTCGCGCAGCGCCTGCGCCAGCGGCGCGGCATCGGGAACGAGCCGCTGCGCCGCCACCAGGCCGAAGTCCAGCGAATCCAGGTAGCGCATCACGGTGATGTTTAGCCCGAGCCCGTGCTCGACGATCGACAGCGGCCAACAGGTGCGCAACCGCGCGCCGGCGAGATACAGCGGGACCGCCGGGCCCGGAACGTTGGAGACCACCACGTTGGCCAGCAGCGGCAGTCGTTCAGCGAGCCCGCCGCCGTAAAGCGCCGCGGCGGTCGTCAGCAGCCACGGCAGGCCGATCGAAGGCAGCGCAGCATCGAACGCCGGCCGCAGCCCGCGCGACATCGCCTTGGCGGTGCCGGCCGCCGCGTGGACCGTGCGCAGGCGCTCGAGCGGATCGGCAATGTCGGTGGCCAGGCTGGCCTGCGCCATCGTTGCCTGCGTGTTCATCTGCGTGTCACCGTCGGCGCGCAGAGACACCGGCATGGCAGCCAGCAGGGACTCGTCCGGCAGCTCATCGCGCGCGCCGAGGTAGCGACGCAAAGCACCGCCGACGATCGCCAGCACGACGTCGTTGACGGTCACGTCCTGCGCGGCGGCAATGGCGCGCAACGGCGGCAGCGGCAGCGCCGCCGTGGCGATGCTGCGGCGGCCGTCGATTGCCTCGTTGAAAACGCTCGCCGGCGCCAGGCCGATGTGACGTGCCCAGCCGGCCAGCACGCGGCCGCCCGCGCCGCTGCGTAACGCGCCGAGCGCGGCGCGACCGATCGCCGGCAGGTGCCGCAGCAGATCGACACCGGCGCGGCCGTTGTGCTCGAGCGCTGCCGCCAGCAGTTTCGCCGCGCCAGGCACGGGCTCGTCGGGGACGTCGTCGATCCGAACCGCGGCCGGCTCGGTTCCGGACGGTGCGGTGTCGAAAAGCGCCTGCGCCAGAGCGACGCCGGCTACGCCGTCGATCGCCGCGTGGTGGACCTTGGTGTAAAAGGCGCAGCCGCCGTCGGCGAGCCCCTCGATCAGGACGAACTGCCACAGCGGCCGTGCGCGGTCCAGCCGCTGCGCATGCAGCCGCGACACCGTCGCTTCGAGTTGCCGAAGCGTGCCCGGCGGCGGCAGCCGCACCCGCTTCAGGTGCTGCGACAGATCGACGCGGCCGTCGATCCACATCGGATTGGCGATGGCCAGTGGCAGCGTGCAAAGGCGCCGCCTGAACACCGGCGACGCTGACAGGCGCGCGGCCAGATGTCGCTCGATGGCGGCGAACAGATCGGTGTCCGTCGGCGCGTCGAGCAGATGCAGCGCGCCGACGTGCATCGGCGTGGCCGCCGTTTCGAGGTGGAGGAAGAGCGCATCGAGCACGCCGAGCGGCGTCATTTGTCTCGTCCCGGTTTCGGCTGCAGGCGGGTTGGGCGGAGAGCAGATCGTACGACGGCCCCGCCCGCGGCACGCAAACCCCAGCCCATAAAATGCCCGGATGCGCATCGTCTTCGCCGGCACGCCCGATTTCGCCGCCACCGCGCTGGCCGCCATCGTCGATGCCGGGTTCGAGGTCGTGCTGGCGCTGACGCAGCCCGACCGGCCGGCCGGCCGCGGCCTGAAGCTGACGCCGAGCCCGGTCAAGCAACTGGCGTTGGCGCGCGGCGTCGCAGTCGCCACGCCACTGTCGCTGAGTCTGAAGAAGGGCGGCGAGGCCGCCGCAGCGGCCCGCGCGCAACTGGGTGCGGTGCAAGCCGATGTGCTGGTCGTGGCGGCCTATGGCCTGATCCTGCCGCAGGCGGTGCTCGACTTGCCGCGCGGCCTGCCAGATGCAGGCTGTGGCCGCATCACGGCGCTGAACATCCACGGCTCGCTGCTGCCGCGCTGGCGCGGCGCCGCACCGGTGGCGCGGGCGATCGAGGCCGGCGATCCAGGCACCGGCATCACGATCATGCAGATGGACGCCGGTCTGGACACAGGCCCGATGCTGCTTGCCGAGCCGACGCCGATCCTGCCGGACGACAGCACCGCCACACTGACCGGGCGTCTGGGGTCGATTGGCGCGCGATTGATCGTCGAGGCGCTGCACCGGGCCGCGGCGCGTCGGCTGCGAGCCACGCCGCAGCCGGGCGAGGGCGCAAGCTATGCGCACAAGCTCGACAAGCGCGAGGCCTGGCTCGACTTTGCGCTCGACGCCGAGCTGCTGGCGCGGCGGATCCGCGCGTTCGATCCCTTCCCGGTCGCGTGCGTGCGACGCGGCGAGACCACCCTGAAGCTCTGGCGCGCGCACGCCCAGACGGACGAAGCCGGCGCCGTGCCCGGCACCGTGCTGGCCGCGACCGCGGACGGCCTGCGCATCGCCTGCGGCCGGGGGACGCTGGTGGCAAGCGAGTTGCAGCGGCCGGGCAGCCGGCGCCTCGGCGCCGCCGAATTCCTCGCCGGTATGCCAATCGAGCCCGGCGAGGTGCTCGCCGGTGCGCCGCCCGACCCGGCCGCATGTTCGTGAATGGCCACGCGCCGCCGCTCGCCGATGCCTTGCAGGCGGCCGCGTCCGCCTGGCACCTGCTGCGCAGCGGTACGTCGCTCGACCGCGCGCTTGCCACCGCGCGGGACGAATTCACCTCGGCCGCCTCGGCGCCGCCGCATCCGCGGCTGGCGGCGGCGGCAAAGGACGTCGCCTACACCGCCACCCGGCACCTGGCGCTGATCGACGCCCTGCTGGCGAAGCTCGCGCACCGCGCGCCCGACCCGGCCGTGGCAGCGCTGCTGGCCGTCGCCCTCGGCCAGTTGCTGGCGCCGCGCCATGCGCCGTACGCCGTCGTCGACCAGGCCGTGCAGGCTGCCAAGGTGCGGGGCCAAACACGCGCTGCCGCCGGCTTCGTCAACGCGGTGCTGCGCAGCGCGCTGCGGCGCCTGCCGACGCTGCGGCCCGAACTCGAATGCAACCCGACCGTCGCCTTCAACGCGCCGCGCTGGTGGATCGACCGGCTGCGCGAGGCCGAACCGGCGCATTTCGCCCAGGCGCTGCAGTTGCAGCGCGAAGTGCCGCCGCTCGTGCTGCGGGTCAATCCCCGGCGCAGCACCGTCGAGGCGTATCTGCAGCGACTGAGCCGCGACGGCATCGCGGCAAGCCGGGTCGGGCCGGCGGCCGTCTGGCTGCACGACCCTCTGCCCGTGCAGGACATTCCCGGTTTCGCGGCCGGCGACGTTTCGGTGCAGGACGCCGGGGCGCAGGTGGCGGTGCAACTGCTGCAGGTCGAAAACGGCATGCGCGTCCTCGACGCCTGCGCCGCGCCCGGCGGCAAGACCGCGCAACTGGCCGAGGTCGCAGATGACCTCACGATCGACGCGGTCGAACTCGATGCGGCCCGCGCCGAGCGCATCGAGGAAAACCTGCGCCGCGTGCACGCCCGCGACCACGCAGACATCCGCGTCCACGTGGCCGATGTGGCGCAGCCGGAACGATTCGCGCAGGAACGCTATGCGCGCATCCTGCTCGATGCGCCCTGCACCGCCTCCGGCATCGTACGCCGTCATCCGGACATCCCCTGGCTACGCCGGCCGGCCGATGTTGCGCAATTAGCAACGCTGCAGGGGCGTTTGCTCGACGCGCTGTGGCCGCTGCTGGAGCCCGCTGGTAGATTGCTTTACGTCGTGTGCTCGGTATTCGCCGAGGAAGGGCCGCGCCAGGCCGAGCGCTTCGCTGCCCGCCACGCCGACGCGCGGCCGTTGGCCCTGCCCGGCGTCGGCACGCCTCAGCTGCGGCTGCTGCCGGCGCATGGCGCGGGGTGGTCGCACGGCCTGCCGAGCGTTCACGACGGCTTCTTCTTCGCGATGTTCGAAAAGACGTAGATGCCGATGATGCGCGCGGCCGGTCTGCCCCTCGACGGCGCTGTGCCAAACGCATCGCCGGTCAGACGTCTGCTGTGCGCCGCGTTGCTTGCCGCCGGCGCGCTCCTCGGTCACGTCGCGCCGGCCAGCGCCAGCGACCGCATCGAGGTGCGCAGCGCCGAGCTGCGCCCGGCCGCCGATGGCGACGGCATCGCCCTGGATGCAACGTTCGACTTCGACCTGCCGTGGGCCCTCGAAGACGCGGTCAGCCGCGGCGTGCCGCTGTACTTCGTCGTCGACTTCGAGCTGTACCGGACGCGCTGGTACTGGTTCGACGACCGGCGCGCGGCCGCGACGCTGACCCACCGCCTGAGCTACAGCCCGCTCACCCGCGAGTACCGGCTGGCGCGCGGCTCGCTGGCGTTGCCGTTCGAGACGCTCGGCGCGGCGCTGGCCACCCTGCGACGGGTCACCAACTGGACGGTCATCGAGCGCGGCACGCTGGCCGCCGGGGACAGCTATCGGGCGCAGGTCCGCATGCGGCTGGATACGACGCAGCTGCCGCGACCGTTCCAGATCGGCGCCATCACCAGCCGGGACTGGACGCTCTTCTCCGAATGGCGCAATGTGCCGGTCAGGTCAGACTTGGCGCGTTGACCCGGCGCGTCGCGCACGGCGCCTGCCGCCGGCACCGAGGTTGCCGGCCTGACCCGACCCGACGATGTCGCCGCTGATCCGCTACTTTTTCGTCGCTGCGCTCGCGCTCGGCGGCGTGGCGCTCTTCCTGCTCGCCTCCGCAGCAAGCAGCACGGCGACCTTCGGCCGCCACTATCCGCTGCTGCTCGCGATCAATGGCGCCATCGCGACGGTCCTGCTGGTGCTCGTGCTGTTGCTCGTCTGGCGGCTGGTGCGCCGACACCGCGCGCGCCGCTTCGGCGCGCGCCTGATGGCGCGTTTCGCGGTTGCATTCGCCCTGATGGGCGTACTGCCGGGCGCGCTGATCTACGTGGTTTCGGTGCAGTTCCTGTCGCGCTCGATCGAGTCGTGGTTCGACGTGCGCGTCGATCGGGCACTCGAGTCAGGCCTCTCGCTCGGCCGCGCCGCGCTCGAGGCCCAGCTCGCCGACCTGACCGTCAAGGCGCGCACCATTGCGCTGGACCTCGCCGAGGTGCCGGAATCGATGCAACTGGCCGCGCTCGACCGGGCGCGAGAGGGGGCCGGCATCCAGGAGGCGCTGCTGGTCAGCGCCGGCGGCCAGCTGCTCGGCGCCTCCGGGCGGCGCCCGGCGAGCTGGGTGCCCGAACTGCCATCGGCGGCGGACCTCAATCTGGCTCGCACCCAGCGGCAGCTGGCGCTGATCGAAGGCGATCCGCTGGCCGCCGACGAAGGCGCCGGCGTGCGCACGCGCGTGCTGGTGGCGATTCCGACGCTCGGCGCAGCGCCCGCGCTCGGCAGCCCGCCGCTGCGCGGCGCCCTTCGCGCCGAACCGTCCGCGCCGAGCCTTGCGCCGCGCCGGGGCGAGCCGCGATACCTGCAGATGATCCAGCGGCTGCCGCCGACCGTCGCCGCCAATGCCGCGGCCCTGCAAAGCGGCTACCGCGACTATCAGGAACTGTCGCTGGCGCGCGGCGGCCTGAAGCAGATCTACACGGTCACGCTGACGCTGACGCTGATGCTGGCAGTCTTCGCCGCGGTGGCCGGTGGGATCCTGCTGGCCGGCTCGATGACCGCGCCGCTGCTGCAGGTCGCGGAAGGCACCAAGGCCGTGGCCGAGGGCAACTACCGCCGCCTGCGCGAATTCCCCCGCAAGGACGAACTGCACGAATTGACGCAGTCGTTCAACGCGATGACGCGACAGCTCTCCGAGGCGCGCGACGCCGTCGAGGCGCGGTCGCGGGAACTGGAGAATGCACGCGCCTATCTCGAGCGCGTGCTGACCAACCTGTCCGCCGGGGTCATCGTGCTCGACCGCGAGCTGCGCCTGGTCAGCGCCAATCACGGCGCCAGCCGCATCCTGGGCCTGCCGCTGGGCGCCGCCGGCGGTCGCGCTCTGGCGGAACTGGCGCCGGAATTCGCCGCGCAGGTGCAGTCGGCGCTGGCCGACCAGAAGCTGGCCACGCTGCCTGCCGACTCCTGGCAGCGGCAGATCGAGCTGAAACGCACGACCGGGGAGCAGGCCGAGGTGCTGTCGCTGCTGGCGCGCGGCTCGCAGCTGCCGCTAACCGACGGTCCCGGTTACGTCGTCGTCTTCGACGACATCACGCAGGTGATCTCCGGCCAGCGGGCGGTCGCGTGGGGCGAAGTGGCGCGACGGCTGGCGCACGAAATCAAGAACCCGCTGACGCCGATCCAGCTGGCCGCGGAACGCCTCGAGATGAAGCTTGCGAGACGGCTTTCGCTCGAGGATGCCGCCGTGCTGACGCGCGGCGCGAAGACCATCGTCAACCAGGTCGCGGCGATGAAACGCATGGTCGACGACTTCCGCAACTACGCGCGCGTGCCGCCGGCGCGGCTGGTGCCCCTCGACTTGAACGGGCTGATCGAGGAAGTGGCGGCGCTGTACGGCGCCGAGCGCGGCGCCGCCGCCGAGGCGCCGCTGCGCCTCGACCTGGCCCCCGGCCTGCCGCGCATCGCCGGCGACGCGACCCAGCTGCGTCAGGTGATCCACAACCTGCTCGCCAACGCGCAGGAAGCCGCGCACAGCGGCGCACCGGCGCCGCGGGTCTCGGTCCGGACCGAGACCGTGCATGCGCAGGGCGCCGCGGCGGCGCAGGCCGTGCGCCTGACCGTCGAGGACAACGGACCGGGGTTCGCAGCGAATATACTTCCCCGCGCCTTCGAGCCTTACGTGACGACCAAGCCGAGCGGCACGGGTCTCGGCCTGCCGATAGTGAAGAAAATCGTGGACGAGCATGACGCACGCATCGAGCTGGCCAACCTCGGCGCAGGCGGAGCGGCGGTGACCATCGTCTTTCGCCGCCTCGCGGACACGACGACGACGGCTGCCGATGTTGCCGCTTCGGTCAACTGAATCCGTAGCGCTGAAGATGCCGTCCGGCTTTGCGGCATGATGCGCGGGCTCGTTGCGGTGTCGCCGTCCGTTCGGCGGCATCGGAATCCGTCCGCGTGGCAGGCCATCGTGCCGCGGCCCCAACCGACGCCCGCTGAAGGCGGGCGCTGACTGTCCACCATGTCCACGATTCTGGTTGTCGACGACGAAATCGGGATCCGCGAGCTGCTTTCGGAGATCCTGTCCGACGAGGGCCACGCGGTGCTGACGGCGGAGAACGCCGCGGCCGCGCGCGCGCTGCGCCAGAGCGAGCTGCCGGACCTCGTGCTGCTCGACATCTGGATGCCCGACACCGACGGGGTCACCCTGCTGAAGGAGTGGGCAGCAGGCGGCCAGCTGACGATGCCGGTGATCATGATGTCCGGGCACGCGACCATCGATACCGCGGTCGAGGCCACCCGCTTCGGGGCGCTCGATTTCCTCGAGAAGCCGATCGCGCTGGCCCGCCTGCTCGCCGCGGTGCGCAGCGGCCTCGAGCGCGGCCGGTCGAGGCAGGGAGCGGCGGCGGCGGCCTTGACGCCGCCGGCGGGCGCCGCCGCGCGTGGCGACGAGGCACAGCCGGTGCCCTTCGCGGTATCGCGCGAGGTAGCGCCGCCGCCACCGCCGCCGCCGGCCAACGCGGCTTCGGTGGCACTCGACCAGCCGCTGCGCGAGGCGCGCGACCAGTTCGAACGCGTCTATTTCGAGTATCACCTCGCGCGCGAGTCGTACTCGATGACCCGTGTGGCGGATCGTGCCGGCCTGGAGCGCACGCATCTGTATCGCAAGCTCAAGCAGCTCGGCATCGAGCTCCTGCGCGGCAACCGGCGCACGCCGGTCGCCGAGGAGCCGGCGGCCAGCGCTGCACCTGCGTCGCAGCCCGAGGGCGGCGATTGCTGATGCGCGCACGGCAGCGCAGCGGATGAGCGCGCCGGCCCACCGCCCCGGCGGTGGATTTCCGAGCGCGCGGCGCTGGCGTCGCCTTGTGCTCCCGCCCGGGCGGGCGGCGACGGCGCGCCGAGCGATCGGGCGAACGTGAAGATCATCATCCTCGGCGCCGGCCGGGTCGGCACGTCGGTCGCCGAGAGCCTCGTCTCGGAGGCGAACGACATCACGGTGATCGACAGCGATCCGGCCCGCGTCGGGGAGGTGCAGGGCCGCTACGACCTGCGCGGCCTGGTCGGCAACGCCACCCAGCCATCGCTGCTGAAGGAGGCGGGCGCTGCCGACGCCGACATGCTGATTGCGGTCACGGCGATCGACGAGGTCAACCTCGTCGCCAGCAAGATCGCCGCCGAGGTCTTCAACGTGCCGACGCGCATCGTGCGCGTGCGCAACACGGAACTGCAGAAGCACCCGGACCTGCTCGGCGAGGCAGGCTTTCGCGTCACCCACATCATCTGGCCCGAGCAGAGCGTCACCGACCTGCTGCTGCGGCTGATCGAGTTCCCCGAGGCGCTGCAGGTGCTCGATTTCGCCGACGGGCGAGCCAGCCTGATCGCGGTGCGCATCTTCGCCGGCGGGCCGCTGGTGCAGCACCCGATCCAGGACCTGCGCAAGCACGTCCCGGGCGTGGACACCCGCATCGTCGCCATCTTCCGCAATGGCCGCAGCATCCAGTGCGAGGGCAGCACGATGATCCAGCCGGGCGACGAGGTGTTCTTCCTCGCCGCCAGCCAGCACATCCGCGCCGTGATGCGCGAGCTGCGCCGCATGGACAAGCCGGTGCGACGGGTGATCGTCGCCGGCGGCGGCAACATCGGCCTGCGGCTGGCACGCGCGCTGGACACCGGCGAAGGCATCGACTGGGGCGCCGGCTTCAACGTCAAGATCATCGAGTCCAGCAAGCGCCGCTGCGAGCACCTCGCGACCCAGCTGTCGAGCCGCGTGCTGGTGCTGCACGGCGACGCCACCGACGAGGACCTGCTCGGCGAGGAAGGCGTGGCCGAGTGCGACCTGTTCACCTCGCTGACCAACGACGACGAGAGCAACATCATGAGCGCGCTGCTCGCCAAGCGGATGGGGGCGCGGCGCACGATCGCGCTGATCAATCGCAAGAGCTACGGCGAGCTGATGCAGGGCGGCCAGATCGACATCGCCATTTCGCCCAGCCACGCGACGCTGTCGAACCTGCTCAAGTACGTGCGCCGCGGCGACGTGGTCGCCGCGCACAGTCTGCGCCGCGGTGCCGCCGAGGCGCTCGAGATCATCGCCCACGGCGATGCAAAGAGCTCGAAGGTGGTCGGGCGCCGCGTCGAGCAGATCGAGCTGCCGAAGGGAGCGACCATCGGCGCGGTGATCCGCGGCGATGGCGAAGGCGCGCGCGTGCTGATGGCGCACCACGACACCGTGATCGAGCCCGAAGATCACCTGATCGTCTTCGTCGCCAACAAGCGGATGATCGCCCGCGTCGAGAAGGTGTTCCAGGTCGGCGTCGGCTTCTTCTGAGCAGCGCTGCGCCCGGCGGCGCGCCGCCTCGGCACCGTTGCCGGGTTCGCGGGCGGGCTCAATGCTGCTATAAACTGCCGCGGACCTCGCGGGCCCCGCTGACCCTGAAGTCAACGGGTCCTGCAAGCCGTTCCAGGGATTGCGCTGGCGGAAGTTTCGCTCCGGAACGGCCCCGATCCCGGTTTGTCGACAAGCAATCAAGTCAAGGAGACCTCAATCATGTCCGACCTCGCAGACCAGCCCTCCCCATTGCCGCAACCCACCTCCAACCGCCGCCGCTTCCTCGGCGCGGGCATCGCCACGGCCGGCGCCGTCGCGCTCGCCGCGTGCGGCAAGAAGGAAGAGCCCGCCAAGGCGGCCGGCGCCGCGACAACACCGGCACCGGCCGTGTCCGCCGCGCCGTCGCCGGTGGTGCTGAAGATGCAGGGCGCCTGGGGCGCCAAGGACATCTTCAACGAGATGGCGCAGGAGTACGTCACGCGCGTCAACGAGATGGCCGGCGGCCGGCTGAAGATGGACTACCTGGTGGCCGGCGCGGTGGTCAAGCCCTTCGAGGTGATGGACGCGACCAGCAAGGGCGTCCTTGACGCCTGCCACGGCGTGCCGGTGTACTGGTACGGCAAGAGCAAGGTGGCGTCGTTGTTCGGTTCCGGCCCGATCACCGGCTGCGATGCGCACCAGACGCTGGCCTGGATCTACCGCGGCGGCGGACTCGAGCTGTACAACGAGTTGCTGCAGAAGATCCAGCTCGACGTCGTCGGCTATTTCGCGATGCCGATGCCGACCCAGCCGCTGGGCTGGTTCAAGAAGCCGCTCGCCTCGGCCAAGGAGCTCGACGGCCTGAAGTACCGCACCGTGGGCCTGGCCGCCGACCTGATGCAGGAACTCGGCGTCAAGGTCACGCAGCTGCCCGGCGGCGAAATCATCCCGGCGCTGGAGAAGGGCGTGATCGACGCCTTCGAGTTCAACAACCCGACCTCCGACCGCCGCTTCGGCGCCCAGGACGTGGTGAAGAACTACATGCTGGGCAGCTACCACCAGGCGATGGAGTTCTTCGAGATCGCCTTCAACAAGGCCAAGCACGACGCGCTGGCGCCGGACCTGAAGGCGATCCTGCGCTATGCCGCCGAAGCCGCCTCGTCGTCGAACTGGTGGACGGCGATGGACAACTACTCGCGCGACCTGCAGGAGCTGGTCGAGAAGGACAAGGTCAACGTGATCCGCACACCGAAGTCGATCTTCGACGCGCAGCTGAAGGCGTGGGACGTGATCACCAAGAAGCTGTCGGACGAGGACCCGTTCTTCAAGAAGGTCGTCGACAGCCAGCGTGCCTGGGCCAAGCGCGTCGCCAGGTACGTGCTCCTGAACGAAGCCGACTACCGGGCCGGCTACGAGCACATCCACGGCAAGCTGCCAGGCTGATCCCGGAGCGAAGCGGCACTCGGCAGGCGCTGGCATGCAGCCGGCGCCCCGCCAGGGAAACGGGGCGGCCTGACACCGCCCCGTTTGTGCTTATGGCGCGTATAAGTTCGCCTATCGGAGGGGGCTCCCATGATCAATCGGCTGATCTATCAGATCGATCGCCTGAGCAAAGCCGTCGGCCATGCGTTTGCTTGGTGCATCGTCATCCTGATGCTGGGCACCGCCTATGAGGTGTTCGTCCGCTACGCGCTGCGCAGTCCCACCAGCTGGGCTTTCGACCTGAGCTACCTGATGTACGGCGGCCTGTTCTACATGGCCGGCGCCTACACGCTGTCGCGCGGCGGCCATGTCCGTGCCGACATGTTCTATCGCAAGTGGTCGTCGCGTACCCAGGCGCTGGTCGAACTGGCCTTGTACGTGGTGTTTTTCTTTCCCGGCATCCTGGCGCTGGTCGTGGCCGGCGGCGCCTACGGGCTCGAGTCGTTGCGGCTGCGCGAGGTCAGCGTCAACAGCCCCGCCGGCGTGCCGATCTGGCCGCTGAAGATGATGATCCCGTTCGGTGCGGCGCTGATCGCGGTGCAGGGTCTCGCCGAGGTGCTGCGCTGCGTCGTCTGCCTGCGTGAGGGCGAGTGGCCCACCCGCCTGCACGACGTCGAAGAGCTCGAAACACAGATCCTGAAACAGCATGCGGGCGCCGACGAGGTCCCGGCACAGCAGGGAGCGGCGCAATGACCGACCCCGCAATCGCCCTGGTGATGCTGGGCATCCTGGTCTTCGTCATCTGCATCGGCTTTCCCGTCGCCTTCACGCTGATGGCGCTCGGCGTCGGCTTCGGCTACTACGCCTACTTCCTCGACGGCCAGGCCTTCTTCAACAACCGCGTCTTCTACCTGCTGACGCAGAACACCTTCACGGTTCTGAACAACGACGCGCTGGTGTCGATCCCGCTGTTCCTGATGATGGGCTACCTGGTCGAGCGAGCCAACATCCTCGACAAGCTGTTCAGGAGCCTGCAGATCGCGCTCAAGCACGTCCCGGGATCGCTGGCCGTGGCCACGCTGGCCACCTGCGCGCTGTTCGCCACCGCGACCGGCATCGTCGGCGCGGTGGTCACGCTGATGGGCCTGCTGGCCATGCCGCAGATGATGAAGGCGCGCTACGACACGCGGCTGGCGGCGGGCGTGATCTGCGCCGGCGGTTGCCTGGGCATCCTGATCCCACCGTCGATCATGCTGATCGTCTACGGCGCCATGGCCGGCCTGTCGGTCGTCAAGCTGTATGCGGCCGCGTTCGTGCCGGGCTTCTTCCTCGCCGGCATGTACATCGTCTACGTGATCGTGCTGGCCATCATCAAGCCCGAGCGCGCACCGCCGCTGCCCAAGGAAGAGGGCAACGTGCCCGTCGGCGAAGTGGTGGTGATGCTGGCCAAGTCGTTCCTGCCGCTGTCGCTGCTGATCCTTTCGGTCCTCGGCGCGATCATGTTCGGCATCGCCACGCCGACCGAAGCGGCGGCGGTCGGCGCGGTGGGCGCGGCGCTGCTGGCTGCGGCCTACCGTTCATTGACCTGGCAGGGCATTCGCGAGTCTGTGTTCCTCACCGCGCGCACCTCGGCCATGGTGTGCTGGCTGTTCGTCGGCTCGGCCACCTTCGCATCGGTCTTCGCCTACCTGGGCGGCAACCAGATGATCAAGGACTTCGTGCTCGCGCTGAACCTGAACCCGATCACCTTCCTGCTGCTGTCGCAGGTGATCATCTTCCTGCTCGGCTGGCCGCTGGAGTGGACCGAGATCATCATCATCTTCGTGCCGATCTTCCTGCCGATGCTCGCCCACTTCGGCATCGACCCGATCCTGTTCGGCGTGCTGATCGCGCTGAACCTGCAGACGGCGTTCCTGTCGCCGCCGATGGCAATGTCGGCCTACTACCTCAAGGGCGTCAGTCCGCCGTCGGTGCTGCTGACGCAGATCTTCAGCGGCTGCATGCCGTTCGTCTACGTGGTGCTGGTGACGATGCTGATCGTCTACGTCTTCCCGGGCATCGCGCTGTGGCTGCCGAACGCCTTGTACGGGAACTGAGCGGCGGATGGACGCGGCGCGGCTGAACTGGCTGACGGCAAGCGAGACGGCGCGGCTGATCGCCGACGGGGCGATCACGTCCGAAGAGCACGTCCGCGCCTGCCTCGCCCGCATCGAGGCGACCGAGCCGACCGTGCAGGCGTGGGCGCACCTCGATCCGGACCATGCGCTCGAGCAGGCGCACGACGCCGACCACCGCCGCATGCGCGGCCTGCCCTGCGGTCCGCTCCACGGGGTGGCGGCCGGCATCAAGGACATCATCGACGCGGGCGGCCTGCCCACCGAGGACGGCACGGTGCTTCACGCCGGCCGGATGCCGCGTCGCGACGCCACCGTGGTCAGCCGGCTGCGCGCCGCCGGCGCGGTGATCCTCGGCAAGACGGTCACCACCGAGATGGCGAGCTACGCGCCCGGCAAGACGCGCAACCCCCACGATCCGGAGCACACGCCGGGCGGATCTTCGAGCGGCTCGGCGGCTGCCGTGGCTGCCGGCATGGTGCCGGTGGCGCTCGGCTCGCAGACCAACGGCTCGATCATCCGGCCGGCGTCGTTCTGCGGCGTCTACGGCTTCAAGCCCACCTTCGGGCTGGTGCCGCGCGGCGGCGTGCTGCGGCTGTCGCGCACGCTCGACCACGTGGGCGTGCTGGCCCGCTCGCTCGCCGACATCGCGCTGGTCACCGAATGCATCGCCGGTTTCGACGAAGAGGACCTCGACACCCAGCCGCCGCGGGCGCGCCCGCCGCTGTCGCGCGTGCTGGCGGAGGCGCCGCCACTGCCGCCGAAGCTGGCGCTGGTGCGCACGCCGTTCTGGGGCCGGCTCGACGCCGACGCGCGGGCGGCGTTCGATGAACTGTCGCAGGCACTCGGCGAGCGGGCGCAGGCTTTCGACCTGCCGGAGTCGGCCGCGCAGGCGATCGACTGGCACCGGACAATCTTCGAAGCCGACCTTGCGGCCAGTTTCGAAGTCGAATACGACCGCGGCGCGGACAAGCTGTCGGCTTCGCTGCGCGGGCAGATCGAACGCGGCCGACGGGTGTCCGCCGTCGAGTACAGCAAGGCGGTGGCGCGCATCGCCATCGTCAACGAGGGCTTCGAATCGCTGTTCGACCGCTTCGATGCCATCGTCACGCCGGCTGCGCTCGGCACCGCGCCCAGGGGGCTGGAAGCCACCGGCGACCCGCTGCTGGCCACGCTGTGGACGTACTGCGGCATGCCGGCGCTGTCGCTGCCGCTGGCGCGCGGCGAGAACGGACTGCCGCTGGGCATTCAGCTGGTCGGCGCGCGCGGCGACGATGCGCGGCTGCTGCGCACTGCGCGCTGGCTGTGCGCGGCCGTGGCGCCGCCGGCGTGAGTTGCAGCCCGACGGAATGACGGGAGAGCCCTGATGATGACCCGAGTGATCTTCGCTGTGCTGGCCGCGGCGCTGCTGGCGACTTATGTCGGCGCCATCGTGATGAAGCTGAAGGATCCCGCGCTGGCGATCGTCGTGCTGATCGGGCTGGCGATGATGGCCTACGACACTGTCGGCTCCCTGCGCGAGAAGGACTGACCCCGCGCGGGCTCGTCAGCCGGCGGAAGGGCGATGGCGGGCGCATGATCGCGCCCGCTCTTGCTTTGCACCGCACAAGACGGCCTTCACCCGCTCGTTTGCACGGGCCCTCGACAGGCTCGGCGCAGGGGCAGCGATCTTCTCCCTCACTGTGCTGGTTCCGCCGGCCGCTGCTGCTTTCGCCGAAGAAACGGAGTGGATCGCTTGCGGCACCCCTCCTGATCGGTATCTAGTGACCGCAGAACCGCTGACCCGCGTGTCCGCCACCCTTGGCGTGGCGGCGACCGAGGCCGAACGCGAGGCGGCCATCGGCGCATGGCTGCAGGCCCCGCGCGCCGCCACCGATCCGGTCAGGCGAGTGATCATCGCCGAGGGCGTGCTGTTCGACCGCGCCGGGCCGAACGGCGTGCCGATCATCGGCCTGGCTGCCGGCTGTCCCTGTTGCACGGGATCGGTGGCGCTGCGGGTCGCGCTCGGGCGTACGCTTCGCAGCACCCGGCCGGAGGCGGTGCTGCTGCTGCTGCAGACGGCGGAACATCTGCCGCGCCTGCGCCGAATGCTCGTGCACGGCGAACTGGGCGTGCGTTTCGAGGTCGAAAAGTCTATGGAGCGGGTGCGCGTCAACGGCATCGATATCGCCTATCGCCTCGACGGCGACGGCGCGCCGACACGGCCCTGGCTGGTGTTCGCGCATGCGCTCGGCCACGACCTCACGATGTGGGATGCGCAGGTCGAAGCGTTCGGCCGCGGCTGCAACATCCTTCGCTACGACCTGCGCGGGCACGGCCTCAGCGACGCGCCGCCCGGCGACTACACGCTCGAGCAGATGACTGACGACCTGCGCGAGCTGCTCGATCATCTGGCGATCCGCCGCTGCCACTTCATCGGCCTGTCGCTGGGCGCGATGATCGGCCAGCTGGCGGCGATCCGTGCGCCGCTGCGCATCGCATCGCTGACCCTTGCCGGCGCCGCCTGCCGTTTCTCGCCGCAGATGCAGCCGCTCTGGGCAGGCCGCATCGCCGCCGTGCGTTCTGCGCTGGGCATGGACGCGATCGTCGACGCCACGATCAGCGGCTGGTTCACCGCCGGTTTCTTCGCGACCCGCGCCGCCGACGTGGCCCGCTCGGTGCAGGTGCTTCGGCGCACGCCGGTCAACGGCTACGCCGGCGCCATCGCGGCGATGTCGCGCGCCGACCTGAGCACGCGGCTATCCGCCGTCGCCTGCCCGGTGCTGGTGGTGGCCGGCGCGGACGACCGCGTCGTTCCGTTCTCGTACGCCGAACAGATCCTGCTGCATCTTCACCAGGCGCGTCTGCAGCGGATTACCGGTGCCGCCCACCTCTCGAACATCGAGCAGGCGGCCGACTTCAACGCCGCGCTGCGCGAGTTCCTGGCCGGCGAATCCACGCCTTGACCAGGGCCGCCGGGGTTGATATCGGCGGCAGCAGCCCGACATTCGTCCATATCAGCGGTCATCGCGTCGGCCCGCTGCGGCGTTTTGACTTACTTATGCAGACCATCTACAACAGCCCGCAATTCTGCGTCGTCGAGTTCAGCGGCTTCGGGACCGAGGGCCAGCACCCGGCCGGCGGTTTCGAGATCATGGACAAGACGCTGCGCCGGGAGATCTTTCTCGGCGGCCGCGATGCAGAGCAGTTCCGCGCCAGCGTGCAGGCCCTGATCGCCGCCGACCCGTCGGCCGACGATCTCGATGACTTCCTCGCCGCCTACACCGGCGTGATGACCACCCCGGTCGCGCTGCACTGAGCCCGCGGGCGCGGCGTGCGCCCGCGCTGCTTCACCCCTGGGATCTGCCGGCGGGTTCAGGCCCGCGGCAGCTCGCGCGTCGCTGCCAGCAGCAGCATCGCCACCACCAGCCAGATCAGCAGGAAAACGAGCCCGGCCTGGAACGCGGCGACGTCGTACTGGCGCACGCCGTCGATGGCCACGCCCTGCCAGTGCGCGTCGAGGATGAGGCCGATGACCGGCATCTGCACCAGGGTGCCGACCATCACCCCGGCGTTGACAACCCCGGTGACGGTGCCTTGCAGTCGCAGCGGCGCCGACTCCTTGGCGAAGCCGAACGACAGCACCATCGCGCCGGCGCCGAAACTGGCCGCCAGCAGCAGCGGCACCAGCAGCGCCAGCGGCGCCGTCGGCGCCGCAGTCAGGACGGCAAACCCCGCCAGCATCACGCCGGCGCCGATCGAAAACGGCAGCTTGCGCCGCTGCAGGCGGTCGGACCAGATGCCGAACAGCGGACCGCCGACAGCAAACAGCACCAGCATGCTCGACGTGATCAGCGCGGCCTGCGCCACGCTGATGCCGTGCACCTGCGCCAGCAGCGGCACGCCCCACAGGCCGGTGAACGCCAGGAACGCACCGCACACGCCGGAGTTCACCAGCGCCAGCAGCCACGGATTCGGATAGCGGAGGATTGCGCGCAGATCGGCGCCGATCGAGGCGTGCGGCATGTCGCCCGCGGCCCCGGGCCGATGGCTGGCGAAGCCGCGATCGGCCGGGTCGTCGCGCATGAGGGCCCGGATCGCCAGCGCCAGCCCCAGCGCCAGCAGACCCGACACCGCAATGACGGCCCGCCAGCCGAACGCATCGGCGAGAAAGCGCAGCGGCGGCCCGGCCAGCACTGCGCCGAGCGTGCCGACCGCCAGCGACAGGCCGGACAGGGTGGCAAACCGCGCCGGCGCGAACCAGTGGGTGACCAGCTTGAGCATCGAAACCCAGGCGACGCCATGCGCGGCGCCGATCAGCGCCCGGCCAAGACCGGCGACGAGCGCCGTGTCCGCCCAGGCGAAGATCAGGCTGCCCGCGCCGGCGAGCACGGCGCCGGCGAAGAACATCCGGCTCGGGCCAAGGCGGTCGACCACCACCCCGGTCGGAATCTGCACCGCGGCGTAGGCGTAGTAGTAGAAGGCCGACAGGTTGCCCAGCCCCGCGGCCGACAGCGCAAAGTCGCGCATCAGGTCCGGCGCCAGCGATGCCGGCGTGACGCGCTGGAAGAAGCCGATCAGGTAGAACGCCGCGGCCAGGCCCCACATCAGCGCGGCAAGCCGCAGCGGCGGAAGCTGCATTTCGGGGAACCGGTGCGCGAACGCGCTCGATGACGAGCGTTCATTCTATGGGGCGATGACCGCCGGCCAGCGCCGCACTTTCCGCACCGCGTTGCGGCGCGCGCCCGCTCCGCGCATCACCGGAATCCGGCGCAGCGAACGACCGCATCCCGAACCGGGTGCCGGCGGCTGCACGCCGCCAGACGGAGAAGGGCGATCCGTGCCTAGACCTGCCGCCAGGGCAGACCGTGCTTGCGCCAGCCGCCGACGGTGCCGCGGTGATGGTCGCGGTCGAGTTCGCCCTCGAATCCTTCGAGCACGTTGGCCACGTGGGTGAAGCCATGCGCCTCGAGCGCGGCGCCGGCGTCGAGCGTGCGCTTGCCGCTGCGGCAGATCAGCACGACCGGGCGGTCCTTGCGCCCGGCCATGCGCAGCACCTCGTCGGCGAAGTGGGGGTTCACCTCGAAGTCCGGCGCCGTGTTCCACTCGATGTTGATGGCGCCGACCGGATGGCCGACGTAGAAGTGCTCGATCTCCGTGCGGCAGTCGATCAGCAGCGCGTTCGGGTTGGCCTGCAACGCGTCGTAGGCTTCCTTGGGGGTGAGATGCTTCATGTTCGGCTCCGGGGTCGACGATTATCCGGCGCGGCGCAACTGCGCGCCGTAACGGGCATGCATAAGCAAATGCCCGGCGACGATCGAAAGCCGGCACCCAGACGATGGGCAGAAAGCTGCCCGGCAATACAATGTCCGCCCACCGATCACAAGGCTGACGATGTCCCCCTCCCGCGCCGAAGCGCGGCTGCGCGAAATGCTCGCCCGCCGCATCCTGATCCTCGACGGCGCGATGGGCACGATGATCCAGCGCCACAGGCTCGGCGAGGCCGAATTTCGCGGCGCGCGCTTCGCCGATCATCCACGCGATCTGCGCGGCAACAATGAACTGCTGCAGCTGACCGCGCCGCACGTCGTCCGCGAGATCCACGAGCAGTACCTCGCCGCCGGCGCAGACATCGTCTCGACCAACACGTTCGGCGGTACGCGCACCGCGCAGGAGGACTACGGCCTCGCCGAACTGGCCTACGAGATGAACGTCGAGGCGGCGAAACTGGCGCGCGCCGCGGCCGACCGGTTCAGCACGGCCGAGAAGCCGCGCTTCGTTGCCGGCGCGATGGGGCCGACGCCGAAGACCGCGTCGATCTCGCCGGACGTCAACGACCCCGGCGCGCGCAACGTCAGCTTCGACGACCTCGTGCTGGCCTACGGTGAGCAGGCGCGAGGGCTGCTCGACGGCGGCGCCGACATCCTGCTGGTCGAGACGATCTTCGACACGCTGAACGCCAAGGCGGCGATCTTCGCCGTCGAAGAGGAGTTCGAGCGCCGCGGCGCGCGCTGGCCGGTCATCATCTCCGGCACGGTGACCGACGCTTCCGGCCGCATCCTGTCGGGGCAGACGGTGGCGGCGTTCTGGCACTCGGTGCGCCATGCCAGGCCGCTGGCGGTGGGGCTGAACTGCGCGCTCGGCGCCGCGCTGATGCGGCCTTACATCGAGGAACTGGCCACCATCGCCGACACCTACGTCAGCGTCTACCCGAATGCCGGGCTGCCCAATCCGATGTCGGAGACCGGCTTCGACGAGACGCCGGAAGTCACCTCCGCCCTGCTCGCCGAGTTCGCCCAGGCCGGTTTCGTCAACATCGCCGGCGGCTGCTGCGGCACCACGCCGGAACACATCGCCGCCATCGCGCGGGCGATCGACGGGGGCGCGCCGCGCAGGGTGCCGGCCGCCGCGCCGCTGATGAAGCTGTCGGGGCTGGAGGCGGTCACCCTCGGCGACGACACGCTGTTCGTCAACGTCGGCGAGCGCACCAACGTCACCGGCTCGAAGGCCTTCGCCCGCCTGATCCTCAACGGCCAGTTCGAGGAGGCGGTGGCGGTGGCGCGGCAGCAGGTGGAAAACGGGGCGCAGATCATCGACATCAACATGGACGAGGCGATGCTCGACTCCGCCGCGGCGATGACGCGCTTTCTCCACCTGATCGGCTCGGAGCCCGACATCGCCCGCGTGCCGGTCATGATCGACAGTTCGAATTGGAGCGTGATCGAGGCCGGCCTGAAGTGCGTGCAGGGCAAGTGCATCGTCAACTCGATCTCGCTGAAGGAAGGCGAGGCCGAGTTCCTGCGCCAGGCCAGGCTCGCCCGCCGTTACGGCGCGGCGGTGATCGTGATGGCGTTCGACGAGCAGGGCCAGGCCGACAGCTTCGAGCGCAAGGTCGGCATCTGCCGGCGCAGCTACGACCTGCTGGTGCAGCAGGCGGAGTTCCCGCCCGAGGACATCGTCTTCGACCCGAACATCTTCGCCATCGCCACCGGCATCGATGAGCACGACAACTACG
>Ga0209254_10001431_pt1 | contig 21362 bp, 15 predicted proteins | sample FrelakmetDIP11DI_FD_187148 | JGI IMG/M metagenome (GOLD analysis project Ga0209254, IMG submission 187148) | Freshwater lake sediment microbial communities from the University of Notre Dame, USA, for methane emissions studies - DIP11 DI (SPAdes)... | ecosystem: Environmental > Aquatic >...
TGATGATCGGCGGCGCCCCCACGACCCGCGCCTGGGCCGACGAGATCGGCGCCGACGGCTACGCCGAGGACGCCATCGAGGCGGTCTCCACGGCCAAGACCATCCTCGGGGTGGGCTGAGCAGCCTGCGCGCACGCAGGATGCTCCCACGGCGGGGCGACGGCGACCTTCCCCCCCCGTCACCCGTCGTTGAGCCGCAGCCACCTCCGGTCGGGCAGCCTCGTCTGCCCGACCGGAGGCGCATGAGGCGGCTGGTTTCTGGAGTGTCGACTGCCATGACGCGAGACGATGAAGCAGGAGGCGTGAGGTGGAGCTGGTCTACTTGAGCCGAGCGGATGTCGAAGGCCTCGAGATGTCCATGCGAGAAGTGCTCGAGGCCCTCGACTGCGGCTTCGCCGCCAAGGGCCGCGGTCATGCCGAGATGCCGCCCAAGCCCGGCATCCACACGCGGCCCGACTGCTTCATCCACGCCATGCCGGCCTACGTGAAGGAACTCGAGGTGGCCGGCCTCAAGTGGGTCTCCGGGTACCCGCCCAACACCGCCAGGGGCCTGCCGTACATCACGGGGCTGCTGGTCCTCAACGACTGCGAGACCGGTGTGCCGCTGGCCGTGATGGACTGCGCCTGGGTCACCGCCATGCGCACTGGGGCGAGCGCCGGCATCTCGGCCAGGTACCTGGCCCGCGCCGGCAGCGACACGGCGGCCATCGTCGGCTGCGGCGTGCAGGCGCGCACGAGCCTCATGGCGCTGGTCGAGGAGCTGCCCGCCCTGGCGGAGGTGCGCTGCTATGACCTCTTCCCCGAAGCCACGCGGCGCTTCATCGCCGATATGGCGGCGCGCTTCCCGGCGCTGCGCTTCGTCACGTGCAGCTCGGCGCCCGACGCCGTGCGGCCCGCCGACGTGGTGGTCACGGCCATCCCGATCGTGGCGGCTCCCAAGCCCGACCTCGACGCCGGCATGCTCAAAGAAGGCGGCCTCGCCATCGCGCTCGACTACGACGCGGCCTGGACGAGCGCGGCCATGCAGGAATGCGATACGTTCTGCTCGGACGACATCGATCAGCTGCTCGCGACCAAAGCGCACGGGCTGTACTTCGGCGGGATCCCGGCGGCCATCAGCGCCGATCTCGGCGAACTGGCCGCGGGCCTCAAGCCCGGGCGCGAGAGCGATGGCGAGCGCATCTTCTCGATGAACATGGGCATCGCCGTCGACGACATGGTCACGGCCAAGGTGCTCTACGAGCGCGCCCTCGAGCGCGGCGCCGGCGTCCGCCTGCCGCTCTGACGGAGAAGAAGACGAGGCGCGCTCGTGGAGAGGCGGCAGTCAGATCGTGTCGCCGGCGCAGAGTACGTGGCAGATGACAGTACACAGGGAGGCATCGTGACGAGACCGTCACTTGACGAGCAGGGTTGCCAGCGGATCCATGACGCTGCGCTGCGCTTGCTGGGCGACGTCGGCTGCGTCGTTCTCGACCCCGAGGCGCTCGGGCTGCTGAAGACGCACGGGGCCGTCGTCGACGGTGAGTGCGTGCGCTTCGGCGACGAGCTTGTGGCGCAGGCTCTGGCGACGGTACCGGCCGGCTACACCGTGGCCGGCCGCCGTGCGGAGCTCGACCTGCGCGTCGCGCTGGACGCCCCGCCGGTGCTCGCCAGCGCCTCCGGTTCGCCCTTCGTGCTCGACGGTGGCCGGCAGCGTCCGGGCACCCTTGCGGACCTGGGCACGTCCATCGCCCTCGCGCATCTCTCGCCCAACATCTCGGTGCTGGGCTACAGCGTGGAGCCTACGGACGTGCCCGAAGACCGGCGCACGCGCGTCGTCGCGCACGCGCACGTGACCGGCAGCGACAAGGCCAACAGATTCACGGTCACCACTCTGCCCGAGCTGAAGGTGGCCACGGACGTCCTCGAGATCGTGCACGGCGCCGAGTGGCACGAGCGGCCGCGCCTGTGGAGCATCATCAACAGCACCTCGCCGCTGCAGTTCTCGGCCGCCGGCGCGCAGGTGCTGCTACGTCTGGCGCGGCTCGGCCAGCCCGTGTGCGTCGCGGTGTGCGCCATGGGCGGCACCACCGCGCCGCTCACCCTGGCCGGCCTCCTCGCCGTGCAGCACGCCGAGCTTCTCGTCGGCATCGTGCTCACGCAGCTGGCGCGCCCCGGCTGCCCCTTCCTCTACGGCGGCACCTCGTCGGTCTCCTCGATGCACTGCGGCGCCCTGATGATCGGCGCTCCGGAGTACTGGGCGCTCATGGAAGCGACCGTGCGGCTCGGCCACTGGCTGGGCGTGCCCGTGCGCGCCGGAGGTTCGCTGACCGACGCGCACGTGCCCGACGCCCAGGCCGGCATCGAGTCGGCGCTTGCCATCGAGACGGTCCTGCGCATGGACGTACAGTACGTGCTCCACGCCGCCGGCATCCTCTCCTCGTTCAACTGCTACTCCCCGGAGAAGTTCGTCATCGACGACGAGGTGCTGAGCGCCCTTCGGACCGCCCAGCAGCCGATCGTCATCGACGACGAGACGCTGGCGTTGGACGTGATGGCCTCGTGCGGGCCCGGCGGCACGGTGCTCGGCCAGGCGCACACGCGGCGTCACGCGCGAGACGGCCGGCGGGGTTCGATCATGAACCGCGACCCGTACCAGACCTGGTTGGGTCTCGGGGGACGTGATCTGTGGCAGGTGGCGGCGGAGCGCGTCGCTGAGTCGCTGGAAGCCTACTCCCCGCCCGACGACCTCGACGCGCTGGTGCGCCGCCGGTTGGACGCTTACTGCCTGGACTGAGCTCCGCTCGGCGGACCGACGCCCCCGAGGCTGCCATCCGGGAGTGCGACGAGTGAGCACTTGAGCATCTTGTGGAGGATCCGATACGGGTTCGCGAGGTCGAGCTCGGGGTCGATCGCGGCCTGGATCGCAAGTCCGTCGATGACGGCGGAGAGGATCTGGGCGAGACCCAGGAGCTCGGGGTCCTCGAGGCCGGCGGACGACGTCGCAATGCCCAGCCACTCGAGCTTCAGGCTCCAATACCACTGGTAGAGCAGCGCGAGGCGTGCCCGCAGTGCTTCGTCGCGCAGCGCATGAGGCAGCAGCTCGAAGAACACGCGGAACTCCTCGGTCGCGGCGTCCATGCGGCGCATCTCCTCGACCAGCCGCCGGCTCCGCTGTCCGGGGCCGACGTCTCTCATGCGGTCCTGAGAGGCGACGTACTCGTCGTGGATCACTGAGTCGAGGACCGCGGCGACGAGCCCGGCCTTGTTGCCGAAGTAGTAGGAGATCATCGCCTTGTTCTCGCCCGATGCCGTAGCTACCGCATTGAGGGTGAGGGCGCCGAAGCCGTCGCTGGCGATGATGGCTTTGGCCGCTACCAGCAGCTTCTGCGCCGTCTCCGGCAGGGCAGAGAGGGGATCGTCGAAGGTGGGGCGCAGACGCTCCCGCCCTGAAGGCGGGGTCACGGCGCCCGCCGCCCGACGTTGCGAGGCTGCCTCCGACGTGCTTGACATCGCCTTCCTCCCGGGGTCCAATGAGCGATTGACTGACCGGTTGATTAGCTCGTGATCGCTATCCTACCAGACGGGTCAACTGGAGCGGCCGGCAGGCTGCGCACGGCGGTCGCACGGCGCCCCTGGTGGGAGTACGCTCGCGGAAAGCTCTGAGGGAGACTCGATGGATTTCTACACCGGAAACGTGCTCCGGCTCGACCTGACGGCGCTGCGCGCCACTGTCGAGCCGCTCGACGCGGAGTGGGCGCGCCTGTTCGTGGGCGGCAAGGGCCTGCTCTTGCGCTACCTGTTCGAGGAACTGGCTCCGGGCACCGACGCGCTCGCCCCCGGCAATCCGCTGATCCTGGCGACGGGGCCGTTCGCCGGCACCCTGGCGGCCACCTGCTCGCGACTGGCGGTGGGCTGTAAGAGCCCTGCCACCGGCACCCTGCTCGACTCGTACGTGGGCGGCTCGTTCGCCCCCGAGCTCAAGTTCGCCGGGTACGACCTGGTGGTGATCACGGGCCGCGCCCCCGAGCCCGTCCTCGTGCGCATCACCGACGACGACGTCGAGTTCGTGCCCGCGACGGGCCGCTACTGGGGCCTCGAGACGGCCGCGCTCGAGGAGCTCATCCGCAAGGAGATGGGGCCGGGCGCCAAGGTGCTTTCCACCGGCCCGGCCGGCGAGAACCTCGTGCCTTTCGCCTGCCTGTCCACCGACCAGTTCCACAAGGCCGGCCGCGGCGGCGCCGGGGCCGTGATGGGCAGCAAGAACCTCAAGGCCGTGGCCGTGCGCGGCACGGGCGCGGTCACGGTCGGCGACGCGCAGGCCTTCACGCGCGACATCCTGGACCTGCAGAACGAGCGCGTGCTCAGCGCCGACAACGCCTGGACCTACGAGGAGGGCACGCCGTTCCTGGTGGAAGCCGTCAACGGCGCCGGCGCCCTGCCCACGCGCAACTGGCGCACGGGCACGTTCGACGGCGCCGGGACGATCGGCTCCGCGGCGCTCCTGAAGATCCGCACGAGGATCCGCGCCTGCACGCAGTGCCCGCTGGCCTGCCGACAGGTGCACGAGTTCGGCGACTACATCTGCGAAGGCCCCGAGTTCGAGACGCTCGGCCTCTGCGGCTCAAACTGCGGCATCAGCGATCTCGCGGCGATCGCGGCCTTCACTCGCGAGTGCGACGAGCTCGGCCTCGACACGATGTCGACCGGCGCCGTGGTGGCTCTGGCCATGGATCTCTGCGAGCAGGGCGTGGCCGACTACGGCCTGCGTTTCGGCGACATCGGCGCGTACCTCGAGGTGCCGCGCATGATCGCTACGCGCCAGGGCTTCGGCGCCGAGCTGGCGCTCGGCGCCCGTGAGCTGGCCGCGCTCAAGGGTCGGCCCGAGCTGGCTATCGAGGTCAAGGGCCTGGAGATGCCGGCCTACGATCCGCGGGGCACCTTCGGTATGGGCCTCGGCTACGCCACCTCCGACCGCGGCGCCTGCCACATGCGCGCCTTCACCGCCGGCGATGACATCCTCGGCGGCGCTGGCGCCGCCGACTCGCTGGCCGGCAAGGCCCGGCTCGTTGTCGACCAGCAGGACTTCAGCGCCATCGCCTGGACGGGCGTGTGGTGCGCCAACATGGCCCTTGACACCGACTTCCTCGGCATTCACTTCAGGCACCTCTGGGGCCGCGAGACGTCACACGAGGAGCTCATGACCAGCGGCGCCCGCATCTGGAGCCTCGGCCGGCTGCTCAACCTGCGCGAGGGTCTGCGCCGCGCCGACGACCGCCTTCCGGAGCGGATCCTCAGCGCACCCCACCCAGATGGGGTCGCCGCCGGCAAGTCGCTCGGCGCCGGGGCCTTCCGCGAGGCGCTGGACGAGTACTACCGTCTGCGCGGCTGGGACGACCAGGGCGTCCCCTCCGAGGAGACGCTGGACAGGCTCTCGCTGGCCGAGCTCGGTCATGGGATCTGAGCAGGGCGTCGTCCGCCGGCAGGCGGAGGTGCGCGGCGACCGCTTCGCTCTGAGCGGCACAGCGCCGACGATGAAGGCGGTCGTCACCACGGGCAACGGCGGTCTGGACATGCTCGACTACCGTGACGTCCCCGTGCCCACGCCGGGGCCGGGCGAGCTCCTGCTGCGCGTCCTCGCCGCCGGCGTCAATGCCACCGACCTGAACACGCGCCTCGGCTGGTACTCTTCCAGCGTCGTCGCAAGCACGCGGAGCGCCGCGGAAGCTGGCGCGAGTGAAGCGCCGGCCAGGGAAGACGGGGGCTGGAGCGCGCCGACGCCGTTCCCTCTCATCCAGGGCACCGATTGCTGCGGGCGCGTCGTCGAGGTCGGGCCGGGCGGCGACGAAAGCCTCATCGGTCGCCGCGTCCTGGTGCGGCCCTGCATGCGCCCGCTGGGCTTTGGGTCGCTGGCGACCATCTGGATGGCCTCGGACTTCGACGGCGCCTTCGCGCAGTTCGTCAGAGTGCCCGCATCCGAGGTCTTCCCTGTGGACTGCGAGCTGAGCGATGAGGAGCTGGGCGCGATCCCTTGCGCCTACGGGACCGCTGAGAACATGCTGCACCGCGCGGGCGTCACCGGCGCCGACCACGTGGTCGTCAGCGGCGCGTCGGGCGGCGTCGGTTCGGCCGCCGTGCAACTCGCGAAGCGGCGCGGCGCCGCCGTCACGGCGGTCGCGGGGCGCGCGAAGACAGTGCAGGTGCGCGCCCTTGGCGCAGACCGCGTCATCGACCGCGACGACGACATCGTCGCCGTCCTCGGCGAGCGCGCGGTCGACGTCGTCGTCGACAATGTCTCGGGGCCGGCCTTCGGCGGCCTTCTGGACGTGCTGAAGACAGGCGGCAGGTACGTCTCGTCCGGCGCCATCGCCGGCCCGCTCGTGACCTTCGACAAGCGCACCTTCTACCTCAAGGACCTGACCTTGATCGGCTGCACCGCGTGGGACGAGCCGGTGTTCCCGGACCTCGTCTCCGCCATCGAGGGCGGCGAGGTGCGGCCGCTGGTCGCCAAGACGTTCGCGCTCGAGATGATCGCCGACGCGCAGCGGGAGTTCCTCGAGAAGAAGCACGTCGGCAGCATCGTGCTGATACCGCCGGCCACGGAGTAGGGCAGGCGGCACCTCCCGGCCGAAGGTCCGCGGAGCGCATGGCGCGGACGTCCGCGCAGGCGCGGACCGCCAGGGCGCACCACAGGCGACGAGCGGCTCCTACGATCCGTCGAACACCTGGCGCGCCGCCGCCTCCGCCCGCCCGGGCGAGACGGGATGACCCTGGTCTGCAAGCTTCGGCTCGAGCGCCTCCAGGCACGCGAGTACGTTCTCCTCGCGGCTCGAGTAGCCCATCAGCCCGACGCGCCAGACCTTGCCGGCCAACGATCCCAGGCCGCCGCCGATCTCGATCCCGGACTCGGCAAGCATGCGGGCGCGGACGGTAGCGTCATCGATGCCGTCCGGGATCACGACCATGTTGAGCTGAGGAAGACAGTTGCTCTCATCGACGAACAATGCCAGCCCCATGGCGTCCAGACCGGCGGCCAGGGCCGCGTGGTTGCGCCGATGGCGGGCCCATGCTGGTTGGAGCCCCTCTTCGCGGAGCATGAGCAGCGCTTCGTGCAGTCCGAACAGGGCGTTCACCGGCGCTGTGTGATGGTACGTGCGGGCGCCCGACGACCAGTACGCCAGCTGCAGATCGAGGTCCATGAACCAGCTCTGGCAGAGGGATGTCCGCTCGCGGATCTTGCGCACGGCGCGGGCGCCGAAACTCACCGGCGAGAGGCCGGGAGGGCAGGACAGGCACTTCTGGCTGCCCGAGTAGATGGCATCGACGTCCCATTCGTCCACCTTGACCGGGCACCCGCCCAGTGCCGTCACTGCGTCGACGATGGCCAGGCATCCGTACTCATGGGCGAGGGCGACCAGAGGCTGCGGCTCGGTGAGCGCGCCGGTGGAGGTCTCCGCCTGGACGAAGGCGACCAGCGTCGCCTCCGGGTGATCGCGCAGTGCGGCCCCGAGCTTGTCGGCCGACACCGGTTCACCCCACCCGTCGTCCACGACGACCACCGACCCGCCGCAGCGCCTCACGTTCTCGAGCATCCGACCGCCGAACACCCCGTTGCGACACACGATCACGGTGTCGCCCGGCTCTACGAGGTTCACGAAACAGGTCTCCATGCCGACCGAGCCGGGGCCCGACACGGGGAACGTGACTTCGTTGGCGGTCTGGAAGGCGTAGCGCAGGAGCTCCTTGAGTTCGTCCATCATGCCGACGAAGGCCGGGTCGAGGTGGCCGATGGTCGGCCGGGCCATCGCTGCGAGCACCCTCGGATGCACGTCGGACGGGCCTGGGCCCATGAGCCTGCGCGTGGGCGGCATGAAGGATCCGAATGCCGTGACCGGAGCCCGATCTGGTGTGCTCTCACTCATGCGTAGTCCTCCCTCATCGGCGGCTTGTCCCCGTTCTCTGGTCCAGTTTCCGTGGCTGTCCGTGGGCCGGCTGCCCCGGCTGCCGCCAGCCGCAGGTCGCGCACCGGCGACCGGGCCAAATCCGACGCGGCATCATCAAGCATCGACTGGGCGGCACGTTCGGCGACCAGCCGTGCCCGGTAGTGCGTGATCTCCCGCTCGATGGCGGTCTGATCCCAACCCAGGACGGGAGCCATGAGCTGAGCGACGTGCTCGACCGCCAGCTCACCACGGTCGGGCACGTCGAAGCCGATGTGCGTGCGGCGCGTCAGCACGTCGTCGACGTGAAGCGCTCCCTCGTGCAGGGCCGCGTAGCGGACTTCCGCGGCGAGGTACTTCTCGGCGCCGATGAGGGGATCGGCCAGGCGTGGCTCGTCGACCACCAGGTCGAGGACGTTCGTGGCCAGCGTCCCGTAGCGCCCCACCAGGTGCCGCAGTGTCTCCGGCGCCAGACGTGTGGCTCCAGGATGGACGCTCAAGCGGTACGCGGCGCCGGGCAACCCGACGGCCCCCAGAAGCGGGAGAGCGGCGGTGCGGCTGGCGGCGACCGCGAAGGGCAGGTCCCGAGCCGCCGCATCGATGGCGTCCCGGGCCATCACCCGGTAGGTCGTGTACTTGCCGCCCGCCACGCTGACGAGTCCCGGGGCGCTGCGTCGCACGGCGTGCTCCCGGGACAGCTTGGCCGTGTCGCCCGCCCCTTTGCCGAGCAGAGGACGCAGACCGACGTACACGCCGGTGATGTCGTCGAAGGTCAGCGGGTCCCTCAAGACCGCGTTCACGTGGTTCAGCAGATACTCGATGTCGCTGCGGCTGGCGGAGGGGTGATCCAGGCCGAAGGTCCAGTCGGTGTCGGTCGTGCCGACGATCCACTGGTCACCCCAGGGCAGCACGAACAGCACGCTCTTCTCCGTGGGGAGGATGAGCGCGCAGTCGGAGTCGATGCGCGCCTCTGGCACGACGATGTGCACGCCTTTCGACTGGCGGACCATCAGTGGAGCTTCAACTCCCGCCATACGCTCCACTTCTGTGGTCCACACGCCGGTGGCGTTGATGACCGCCCGCGCGCGCACCTCGAACTCATCTCCCGACTCGAGGTCGCGGGCACGGACCCCGGCGATCCTGCCTCCCCGGTGGAGAAATGCGATGACGTCCACAGCCGGGACGCAGAGTGCACCCTGGGCGGTCGCCGTGCGCGCGAGCATCACCGAGAAGCGTGCGTCGTCGACCTGGGCGTCGTAGTAGCGGATGCCGCCGCAGAGGGCATCGGTGCGCAGCGCCGGCGCGTCGCGCAGGCACGCCGCCCGCGAGAGATGGCGATGGCGCGGCACCGCCGAGTGCAGCCCGGCCAGGGCGTCGTACAGGAAGAGCCCCGACCCCATCACGAGGCGGTCCCACGCAGGGCGCTTCAACGGGAAGAGGAAGGGTGTGGCCTTGACGAGGTGCGGCGCGATGGTCTCGAGGAGGAGGCGCCGTTCGTGGAGCGCCTCCCGCACCAACCCGATGTCCAGGCGTTCGAGATACCGCAGCCCCCCGTGGATCAGCTTGCTGGAACGACTCGACGTGCCGGCGGCGAAGTCGCGCTTTTCGACGAGGGCGACAGAGAGACCACGGCTGGCGGCGTCGAGAGCGACGCCGCACCCGGTCACGCCGCCGCCGATGACCACGACATCGAAGGCCTCGGTGGCCAGGCGTGCGAGCGACCGTCTGCGGCTCTCCTGCCCGGGCGCCGGGGCGGGCAGATCGCGATGGGCCAAGGCGTCCTCCTCCGTCGCTGGTATGTACCATGACGCTGGTATGTACCATGGACGCTGTGGCATACTCCTGTCAAGCGCCGGCGGTACGTGAAGGCCATGGGAGAAGTGATGAAATACATCGACGAAGAGCCGCGGACCACTCCGGTCCTGTGCGAGACAGAGGTCCTTGTCGTCGGCAGTGGGCCGGGCGGCCTTGCGGCGGCGATCGGCGCCGCTCGCGCCGGCGCGAAGACGCTCCTGGTGGATCGCTACGGGTGCTTCGGGGGCGTCATCTCGCAAGTCGGGGTCGATAGTGTCGCCTGGTACCGGCACGAGGGCACCGTCGACCTGCGGGGGATCGGCCTCGAGTTCGAACAGCGCGCCCGCGCCATGGGCGGCACTGAGCCTGAGTCACAGTCGCTGAGCGAGGCGCTGGACCCGGAGATGTTCAAGGTCGTCGCCGATGCTCTCATTGAGGAGGCGGGCGTCGATCCGCTGCTGCACTGCCTGGCCGTCGACGCGATCGTGGACGCGGGGGCCATCACGGGGATCATCGTCGAGGGCAAGTCCGGCCGTCAGGCCATCCTGGCGCAGCGGGTCATCGACGCCAGCGGTGACGCCGACATCGCCCGTCTCGCCGGGGCGCCGTGCCGCAAGACCCCGCTGGAGGAGATGATGGGCGTCACCGTCATGTTCTCGTGCTCGGGGGTGGTCAAGAAGCGCTTCCTCGAGTACGTCGCGGCTACCGGCCCCACCTACGGAGACTGGGGCAAGTGCTGGCAGGTCGAGACGACGGGTAAGGAGGACGACCTCTTCAGCCCGTACCTCCAGGAGCCTTTCGATCTGGCTCGCCAGGAAGGCATCATCCCCGAGGGCGTGCTCAGCATCGGCGGCACCTGGGGTCGCGTCAGCGACACCGGCGAGGCGAGCTCCCTCAACATGGTGGTGATGGGGGGCTACGACTGTACCGACGTGCGCGACCTGACGCGCGCAGAGATCGAGGGGCGCCGGCAGGCGCTCATGGCCATCGAGGCGCTGCGGCGCTTCACCCCCGGCTTCGAGAACGCCCGGCTGCGCACCTTCGGCATGACCCTCGGTACGCGCGACTCCTGCAAGATCGTCGGGCGCTACGATCTCACCGGGCACGACGTGCGCAACGAGGCGCGCTTCGACGACTCGGTCGGCATCTTCCCCGAGTTCCTGGACGGCTACGGCACGCTTGTCCTGCCGACCACGGGCCGCTACTTCCAGGTGCCCTACGGGATCCTCGTCCCTCAGGGCGTCGACAACCTCCTTGTCGCCGGTCGCTGCGTGGCCGGCGACAAGGTGTCGCACGCCGCGACTCGCAGTCAGATGTGCTGCGCCGTGACGGGCCAAGCGGCCGGCGTGGCTGCTGCCGTGTCTCTCAAGGACTGTCGCAGCACGGGCAAGGTGGACGTCCGCCGCGTCCAGGCGGCGCTGCAGCAGCAGGGAGTGCGCCTGGCCTGACCCCGGCCGCGGCGACGAGGTAGCTCCGCTAGACCGCGCCGCCGTCCACCGGCGCGCTCACGGAGAACTCCGTGCGGTCGCCGCGGTACACGTCGCGGGCCAGCTCCACGACCTCGTCCTCGGCGTCAAAGACCGTGCGCGAGAGGACGATCGCCGGACTGCCCGGCTTTACCTCCAGCGTCTCGGCCTCGAAGCGGTCGAGCGTGACGGCCACCACCCGGGCATCGGCTCGGGCTGGGTGCACGTCGTAGCGCGAGCGCATGATCTCCCACAGCGAACCGGTGAGATCGTACGTCAGCAGATCGGGGAAGCGTGCCGCCGAGAGATGGATGTTCTCGATGGCGACCGGCTCGCCCTTCGCCGTCCGCAGCCGCTGCAGCAGATGCACCTGGCCTGCGGCGGGGACGCCGAGTAGGGCCGCCATGACCGGGTCCGGGTCGAGCGTGGCGGCCGCCAGCACCTCGGTGCCGGGAGTGCTGTCCGCATCGCTCATGACGCGCGTGAAGCTGCCGACGCTGAAGCGCAGCCTGGGTTCTGCCACGAACGTGCCGCGGCGGGGGCTGCGGTACACGTAGCCCTCGAGCATGAGGGTCTCCAGCGCGTGCCGAGCGGTCATCCTGCTGACCTGGTACCGCTCGCTCAGGACGCGCTCAGACGGGACGGATCCGTGAGGGTCCAAGCGACCGCCTTCGATCTCGTCGCGCAGCAGTGCGGCGACCCACAAGTACAGAGGGCTCGACCGAGCCGGCAGGCGCCGTTCGCTTCCCACTCGCATCACCCCTCAACCGTCTCGCCGCCGAGAGTCGCGATCTCCCGGTCGTTCGCGCTCTTGCCAACTGCTCAGCACTACCGTACCATAGGCATCAGTGGTACATACCAGTTTTCGCGGCGCGAATGGCACCGGCTGTACATTGACCTGTCGCCGATACGCATATATGTCAGCAACGCCCCTTCGCGCCAGCATTTCGTGCTGGCGCAGCGCTGCTCGGCAGAACCTTCGGACGTTCCGACGCAACCTCGGTGCTAATTAACCGGTCAATCTCACTTGCTATCTTGACGGAGAGGTTGTATGGTGCCCCAAATGTTGTTTGGGGGCGGTATGGTGGCGCGGGGTGCCGCGACCGCCCACATCGTTTCGCAAGCGCGAGTCTAGGGGGAGTAGCGACTATGGCCAGCGATCAGTACACCAGAGACTACGCAGACCATCTCATCGAGCAGGTCAACAAGGGGCAGATGACGCGGAGGCAGCTGCTGGTCCGCGCCTCCGTGTTCGGCTTCTCCGCCACGGCCATCGGCTCGCTGCTGGCCGCCTGCGGCGGCTCCGACACCGACACCTCGGCGTCGCCGAGCGCGACCGGGATGCCGGCGCCTGTGATGGGTGGCACCCTGACCATGATCGGTCCGGCGCCGATCACCGACCCCGACCCGGTCACCATCTACGACCAGGGCGGCATCATCCTCGTCACCCAGTTCCTCGAGTTCCTCATCGACCTGAACAACGACAACTCGCTCAAGCCCAAGCTCGCCGAGAGCTGGACGCCGAACGATACGCTCGACGTCTGGACCTTCAAGCTGCGCCAGGGCGTCACCTTCAACGACGGCAGCCCCTTTGAGGCCGAGGACGTGGTCGCTACTGTTGAGCGCCTCCTCGATCCCGAGGGCGGCTCGGGCGGCGCCAAGTCCCAGTGGGGCGGGGTGCTCGACCCAGGCGGTACGAAGGCGATCGATGCCTCTACGGTCGAGTTCAACCTCCTCAAGCCATATGCCGACTTTCCGTTCACGGTGTCCGGGGGCAACTACAACAGCGCCATGCTGCCGCGCAACTGGCCGGGCGAGATCCTCGACAACCCCGTGGGCACAGGCCCCTTCATGCTCGACCAGTACGTGCCGAAGCAGAAGGCCACCTTCAAGAAGAACCCCGCGTACTGGGGCAAGGACTCGTCCGGCAACGCGCTGCCGTATCTCGACGGTCTCGAGTACGTCATGGTCGAGGACAACTCGGCGCAGAACCTGCAGATGCAGTCCGGAGCCATCGACTGCCAGCCGCAGACGATCCCGCAGGGCGCGCAGGCGCTGTTCGCCGATCCCAACCTCCGCGTGGACGAATACCCGGGCACCGGCATCCGCGAGGTCGCGTTCAACCAGAACAAGGAGCCGTGGAAGAGCGGCGGCGCCGCTCTCTGCCAGGCTGTCGCCTACTGCCTCGACCGTGTCGCCATCAACGAGGCTTTGTGGGCCGGAAAGAGCATCATCGGGACCGACACCTTCTGGAACTCGGAGGCGTACTCGGGCCTGAACGACATGCCGGCCGACCTTCCGCGGGCCCAGGACTACGACATGGCCAAGCAGCTGCTCGCGGACGCCGGCTTCCCGGACGGGCTCGAGATCGAGCTCACGGTCGCGAAGTACCTCGAGAACCCGCAGCTCGCGCAGCTCATCCAGGACCAGTGCAAGCCGGCCGGCATCAACGTCACGATCAACCAGATGAGCTACACCGAGTTCTATGCCGGCGGAGAGGACTACTACGCCACCACGCCGTGGATCGTCGCGCCCATGACCATCGTCGAGTGGGGCAGCCGCCCGTCGCCGGGCATCTACGCCGCGGCCATGCTCCTGCCCGACGCCGTCTGGAGCTCGTCGCACTGGAACAGCCCGGAGTTCCTGAGCACGTTCAACGAGTACCAATCGACCCTCGACGAGACGGAGCGCAAGGACCTCGGCGGGAAGCTGTCGCAGTTGCAGTTTGACGCGACGCCGATCATGGTGCCGTACTTCATCGCCCAGGCGCGCACGCAGAAGAAGACCGTGTTCAACATCCAGGGCCCGGGCTCGTTCTACTGCGACTGCACCGCGGCCTTCAAGACGGCCTGAGACTGACGACCGGCGATCGACCAGAAACTGACGTAGGGTCCCAGGATGTTGCGCCTCATCGGGCGGCGGCTGCTCCTCATGTTGCCGACGCTGATCCTGGCGTCGATACTCATCTTCGCTCTCGCGGAGGTGCTGCCCGGCGACGTGGGGCGCTCCATCCTGGGGCAATACGCCAGTGAAGCAGACGTAGCCGCGCTGAACCGCGAGCTTGGCGCGGACCGGCCGCTGGTCGTGCGCTACGCCGTTTGGGCGGGTAGTTTCGTGACCGGCGACTGGGGGGAGTCACCGATCCTCGAGATACCGGTGCGGCCGCTGGTCATGGAGGCGCTCGGCAACTCGCTGCTCCTCGCGGGCTTCGCCTTGGTGCTCATCGTGCCCATTTCAATCGTGCTCGGCGTGTTCTCGGGCTTACGACGAGACAGCTGGATGGACAGGACGATCACGGTCTCCACACTGTCGATGACCGTCATCCCCGAGTTCGTGAGCGGCGTCGTCCTGCTGTACGTCTTCGCTGTGTGGCTCAAGTGGTTGCCGGTATCGGCTCTGCCGCCGGACGGCTCGCCCTTCTACGATCGGCTCTACTACCTCATCCTTCCGGCCATCCCGCTGATGTTCCTCGAACTGGGGTACATCGCGCGCATGGCCCGCGTCGGCACCGTCCAGGTACTCGCCATGCCCTACATCCGCACCGCCGTGCTCAAGGGCGTTCCGCGCAGCCGGGTGATCTTCGGCCACGTGCTGCGCAACGCGATGGTGCCCACGGTCACGGTGATCGGCAGCCAGGTAGGCTGGCTGATCGGCGGCCTGGTGGTCGTCGAGACCCTGTTCGCCTATCCCGGCATCGGCAAGCTCATGGTCGACGCCGCGCAGTCAAGCGACGTCCCTCTGCTCGAGGCATCCGTGCTCATGGTGGCCGTGATCTACATGTTGGCCAATCTGATCGCCGACATCGTCGTCGCTCTTCTCAACCCGCGGATCCGCAAGGGCGGCTGAAATGAACGAGCCTCGCAGCCCGTACGGCTCGGATCCCGATCTGCGCGCCGAAGGCATGGAACTGGGCGCTGATCCGGAGATGCTCGAGCTCCGGGCCGATGCCGCCGCCGCAGGCGGTGCGCAGGATCTTGCCGCCGACAGCGACCTCAGGGCGCAGGAGCTGCAGGCAGATTCCGCCGCCGCACTCGAGCAGCGACGCCAGCGGCGCTACCTGATCAAGGCTCTGCTTCGCAGCCCTACGTTCATGACCGGCCTCGTCATCGTGGTCTTCTGGGTCTTCATGGCCCTCTTCTCGACGTTCATCACGCAGAGCCCCACGGCGACCGACCCGAGCGTATCTCTCAAAGCGCCCAGCCCGGCGCACTGGTTCGGCACCGACGATCTCGGGCGCGACGTGCTGGCCCGCACCATGGCAGGCGCCCGTACCGTGCTCATCATCGCGCCGCTGGCCACCCTTCTCGCCCTCCTGTGGGGCGGCATCATCGGCCTCGTCGCGGGCTTCTACCGAGGGGTCACCGACGAGGTCATCATGCGGCTGATCGACGTACTGCTGGCGCTGCCGATCATCATCACCTCGATCCTGATCCTGTCGCTGCTGGGTAAGGGTACGGCGATCATCATCGTCGCCATTGGGGCGCTGTTCACGCCGGTGGTCTCACGCACCGTCCGCGCGGCGGTGATCGGCGAGCGCGAGCGCGAGTATGTCATGGCGGCGCGCCTCAGAGGCGAGCGTTCCGCCTTCGTCATGTCTCGCGAGATCCTGCCCAACATCACGCAACCACTGATCGTCGAGGGCACGATCCGCCTGGGTTACGCCGTGTTCACCGCCGCCACGCTGTCGTTTCTCGGCTTCGGCCTCGCGCCGCCGTCGCCCGACTGGGGCCTCACCATCTCCGTGGAGCGGATCTACCTGCAGATCGCCCCGTGGACGGTGCTGTTCCCCGCCGCCGCCCTCGCGTCGCTCGTCGTAGCGGTCAACCTCATCACCGACGGTCTCGGGAGGACGTTCTCGAAATGAGCACCGTGGAGCAGCCGGTCACCGCCCCGGACGCGGCGCCGCCCGCGCTGGACGTCCGCGACCTCGAGGTCACCTTCCACCGGCGTGGCAGGGACCTCCCGGTGCTCAAGGGCGTGACCCTCAACATCAAGGCCGGCGAGGCCTACGGGCTCGTCGGCGAGTCGGGCTGCGGCAAGACGACGCTGGCCATGGCGGCCATGCGCTACCTGGCGGCCAACGGCACGCTCGACGCCGGCACGGTGAGCGTCGACGGCCAGGACGTGAGCACCATCTCCGAGGCGGCGTTGCGCAAGTGGCGCGGCGGCAAAGTGTCGATGGTCTATCAGGATCCCGCCACCGCCCTCAGCCCGGCGATGCGCATCGGCGACCAGCTCGCCGAGGTGTACCACTACCACGAGGGCATGGACAAGAAGGCGGCGCTCGAGCACGCCCGCGAGAGCCTGCGTCGCGTGGCGATCCCCGACCCCGATTCCACCTTGCGCCGCTACCCCTTCGAGCTCTCCGGCGGCCAGCAGCAGCGCGTCGTCATCGCCATGGCGCTGTCCGTCAACCCGAAGCTGCTCATCCTCGATGAGCCCACGACCGGCCTCGACGCGACGGTCGAGGCCGAGATCCTGGACCTCATCGAGGAGCTCCAGGGACGCATCAACGCGGCCATCTTGCTGATCACGCACAACCTCGGCCTGGTGAGGAGGCTCTGCAGCCGTGTCGGCGTCCTTTACGCGGGGCGCCTCGTCGAGGAGGGTTCCGCGCGCGACATCTTCACCGACCCGCGGCACCCCTACACGATGGGCCTGATGCGCTGCGTGCCGAGCTTCGGCATGAACAAGACCGACGCGGCCCTGCAGACGATCCCCGGCACGCTGCCCGCCCTCGGAGAGCCGCTCGAGGGGTGCGTCTATTCGGCGCGCTGCCCTATGGCGAAGCCGGTCTGCAAGCGTCGCGAACCCGATCTCTACGTCTGGCCCGGCGACGCCGGCACGAAGGGCGCTGCAGAGGCGGAAGCGATGCCGGCGGACCCCGCGGCCTACTCGCCGCACCACGCCAACCCCGTCGGCGAGGGCGCCCGCCACGCGCGCTGCTACTTCTCGACCGAGGTCGCGGACATGCCGCGCACCACGCCGGTGCTCGCCACCAGCTTGGCGGAGCGTGGCGCCGACCAGGGCGACGTGCTCAAGATCGACGACGTTGTCCGCACCTTCAAGGACGGCCGCAGGCAATTGACGGCGGTCGCCGACGTCTCGCTCGGCCTGCGCAAGGGCGAGACCTTCGGCCTCGTGGGCGAGTCGGGCAGCGGCAAGACCACGCTGGCCAAGTGCGTCACCGGCCTGCTCGCCCCCGACTCCGGTACGGTCGCGTTCGAAGGCAAGCAGCTGAAGGCCACCGCGGGAAAGCGCTCGCAGGACGCCCTGCGCGCCATCCAGATGGTCTTCCAGAACCCGGACTCGACGCTCAACCCGGCGTGGAGCACGCGCCAGATCCTCACGCGCGCCGTGCGCAAGCTCGGCGGCGGCAAGGACGTCCGCGCCAAGGTCGATCAGCTCTCGCACAACGTGCGCGTCGAGCCGCGGTTCCTGCTCCAGCGACCGACCGACCTCTCAGGCGGCCAGAAGCAGCGCATCGCCATCGCCCGCGCCTTCGCCGGCGATCCGACGCTGGTCATATGCGACGAGCCGGCGTCGGCGCTCGACGTCTCCGTGCAGGCAAGCATCCTCAACCTGCTGGTCGAGCTGCAGACCAAGGAGCAGGTCTCCTACGTGTTCATCAGCCACGATCTGGCCGTGGTGCGCTACATCTCGGACCGCATCGGGGTCATGTATCTCGCGGAGCTCATCGAGGTCGGCAACGCCGACGAGGTCTTCAACCCGCCGCATCACCCCTACACCGAGGCGCTCCTGAGCTCGATCCCCAAGCTCGACTTCGACAGCACGCAGCAGCGCATCGCCCTGCGCGGCTCGATGCCGAGCCTCTCCGAGCCGCCGTCGGGTTGCCGCTTCCACACGCGCTGCCACCGCATCCTTGGCGACATCTGCGATCAGCAGGAGCCGCCGATCCAGGAGACCGGGGACGGGCACACCTACAAGTGCCACATCCCGCCGGACGAGTTGCTCGCGCTGCAGACGGCGGCGGAGCCCACTGCCCCCGTCGAGGTGTAGGCCCTCCCACCGGACCGCCTGCGGCAGAGTGGGCGCGGCAGGGGACCGGAGCGACGTTCGTCTCGTCAGTCGGCCTCGCGTGCCGCGGCGATGATCTGCGCCAGTTCCTCGATGACGGCTACGCCGTCGTCCACGACGGCCACGTCGGCGTTCCTCACGATGGGGGCGTGCTCATCCGTGTCGATCGCCGCGATGAACGCCGCCTTCTCGATGCCCCAGTAGAGTGCCGGCGCTCCAGAGGCGCCGACGACGATGCACAGCTCGGGGGCGGCGCGCGTGCCCGACACGCCGATGAGCCGGTCCATGGGCGTCCAGGCGTTCATCGCGACGGGGCGGCTCACCCCGAAGTCGGCGCCCATCCGCCGGGCCGCCTGTGCGATCCGCTCGATCCCCTTGCGGCTCCCGGCTCCGTACCCCGCCACCACGAGGAACCGGCTTCCCGCGAGGTCTCCGCTCGCGGGCAGGTCGACGAGCTCGACGTCCTCGAACGCCGGCTCGGCTGGATCGCCTGTCTCATCGGTGTCGGAGATGACGTCGTGCTCAGCGAGCTCGGGCTCCGGCCCCTCGTTCCACGAGGCATCGATCGTGACGCACGAGGGGCCGCCGGAGAGCTCGAAACGTCCCACCATGTGAGCGGAGTAGACGTACTTGCGGCAGACAAGGCGCTCCGGCCCTGCTTCGACGCACAGCGCCTCCGTCAAGACGGCGCCGTTGCTGCGGCAGGCGAGGCGCGCGGCCAGCTCCGTTCCTCCTGGGCCGCCGGCAAAGAGAAAGAGCGGGACGTCCTCGTCTCGCGCGACCGCCGCGAGGAGCTCGACCACGCGCTCGGGCCGCCGGGCCGTCGACTTGATGAGCCGCACGGCGCGGGTCGGCGCCAGCTCGACGAGCCGCGTCTTGTCGCGGTCATCCTGGTAGAAGACCAGCGTCTCGCCGACCAGATCGCCGCTCAGGCCCTCGCGGAGAAAGCCACCGAGGGCTTGAGCCTGCCGAACGGCGGCGCCGGTCGTTCCGTCCAAGACCGCCGCGAATCTCATAGCTTCTCGACCAGATCCCGCAGATGGGCAGCGAAGAGGGCCCGCGCCTTGGCGGCCGGCGTCGCCCCGTCGACGATGACGCCGCGGCGAGCGCGGTCGATCGTCTCGAACTCCGTCGGCACGCAGGTCGCGTGGCGGAGCTCCCCGGCGATGTCGACGCCAAGATCAGCACCTAAGAGGACGTCGATGCGCGCGTGCTTTCGCGCGAGCCGGTCTGTCAGCGTAGGCACGCGCAGCTGCGACACGACCGCGTTGCCCACGGCGAGGACGCAGGGAAGGCGGAGAGTGACGCGCAGGAGGCCGTCGTCGGCCAGGCAGGCGACGCGCACACGATCATCGGGCAGGGGCTCGACCTCGAGTACCTGCGTCAGGCAGGACCACCCCAGCGCTTCGGCGACCAGGAAGGGAACGGCGCCGCTGTCTCCGGGGCCGCTGCGCCAGCCGAGCAGCAGCAGATCAGGATCGTCCCCCTGTCGCACGAAGCTCGCGATGGCGGATGCCGTGACGGCGGGGGCGAAGTCAAGGGCGGCCTCAGACTCCACGCGGGCCGCCCGCTCGTAGCCCAGGGCGAGCAGCGTCTTCAGATACGGCTCGGTCTCCCTGCCGCCCACGGAGAGCGCGCCGAGGTCCGTCGCGAGACCGCACTCCGCGCGCGCGTCGGAGAGGCGCAGCGCCATCTCCAGAGCGCTCTCGTCGAAGCAGTTGAGGACGCGGCGCACGTAGCGGGTCTCCACGCCGGGTGCCGCGCCGTGCGCCGCTTCGGCCGCCGCTCCCGCGAGCCAATCCGCATCCCGCAGCGCCTCGAAGTCGGGCGTGACCTTGAAGGAGACCAGGATCCGCAGGGCGCTCACTTGGGGATGATCGTCCCCACGTTCATGATGCCGTTCGGGTCGAAGGCGTGCTTGAGCGTCTCGAGGATGGAGTACGACGAGCCGTACTCGTCCCTGACCCACGGGGCCCGCGCCTTGCCCATCCCATGGTGATGGACGATGGATCCGCCACGCTTGAGCGTCTCCTCGCAGATGATGCCGATGATGGGGAGGTAGTACTTGTCGGTCTCCTCCTCCGGCCCCACCCCGACGACGTTGAAGAAGTAGTTGAAGTACATGTTGGTGCCGTTGATGTAGCTATGGGAAGAGTGCCCGCCCATCATCGTGATGTCCGGGATCTCGGCGATGATGCGCGCCCGCGCCGTCTGGTAGATGTCGTTGATGGAGCTCCAGTCGGCGGAGATCTCGGTGGTGCGGTTCACGTTGTGGGTCTGGCGGATGCGCTCGTCCTCGGCGGTGATCTTGCTTGCGTCCCAGCAGAGGTCGTTGAACCAGGTGGAGATGTACCGGCTGTCGACCTTGGTGCACTCCGGATGAGCCGCGACGACGGCGTCGATGCCCTCGGCCGTCGCCTTCGCGATGCTCGCCGTACCCTCGGTCATGAAGAGCAGGACGCAGTCGTCGGGCTCGGCGAAGTGGGAGAAGTGCAGGCCGGCGTCGCCGGGGTCGTAGACCCGCGCCACCGACGGCTTATAGCCGCTCACCATGACGGCGCGCAGCGCCTCGAAACCGGTCTTCATGTCCTTGAGCGTCCAGCCGAGGAAGGTGTTGTTCTCGGGGAAGTATGGGAACAGCTTGACCGTCACCTCTGTGATGAAGCACAAGGCGCCTTCGTTGCCGATGACGACGTGGCGGATGTCGGGGCCGGCGGCGCGGCGCGGCACGTTCTTGATGCGCGTCACCTCGCCGCCGGGGAAGACGGCCTCGAGACCCACGACCATATCTTCGATGCCGCCGTAGAGCGTCGAGAACTGGCCGATGCTGCGGGTGGCCACGAGGCCGCCCATGTGGGCCACGGGCTTCGACTGCGGGGAGTGCCCGGTGGTGAGGCCGAGCTCCCGGACGCGGTCCTCGAGGTTCTGCAGCGGCACTCCGCACTGCGCCGTCGCCTGCATGTTGTAGGCGTCGACGCTCACGATCTGGTCCATGGCCGAGCCGTCGATGATGACCGAGTCGGCGACCACGCTCTCCAGACCGCCCTCGGTCGCCGTGGCCCCCGTGCGAGGAATGACGTTCACGCCGTGCTCGTTCGCGAACCGCAGGATCTCCGCCACCTTCTGCGTGTCGCGGGCCATGACGA
>Ga0209254_10001432_pt1 | contig 21360 bp, 21 predicted proteins | sample FrelakmetDIP11DI_FD_187148 | JGI IMG/M metagenome (GOLD analysis project Ga0209254, IMG submission 187148) | Freshwater lake sediment microbial communities from the University of Notre Dame, USA, for methane emissions studies - DIP11 DI (SPAdes)... | ecosystem: Environmental > Aquatic >...
GCCGGAACGGCCTACCGTCGCCGGCGCGATCGAACTGATGGAGCGGGTCCATCGCGACTTCGCCTACGAGCCCGGCGTCACGGATGTGGGCACGCCGCTCGACGAGGTGTTCCGCGAGCGCCGGGGCGTGTGCCAGGACTTCGCGCATCTGATGCTCGGCATGCTGCGCGCGCTCGGCCTGCCGGCGCGCTACGTGAGCGGCTACCTGTTGACGCAGCCGCCACCGGGCCAGGCGCGGTTGCTCGGCGCGGACGCGTCCCACGCCTGGGTCTCGGTCTGGTGTCCCGTGCTCGGATGGGTCGACCTCGACCCGACCAATGCGGTGCTGCCCGATGCAGGCCACGTGACGCTGGCCGTGGGACGCGACTACGGCGACGTCACGCCGCTGCGGGGAGTGATCCAGGGCGGCGCCAGCCACACCGTCGACGTCGCGGTGAACGTGGCGCCGGTGATCGAACGGGCCGCGTAAGCGGAGGCGAGCCCGCCGCCGCGCGTTATCGGGCTACTGCGGTACTACTGCGCGAACCAGCCGCCGTCCATGTTCCAGGCCACGCCGCGCACCTGGTCGGCGGCCGGCGAGCAGAAGAACACGGCGAGACCGGCGAGCTGCCCGGTCGTCACGAACTGCATCGACGGCTGCTTCTCGCCCAGCAGCGACTTCTTTGCTTCGTCCTGGCTGAGGCCGTCACGCGCCGCGCGCGCGTCGACCTGCTTCTGCACCAGCGGGGTCAGGACCCAGCCGGGGCAGATCGCGTTGCAGGTGACGCCGGTGGTCGCGGTTTCGAGCGCGACCACTTTCGTGAAACCGACGATCCCGTGCTTGGCGGCGACATAGGCCGACTTGTCGACCGAACCCACCAGTCCGTGCACCGAGGCGATGTTGATGATGCGGCCCCAGTTCGCGGCCTTCATCTTCGGCAGCGCGAGGCGGGTCGTGTGGAAGGCCGCGCTGAGGTTGATCGCGATGATGGCGTCCCAGCGGTCGACCGGGAACTTGTCGACCGGTGCGACGTGCTGGATGCCGGCGTTGTTCACCAGGATGTCGACGCGGCCGAAGGCGGCCTCCGCCGCGCGGAACATCTGCTCGATCTCGGCCGGCTTGCTCATGTCGGCGCCGTGGTAAAGCGTCTTGACGCCGCGGCCCTGCAGTTCCTTCTCGACCGCGCGGATGACGTCGGCTTCACCGAATCCGTTGACCACGATGCTGGCGCCCTGGGCCGCCAGCGCGCGCGCCATGTCCAGTCCGATCCCGCTGGTGGAGCCCGTCACCAGGGCCGTTTTTCCCTTGAGCATGCGATTCCTTCCGTTGAGCCGGACGAGTATGCCACCGCGTGCTGACTACAATCGACGGCCAACGAGGAGCACGCCGTGAACCAGGATTTGAGTCCCCGCTTGCTTCATGTGAAGTGCCTCAGCCCCGCCGGTTTCCACCGGATGGCGTATGCGGAGTGGGGCGCGCCGGACAACCCGCGCGTCCTCGTGTGCGTGCACGGGCTGACCCGCGTGGGCCGCGACTTCGACCGGCTCGCGCGCGCGCTCGCGTCGCACTACCGCGTGGTGTGCCCGGACGTGGTCGGCCGCGGGCGCAGCGACTGGCTGCGGGACCCCAACTACTACGTGGTTCCGCAGTACGTGTCCGACATGGTGACGCTGATCGCACGGCTCGACGTCGAGGAGGTCGACTGGGTCGGCACGTCGATGGGCGGCCTGATCGGCATCGCGCTGTCCGGCCAGGCGGAGTCGCCGATCCGTCGCCTTGTGATCAACGACGTCGGTCCGCGCCTCGATGCCGCGGCGATCGCGCGCATCGGGACCTACCTGGGAGCGCAGGTGTCGTTCGCCACCGTCGACGAGGCGATCGACTACGTGTCGGTCGTCGCCGCGCCGTTTGGCGTCAAGCAGCGCGAGGACTGGCGCGAACTCGTCGAGCCGGCGCTGCGCCGCGACGGCGATCGCTGGCGGCTTCATTACGACTCGCGCATCGCGGTGCCGTTCAAGTCCGTGACCCCGGAAGGCGCCGCGGCGGCCGAGGCGGCGATGTGGCACCTCTACGACGCGATCCGCGGCCCGACATTGATCGTGCGGGGCGAGCATTCTGACCTGCTGACGCGCGAGACGCTGGCCGAGATGCGGTCGCGCGGTCCACGCGCCGAGCGCGCCGAGGTCCCGGGCGTCGGCCATGCGCCGACGTTCATGTTCGAACACGAGATCGCGCTGGTGCGCGATTTCCTGCTGAAGTGAGGATGCAATGCGGATCGAGCGGCTGGATCACCTGGTGCTGACGGTGCGCGACATCGCGGCGACCTGCGACTTCTACTCGACGGTGCTCGGCATGCAGGTCGTGACCTTCGGCGAGGGCCGCAAGGCGCTGGCGTTCGGCCAGCAGAAGTTAAACCTGCACGAAGCGGGGCGCGAGTTCGAGCCGAAGGCGGACCGGCCGACCCCGGGCTCCGCGGATCTCTGCCTGATCGCGGACGGCCCGCTGAGCGACGTGATCGATCACCTGCGCGCCTGCGGCGTTCCCATTCTCGAGGGGCCGGTGAAGCGGACCGGCGCGCTGGGTCCGATCACCTCCGTGTACTTCCGCGATCCGGATCAGAACCTGATCGAAGTCTCGACGTACGGCGCTGCCTGAGCCGCGCGCGTCGCCGCGTCAGAAAATCCCGGCGGCCAATCCCGCGGCCAGCGCGGCGCCGAGGTCGCGCGCCGTCGCGCGATCCAGTTCCGGGACCGTCTTCATCGCCCGGATCTGCTCCGGCGTCTGCGCCCCGTTGCGCACGATCGTCGGCGGCGCCACTTCCTTCAGTCGCAGTCCGGTCGCGATGCGCTGGAGCTGGCGCGCGGCGCCGGCGCCATCGGTGCCGGCCGCGATGAGCGCTGCGTACGGCCGGCCATTCACGCGGTCGAGCGCGTCGTAGTAGATGCGGTCGAAGAAGTCCTTCATCAGGCCCGCCATCGACGCGAGGTTTTCGGGAGTGGCGAAGAGATAGCCGTCGGCGGCGAGGACGTCGGCCGACGACGCTTCGGGCGCGCGCAGCAGCCGCGTCTCGACGTCGCGCTCGCTCCCGGCGCCGTCGACCGCCGCGCGCGCCAGCTGCTCGGCCGCGCCGGTCATCGAGTGATAGACCACGAGCAGTTGCTTCATCGTTTCGCGCGGGCGGCCGGGTCCTGCAGGAAGAAGGCGGCGAGCAGCGAATACCAATCGGGGAACGCGCGCTGCAGCGCCTCGGGCTCGACGAAGAACGCCTCGCTCGTGACCGCGAAGAACTCGGCCTCGTCGTGCGCCGCGTACGGATCGAACGGCAGGTGGGCGTAGTAGCGGTCGGCCTCCGCGCTGTCCGGGTCGACGCCGTCCGGAAGTTCGGACTCGATCAGCTCGAGCTCCGAGAGGAAACGCTCGAAGGTGTCGTCGAGCACCTTCATCCAGGACCGGGCCTCGAGGCCGGCGTGCAGCTCGCGCGACAGCGGTGGACAGCCGTCGGCGGCGCCGTCGAGCAGGTCGATCTTGTGCACGAACTCGTGGATCACCACCGAGTAGGCGGACCCGGTGTCGGTGGTGCGGCGCTGCGCGTCTTCCCACGACAGCAGCAGCGGGCCGCCGTCCCATGCCTCGCCGGTGATCGGCTCGGTGTACTCGTGCACCACGCCGTCCTCGTCCGCCACGCTGCGCGGCACGAGGAACTCGCCGGGGTAGACGACGATGCTCGACCAGCCGCGATACCACTCGAGGCCGAGGTTCAGGATCGGCAGGCACGCCTGCACGGCGATGTTCACCTGCATGTCGGCGGTGAGCTCGAGATCGCCGGCGGTCGACATCTCCTTCCCGGCCAGCAAGCGGCTCGCGAGATCGCGCAGCCGCGACGCTTCGTCGGCCGTCAGGTCCGCCGCGCAGGGCAGGGCGGCCCGTGCGGCGCTCCAGAGGTCCTCCGGGATGGCGACCGCGTTCGAGCGCGCGAAGCGGCCGAGCAGCGTCTTCAGCATCGTGCGATTGTGCCGGAGCGAGCCCCCCTCCCTATAATTTCGTCTCGACGCTGCTCCCCCTGATGGCCGTAACCCGCTCCCCTGCCGATCCGTCGGTGCCTGCCGACGCCGGCGGGCTGGCCGCGTTCGATCTCGCGCGCACGCGCGAGCTGGTCGAGCCGCTCTACCAGGACCGCACGTTGCGCACGGGCGAGCCGTTCCTCGCGCACGCCGAGGGCATCGCCGCCATCGTCGCGCCGCTGAGGCCGGATCCCGACCTGCTCGCCGCCGCCTATCTCTTCGGCGTGTACGACGTGCTCCGCGAGCCCGACGAGTGGCTGCGCGCGCGCTTCGGCGCCGGGGTCGCGCAGCTCGTCGCCGACCTGCGGCAGTTGATGCGCCTGTCGGAGCTCACGCGCACCCAGGGCGGCGCCGGCGGCAAGTCGCACGGAATGGACGACCAGGCCGAGGCGCTGCGCCGGATGCTGCTGGCCATGGCGAACGACCTGCGCGTCGTTCTGCTGCGCCTGGCGTCGCGCCTGCAGACGCTGCGCTACTACGCCGCGAATCGGCTGCCGGGGTCGGAGCCGTTCGCGCGCGAGACCCTGGTGCTGTATGCGCCGCTCGCCAACCGCCTCGGCATCTGGCAGATGAAGTGGGAGCTCGAGGACCTGGCGTTCCGCTTCATCGAGCCGGACACCTACAAGCAGGTCGCGCGGCTGCTCGAGGAGAAGCGCGTCGAGCGCGAGGCGTTCATCGTGACGGCGCTGGAACGCGTGCGTTCCATGCTGAACGACGCGGGAATCCGCGGCGAGGTGACCGGTCGGCCCAAGCACATCTACAGCATCGTCAGCAAGATGCGAACGAAGGGCCTGGCGTTCGACCAGCTCTACGACGTGCGCGGCCTGCGCGTGATCGTCGACGAGGTCGCGCAGTGCTACCAGGTGCTGTCCCTCGTTCACGCGGCGTGGAACCCGATTGCGACCGAGTACGACGACTACATCGCGCGGCCCAAGCCCAACGGCTACCAGTCGCTGCACACCGTGGTGGCCGATGCCGAGGACCGCACGCTCGAAGTGCAGATCCGCACGCGCGCGATGCACGAGTTCGCCGAGCTCGGCGTGGCGGCGCACTGGCGCTACAAGGAAGGCGGCAAGGCGCACGCGACCGACGAGCAGCGCGTGGCGTGGCTGCGGCAGCTGCTCGCGTGGCGCGACGAGGTCGAGGCGCCGCCGCAGGCGACCGGGGCCCAGCGCGACGAGCGCATCTACGTGCTGACCCCCCAGGCGCGGGTGGTGGAGCTGCCGGCCGGTGGCACGCCGATCGACTTCGCGTACCACATCCATTCCGAGCTCGGGCACCGCTGCCGCGGCGCCAAGGTCAACGGCGCGATGGTGCCGCTGAATACGCCGCTCGCGAACGGGCAGACCGTCGAGATCATTTCCGCCAAGACCGGCGGACCGAGCCGGGACTGGCTGAACGCGGAACTGGGCTTCCTGAAGAGTGCGCGCTCCCGGGCCAAGGTGCGGCAGTGGTTCAACGCGCTCGAGCTCGAGCAATCGATTGCGACGGGGCGTGAACTGGTCGAGAAGGAACTGCAGCGGCTAGGCAAGACCGCGGTGAAGCTCGACGACCTGGCCAAGCGGCTCGGCTTCGACAAGGTCGACGAGCTCTGCGCGGCGGCGACCAAGGAGGAGTTCAGCCTGCGGTCGATCGAGCAGGCGCTCGCGCCCGCTGCGGCCGAACCCGAGCTGACCCCGGGACTGCTGGTCGGCAAGCCGAAAGAAGCGCCGGCAGGCAAGGGCAAGGTGCTGGTCGTCGGTGTCGATTCGCTGCTGACCCAGCTCGGCCGCTGCTGCCGCCCTGCGCCGCCCGACGAGATCGTCGGCTACGTGACGCGCGGTCGCGGCGTCTCGATCCACCGCATCAACTGCTCGAACCTGCTCGCCCTGACGCAGCGCGAGCCGGAACGTGTGGTCGAAGTGGCGTGGGGCGCGCAGGCCGACGCGCTGTACCCGGTCGAGTTGCTGGTGATGGCGCAGGACCGCCAGGGACTGCTGCGCGACATCTCGGAAGTGTTCTCGCGGGAGAAGATCAACGTGATCGGCGTGAACACGAGCAGCGCGAAGGGCGAGGCGAGGATGCAGTTCACGGTCGAGGTCGGCAGCGCGGCCGACGTCAGCCGGGTGCTCGCGCTGGTGCGCGAGGTCAAGGGCGTGTTCGTCGCGCGGCGCCGATAAGCGGCTCCTCGACCGCACGTCGCCTGCTGATATACTCCTTTCCTTTCAGGCGCGTAGCTCAGCTGGTTAGAGCACCACCTTGACATGGTGGGGGTCGTTGGTTCGAGTCCAATCGCGCCTACCAAACACAGCAACGAGAGGCCGAACCATGACGTTCCGAACTACGTTCGCAGGCAGCTGAGCCCCGGGACGAGTTCGCCTTTCGAAGGAAAAAGTGCGGCCTCGACCGCACTTTTTTTTTGCCGAGGACTCCAGATGGTTTCGATTCGATTGCCCGACGGCTCCAGCCGTTCCTACGACCACCCGGTGACGGTCGCCGACGTGGCCGCCTCCATCGGGCCGGGCCTCGCCAAGGCGGCAGTGGCCGGCCGCGTCGACGGCAAGGTGGTCGACACGTCCCACCGCATCGAACAGGACGCCGAGCTCGCGATCGTGACGGACCGGGACGCGGACGGCATCGAGGTGCTCCGGCACTCAGCCGCGCACCTGCTCGCGTACGCGGTGAAGGAACTCTTCCCCGACGCGCAGGTGACGATCGGGCCGGTCATCGACAACGGCTTCTATTACGACTTCGCCTACAAGCGCGCCTTCACGCCCGAGGACCTCGAGGCCATCGAGAAGAAGATGGCCGAGCTGGCGAGGAAGGACGAACCGGTCGTGCGCGAGGTGTGGAAGCGCGACGACGCCGTGAAGTTCTTCGAGTCGATCGGCGAGAAGTACAAGGCCGAGCTCATCGCGTCGATCCCGGCCAACGAGGACATCTCGCTCTACCGCGAGGGGGGATTCATCGACCTCTGCCGCGGCCCCCACGTGCCTTCGACGGGGAAGCTCAAGGTCTTCAAGCTGATGAAGGTCGCCGGCGCGTACTGGCGCGGCGACAGCAACAACGAGCAGCTGCAGCGCATCTACGGCACGGCCTGGGGCAAGAAGGAAGACCAGGACGCGTACCTGAAGATGCTCGAGGAGGCCGAGAAGCGCGACCACCGCAAGCTCGGCAAGGAACTCGACCTCTTCCACTTCCAGGAAGAGGCGCCGGGCCTGATCTTCTGGCACCCGAAGGGCTGGGCGATCTGGCAGGCGGTCGAGCAGTACATGCGGCAGGTCTACCGAGACAACGGCTACGACGAGGTCAAGGCGCCGCAGATCCTCGACCGCTCGCTGTGGGAGAAGTCGGGGCACTGGGAGAAGTACCGCGAACACATGTTCACGACGGAGTCGGAGAACCGGTACTACGCGCTCAAGCCCATGAACTGCCCGGGGCACATCCAGATCTACAACGCGAGCCTGCACAGTTACCGCGAACTGCCGCTGCGCTACGGCGAGTTCGGCGCGTGCCACCGCAACGAGTCGTCGGGCTCGCTGCACGGGCTGTTCCGGGTGCGCGGCTTCACCCAGGACGACGGCCACATCTTCTGCACGGAAGACCAGATCCTGGACGAGTGCGTGGCGTACACGTCGCTGCTGCAGACCGTTTACCTCGACTTCGGATTCGAGCACATCCTTTACAAGGTCTCGACACGGCCGGCGATGCGCATCGGCTCGGACGAGGTCTGGGACAAGGCCGAGGCCGCCCTGATGGAGTCGCTGAAGCGCTCCGGGGTCGAGTTCACGATCTCGCCCGGCGATGGCGCCTTCTACGGGCCGAAGATCGAATACACGCTGAAGGATGCGATCGGCCGCGAGTGGCAGTGCGGCACGATGCAGGTCGACTTCTCGATGCCGAGTCGGCTCGGCGCCGAGTACGTGGCCGAGGACAACAGCCGCAAGACGCCGGTGATGCTGCACCGGGCCATCGTCGGCTCCATGGAGCGCTTCATCGGGATGCTGATCGAGAACCACGCCGGGGCGATGCCGCCGTGGCTGGCGCCGGTCCAGGTTTCAATCGCGAATATCTCCGAAGGGCAGGCCGATTACGCCGACAGCGTTGTCCAAACGCTGAAAAAACAAGGCTTTAGGGCCGAGGTGGATTTGCGCAACGAGAAGATCACCTATAAAATCCGCCAGCTTAGCCTGCAGAAAGTTCCGTACATCCTTGTCGTCGGGGAAAAGGAAAAGCAGGCTGGTACGGTGGCCGTGCGAGCCCGTGGTGGCGTGGATCTCGGGGCAATGCCCCTGTCCGCCTTCGCCGAGCGTCTGTCGACGGACGTTCGCGAACGCTGCAACGTGGTGGGCGCGGCCTAGTTTTTAATCTTCGGAGAAGACAACCATCGCTAAAGACAGTGGCCACCGGATCAACGGTGAAATCAACACGCCGGAGATACGCCTCGTCGGCATCGAAGGTGAAGCGCTCGGTGTGGTGAAGCTTCAAGACGCGTTTCGCATGGCCGAGGAAGCGCAGGTTGATCTGGTCGAAATTGCTCCAACGGCCGTGCCGCCGGTCTGTCGCCTGATGGACTACGGCAAGTTCAAGTACCAGGAGCAGAAGAAGGCCCACGAGGCGAAGCAGAAGCAAAAGCAGATTCAGATCAAGGAAGTCAAGTTCCGTCCCCAGACGGACGACAACGACTACCAGACGAAGCTGCGCAATCTGGTGCGGTTCCTCGAGGAGGGCGACAAGGCGAAGATCACGTTGCGGTTCCGGGGGCGCGAGATGGCGCACCAGGAGTTCGGCTACAAGCTGCTCGAGCGGCTGCGCGACGACCTCGTGCAACTGTCGGTGGTGGAGTCGATGCCACGACTGGAAGGCCGGCAGATGGTGATGGTGCTGGCCCCGAAGAAGAAGAAATAGGTTTCGCAGCGCCGCGCTGGCTGGATCGGGCGGGGCGATGCAGCAGGAGGCCGGTGACGAAGGTCGGCGGCCATGACAGCGGGAACCACCGACGACGTCGGCGGTAGAACAAGTGAAGGCGGGCCCCGAAGTCTCCGCAAGGAGCGCCTGCCGTCATCCAAGAAAGGGACGGCCCACGATGCCGAAGATGAAGACGAAGAAGAGCGCTGCGAAGCGCTTCGAGATCCGCGCCAGCGGCTCGATCAAGCGGGGACAGGCGTTCAAGCGCCACATCCTCACGAAGAAGACCACCAAGGCCAAGCGTCACCTGCGCGGCGCCGTCACGCTGCACGAGGCAGACGTGAAGTCGGTGCGTCGCATGATGCCGTACGGTTAAGGGGAGACGACCATGCCAAGAGTCAAACGTGGTGTAACCGCCCGCGCGCGGCACAAGAAAGTCCTGGCCCAGGCCGCCGGCTTCACGCGGCGCCGCAATAACGTCTTCCGCGTTGCCAAGGAAGCGGTGATGAAGGCGGGGCAGTACGCCTACCGCGATCGCCGCAACAGGAAGCGCGTCTTCCGCGCCCTCTGGATCGCCCGCATCAACGCGGCGGTGCGCGAGCACGGAATCACGTACAGCGCCTTCATGAACGGGCTCAACAAGGCCGAGATCGGGCTGGACCGCAAGGTGCTCGCCGACATGGCCGTGCTCGACAAGCCGGGTTTTGCGGCGGTCGTCGACAAGGTCAAGGCCACGCTCGCCGCCTGATTGCGCGATCGATCGTTTGAGGGCCGCCCGCGCGGCCCCTGACATTCCGAACGGGGCCTGCGAACACGGGCCCCGTTCTTTTTTCCTCAACCGGAACACATGTCGTCCGACCTCGATCAACTGGTGGCCGAAGCCGGCGCCGCATTCGCCGCGGTGTCGCAGCCCGCGGCGCTCGAAAACGAGAAGGCGCGTTTCCTCGGCAAGTCGGGCGCGATCACCGAGCGCCTGAAGGGCCTCGGCAAGCTCGCGCCCGAACAGAAGCGGGAACAGGGCGCGCGCATCAACGCCGCCAAGGAAGCCATCGAGCGGCTGCTCGCCGACCGGCGCCAGGCGCTGGCCGACGCGCAATTGACCGAGCGCCTGTCCGCCGAGTCGATCGACGTGACGCAGCCCGGGCGCCGGCGCAGCCCGGGCGGCATCCATCCGGTCGCCCGCACCTGGATCCGCATCGAGGAGATCTTTCACTCGATCGGCTTCGACGTCGCCGACGGTCCCGAGATCGAGAACGACTGGTTCAACTTCACGGCGCTGAACAGTCCCGAGAACCATCCGGCGCGGTCGATGCAGGACACGTTCTATGTCGACGTGAACGACGCGCAGGGCAAGCCGCTGCTGCTGCGCACGCACACAAGCCCGATGCAGGTGCGTTACGCGCGCATGCACACGCCGCCGATCAAGGTGATCGCGCTCGGGCGGACCTACCGGGTCGACAGCGACGCGACCCACTCGCCGATGTTCCACCAGGTCGAGGGCCTGTGGATCGACGAGAACATCAGCTTCGCCGACCTGAAGGCGGTCTACACGGACTTCCTGCGCTGCTTCTTCGAGACCGACGAGCTCGCCGTCCGCTTCCGGCCGTCGTACTTCCCGTTCACCGAGCCGTCGGCCGAGATCGACATGATGTTCACCAGCGGACCGGGGAAGGGCAAGTGGCTCGAGATCTCGGGCTCCGGGCAGGTGCATCCCAACGTCGTGCGCAACTTCGGGCTCGATCCCGAGCGCTGCATCGGCTTCGCGTTCGGCTCCGGCATCGAGCGGCTGGCGATGCTGCGCTATGGCATCGACGACCTGCGGATCTTCTTCGAAGGCGATCTGCGCTTCCTGAAGCAGTTCAACTAGGGACGGGGGCGCGGAGACGAACATGCAATTCTCGGAACAGTGGCTGCGCCACTACACGAACCCGGCGATCGACAGCGATGAACTCGCGCATCGCCTGACGATGAGCGGACTCGAGGTGGAAGAGTCGGTGCCGGTGGCGCCGCCGTTCACCGGAGTCGTCGTGGCCCACGTGATCTCGGTGGCTAGGCATCCGAACGCGGACAAGCTGACCGTGTGCGAGGTGGACGCCGGCACGGGCGCGAAGCTCGGCATCGTGTGCGGCGCGCCCAACGTCGCCGCCGGCATCCGCGTGCCATGCGCGCTCGAAGGCGCGGTGCTGCCGGGCGACTTCCGCATCAAGCGCACGACGATGCGGGGCGTCGAGTCGCAGGGCATGCTGTGCTCGGCGCGTGAACTCGGGCTGTCGGAGGACCACAGCGGCCTGATGATCCTCGACGCCGACGCTCCCATCGGCCAGGACATCCGGGCGGCGCTCGACCTCGACGACCGCAAGCTGACGATCAAGCTGACGCCCAACCGGGCGGACTGCCTGAGCGTGGTCGGCGTCGCGCGCGAAGTGGCCGCGATCACCGGCGCGGCACTGAAGCTGCCATCGTTCGATCCGGTCGCGCCGCAGATCGACGCCCGCCTGCCGGTGCGGGTCGAGGCGCCTGACCTGTGCGGCCGGTTCTCGGGGCGTGTGATCCGTGGCGTCGATGCGCACGCGCCGACGCCGGACTGGATGAAGCAGCGTCTCGAGCGCAGTGGCCAGCGGCCGATCTCCGCGCTGGTCGACATCTCCAACTACGTGATGCTGGAGCTCGGGCGTCCGTCCCACGTGTTCGACCTCGACAAGGTGCAGGGCGGGCTGACGGTCCGGTGGGGCCGCGCCGGGGAACAGCTGGTGTTGCTGAACGGGCAGACGGTGGCGGTCGACGCAGGCGTCGGCGTGATCTGCGACAACGCGGGCGTCGAAGCGATGGCCGGCATCATGGGTGGCGACGCGACCGCCGTGTCGCTCGACACGCGCAACGTGTACGTCGAGGCCGCGTTCTGGTGGCCCGACTCGATCCGCGGCCGCTCGCGTCGCTACAACTTCTCGACCGACGCGGCGCACCGCTTCGAGCGCGGCGTCGACTTCGCCACGACCGTCGATCACGTCGAATACATCACGCGCCTGATCCTCGACATCTGCGGCGGGCAGCCGGGTCCGGTGGACGACACCGTGCTCGCCCTGCCTGAGCGCCGGGCGGTCACGATGCGGGTCGACCGCTGTCGCCGGGTGCTCGGCATCCCGATCGAGGCGAAGGACATGGCCGACGCCTTCCGGCGGCTGGGCCTCGCGTTCGAAGCGCACTCCGACCGTTTCGTCGTCACGCCGCCGTCCTTCCGCTTCGACCTCGAGATCGAGGAAGACCTGATCGAGGAAGTCGCGCGCCTGTTCGGTTTCGAGCGTATCCCGGCCAACCCGCCGCGCGCCGCGGCGCAGATGCGGATGCGCAGCGAAGATCGGCGCTCCATGCACGACGTCCGGCGGGCACTCGCGCGCGATGGCTACCAGGAACTGGTGAACTACTCGTTCGTCGACGCGTCGTGGGAGGAGGACTTCGCGGGTAATCCGGACCCGATCCACGTCCTGAACCCGATCGCCAGCCAGATGTCCGTGATGCGGACGACGCTGCTCGGCGGCCTGGTCGCGGGCCTGGGCTACAACCTGAACCGGAAGCAGAACCGCGCGCGGCTCTTCGAGATGGGGCGGGTGTTCCTGCGCGACCCCGAGGTGCCCGATGGACCGCTCGCCGTTCAGGGGATCGCACAGCCGACCGTGGTGTCCGGGCTTGCCTACGGGCCGGCAGAGGACGAGCAGTGGGGTGTGGCGACCCGCGACGTCGACTTCTACGACGTCAAGGGCGACATCGAACGGCTGTTCGCGCCCGTGCCCGCACGTTTCGTTCGCGCGGAGCATCCGGCCCTGCATCCGGGACGGAGTGCCTTCGTCGAGGTGGACGGCGCGACCGTCGGCTTCGTCGGCGAACTGCACCCTCGGCTGCAGCAGAAGTACGAGCTGCCGAAGGCCGCCGTGGTCTTCGAAGTCGACCTGGCGCCGCTGCTGGCGCGCCCGTTGCCCCGGTTCAACCCCGTCTCGAAGTTCCAGCCGGTGACGCGGGATATCTCGATCACCGTCGATGCTGACCTTCCAGTCGCGGCGATCGAGGACGCGGTGACGGCGATGTCGACCACGGACGGCCGCCTGTCGGCGCTCCGGGAATTTCGCTTGTTCGACGTGTATCGTCCCCGAAGCGATTCAAGCAAAGTCGCCGAAGCGAGTGCTAACGCCTTGTTAAATAAAGAGAAGAGCCTTGCGTTCCGGGTGGTTCTGCAAGATACTGAACGCCCCCTGAACGACGACGATGCGGATTCCGCCGTCGGCGCGATCGTCGAGGGGCTCGAGAAACAGTGCGGAGCGCGGTTGCGCCGATAGACCAGGCATGCAGGACGATCCTCACACCACCCCCGGCTTCAAGCTGCCGGATGCCGCACGCTCGGACGCGCCCCACGACGACGCTGAGCGCGGCGCGAAGACGATGACGAAGGCGGAGCTCGCCGAGGCGCTCTTCGACCGCCTGGGCCTGAACAAGCGGGAAGCCAAGGACATGGTCGACGGCTTCTTCGACGAAATCCGCCAGGCGCTCGAGCGCGGCGAGTCGGTGAAACTGTCCGGGTTCGGAAACTTCCAACTGCGCGACAAACCGCAGCGGCCCGGCCGCAACCCGAAGACGGGCGAGGAAATCGCGATCACGGCCCGCCGCGTGGTGACCTTCCACGCCAGCCAGAAGCTGAAGGCGGCTGTCGCACGGGCCACGGGCGCCCACTGACGGCCGCGCGCCGTCGTTCTTTGGCCATCCCTGAACCATGCAGCGCACCGACGCCCCGGCGGTCCTGCCGCCGATCCCGGCCAAGCGCTACTTCACCATCGGCGAGGTCAGCGAGCTGTGCGGCGTCAAGCCGCACGTGCTGCGCTACTGGGAGCAGGAGTTCACGCAGCTCAAGCCGGTCAAGCGGCGCGGCAACCGCCGCTACTACCAGCACCACGAAGTGCTGCTCGTGCGCCGCATCCGCGAACTGCTGTACGAACAGGGCTTCACGATCAACGGCGCGCGCAACCGGCTCGACGAGAACGACCGCTCGCCGCGGGCCCACGCACGCGCGAACGGGAACGGGAAGCACGCCGAGAGCCTCGACATCGCAGCGATCCGCGAGGAAATCGAGTCAATCCGGAAAATCCTGCGCGGCGAGTAGCTCCGCGCGGATATAATCGCGGCCTTCGGGGCGTAGCGCAGCCTGGTAGCGCACTTGCATGGGGTGCAAGGGGTCGCGAGTTCGAATCCCGCCGCCCCGACCAATGAGTTCCAGCGGAGACGGCCGGTGTGCGTGAGCACACCGGCCACTTCGTTTCTACGATGCGCATCCTTGTTTCCAACGACGACGGCTACCTCGCGCCCGGCATCGCTGCCCTGGCGGCGGCCATGCGCCCGCTGGGTGATGTCACCGTGGTGGGGCCCGAGCAGAACAGCAGCGGCGCCAGCAATTCGCTGACGCTCAACCGCCCGCTCACCGTCTGGCGGGCCGCGGACGGCACGACCGTCGTCAATGGCACGCCGAGCGACTGCGTGCACGTCGCGTTGACGGGCCTGCTAGACCACCGCCCCGACCTGATCGTCTCAGGCATCAACGACGGCCAGAACATGGGTGACGACACGATCTACTCCGGGACGGTGGCCGCCGCGATGGAGGGCTACCTGTTCGGGATTCCCGCGATCGCGTTCTCCCTGGTCGACAAGGGCAACGCGCATCTCGACAGCGCAGCCCGCATCGCGCACGACATCGTCGCGCGCTACCTGCGCCGCCCGATCGCCGCGCCGTTCCTGCTGAACGTGAACATCCCGAACCTGCCGCATGGGAAGATCAAGGGCGTGCAGTGCACGCGCCTCGGCAAGCGGCATCCGTCTGAACCTGTCGTCAAGATGCTGAACCCGCGCGGCGAAGCGATCTACTGGATCGGCCCGGCGGGGCAGGCGCGCGTTGGCGGCCCGGGCACCGACTTTCATGCAACGGCGGCGGGCTACGTCTCGGTCACGCCGTTGCAGATCGACCTGACGCACGACGACCAACTCGGCGCGGTCGGCGACTGGCTGCAGGCCACCGCGTGAAGCGCGCGCCGATGCCGATCCCGGGTTCCACCGATCACAGCGGCCTTGCCTCATCGCGTGTCCGCGATCGCATGGTCGATCGCGTCCGCGAACTCGGCGTCCGCGATCCGCGCGTGCTCGACGCCATGCGCACCGTTCCACGCCATCTGTTCGTCGACGAGGCGCTGGCCAGCCGCGCGTACGAGGACACGGCGCTGCCGATCGGGCACGGCCAGACGATCTCGCAGCCGTACATCGTCGCGCGCATCGCCGAACTCGCGCTCGAGGGCATCGCCGATCCGCGCGCGGCCCGGTTGCTCGAGATCGGCACGGGCTGCGGGTACGCCGCGGCCGTGATGGCGCAGCTCTTCGGCGACGTGGTCAGCGTCGAGCGCCTGCGCGCGTTGCACGACCGCGCACGGGAGAACCTTCGGCCGCTGCGTCTGCCCAACCTGCGGCTCGTATTCGGCGACGGCAATCGCGGTGTCGCCGCGGGGGCGCCGTACGATGCGATCGTCGCGGCAGCCGCGGGGGACGAACTCCCTTCAGCATGGATCGAACAGTTGAAGCCGGGTGGACGCATCGTCGCTCCCATCGGCGCGCTGCACCAGCAGTTGATCGTCGCGACCAAGGATGCGAGTGGCCGCGTGCAGACGACCGTCAAGGAAGCCGTCCGCTTCGTCCCGTTGCGCGGCGGCGTGGGCTGAGGATCGCTGGATGAAGATGGCGGGAAAGAGCTTCGCGGTTCTGTTGCTGATGGCTCTCGGCGCGTGCTCGTCGCAAAAGCCCGCGCCGGTCGTCGATCGTTCCGGCGCGCCCGGCTCGGCGCGTCCTTCGGCCATGGCGGACAAGCCGGCAACGGCATCGCGCGAAGCGAAGGACGGTGTCTACACCGTGCAGCGCGGCGACACGCTGTACAGCATCGCGATGGCCTTCGGCGTCGACGTGCGCGAACTCGCACGGTGGAACGGACTGCCGGATGCGAGCGTGCTCCGGGTCGGCCAGACACTGCGCGTCACGCCGCCGTCCGAGGCGGCAGTCGCGACGGTGACGCCCGTCACACCAGGCGGGTCGACCGAAGTCCGTCCCCTGCCGGCGCCCAGCGGCCCCGTTGTGGCGGCGCCTCTGCCGCCGGGCACGACGACGCCCGCACCGACCAAGCCCGAATCCGCACCCGTTGCGAAACCTGACGCCAACCCGACTTCCTCGACGCCGTGGCTGTGGCCGACGGGAGGCAAGGTGATCGATGGGTTCGATGCGCCCCGCAACAAGGGCATCGACATCGGCGGCAACGAAGGCGAGCCGGTCCAGGCCGCCGCCGACGGCGAGGTTGTCCACGTCGGCAGCGCGCTGCGGGGCTACGGCAACCTGGTGATCATTCGCCACCCGGGCGATTACGTCACCGCGTACGGCCACAACCGAAAGATTCTCGTTTCGCAGGGCCAGCAAGTGAAACGGGGCCAGCAGATCGCGGAACTGGGGCGAACGGACAGTGATCGCCCGAAGCTCCACTTTGAGATACGTCACCAAGGCAAGCCGCTCGATCCGGTCAAATACCTCCCTCCACGTTGAGGTTTCTGACTGCAGCGATGTCTCCCCACACCGAGCGCCCTTGCGGCGCGACGGTCAAACCGCCCGAGTCGCCCGCCGCCGAACCGGCGGCGGACAGCGACGACGCGAACTTCTCGCCCGAAGCCGCGGATGCGGAGCGCGAGTTCGAGGCCGCGGCGGCGCAGTCGACGGACACCACCGCCGCGCTCGATTTCCCAGACACCGACAACGTCCAGCGCTACCTGACCGCCATCGGCGCCCACCGCCTGATGACGCCCGACGAGGAGCATGCGACGGCGGTGCGCGCGTCGGCCGGCGACTTCGAGGCGCGCCAGGCGATGATCGAACGCAACCTGCGCCTCGTCGTGTCGATCGCCAAGCATTACGCCAACCGGGGCCTGGCGCTGCTCGATCTCATTGAGGAAGGCAACCTCGGCCTGATTCACGCGCTGGAGAAATTCGATCCGGAACGCGGCTTCCGCTTTTCGACCTACGCCACCTGGTGGATCCGCCAGACCATCGAGCGTGCCGTGATCAACCAGGCCCGGACGATCCGCCTGCCGGTGCACGTCGTGCGCGAACTGCAGCACGTGATCCGCGCCAAGCGCCATCTCGAGATGGAGCTCGAGGACGCGAGCCACGAAGTGCGGATGGAGGACATCGCGCATCTCACCGGCAAGAGCGTCGACGACGTCGAGGACATCCTGAAGTTCAGCGCCACCCCGGCGTCCCTCGACGCGCCGCTCGATGCGGACCCGGACAGCACGCTCGCCGACCTCCTGGTCGACGTTGCCGCGGAAGCGCCGGAAGCCAGCGCCGTCCGTCACGAACTCGAAACGCGGGTGCACGAGTGGCTCACCGGCCTGTCGGACAAGCAGCGGCTGGTCATCGAGCGGCGGTTCGGGCTCGACGAGCAGGAGCCGGCCACGCTCGACGCCCTCGCGGTCGAACTGTCGCTCACGCGCGAACGTGTTCGGCAGATCCAGCAGGACGCGCTCGCGCGGCTCAAGCGCACGCTGACGGCCGGCGGCATCGGCCGCGACGCGGTCCTCTGACGCTCCCCGGCAGCGTTGCCCGGGCACCCCGCGTCGGCTCAGTAGAATCGGCGCATGACGCCGGTGCTCGTCTTCGACATCGAAACCGTTCCCGACGTGGCCGGCCTGCGGCGTCTGCGCGCGGAGTGGTCCGGGCTCGCCGACGCCGAGGTTGCCGAGCGCGCGTTTGCCGAGCGGCGCGAGAAGACGGGCAACGACTTCCTGCCGCTGCATCTTCATCGCGTGGTCGCCATCTCGTGCGTGATGCGCAGCGATGCCGGGTTCCGGGTCGGTTCGATCGGGTCGCTGACGGATGCCGAGGGAACCCTGATCCAGGCTTTCTTCGGGATGATCGACCGGCACACCCCGCAACTGGTGAGCTGGAACGGCGGCGGCTTCGACCTGCCGGTGATGCACTACCGTGGCCTGCTGGCGGGCGTGTCGGCGGCCCGCTACTGGGAACTGGGCGATGACGACCGCGAGTTCCGGTACAACAACTACATCGGCCGGTATCACACGCGGCACATGGACCTGATGGACCTGCTGGCGATGTACCAGCCGCGCGCCAGCGCTCCGCTGGACGATCTTTCGAAGCTGGCCGGATTCGCGGGCAAGCTCGGCATGGACGGCGCGCGCGTGTGGGACGCGTACCTGGCCGGGCAACTCGAGCAGATCCGCGACTACTGCGAGACGGACGTCGTAAACACCTACCTGCTGTTCAACCGGTTCCAGAAGATGCGCGGCGTGCTGACTCCGGCGCAGCACCAGGCGGAGGAGACGCTGGTGCGCGAGACGCTCGCCCACCTGCCGGCACCGCACTGGAAGGCCTACCTCGCAGCGTGGCCCGCGGTCTAGGTCCCAGGGAAGGCGACAAGTTCTCCGTCCTGGTCGAGTCGCTCGACCAGGAAGGGCGGGGCGTCGCGCACCGCGAAGGCAAGGCGGTCTTCATTGAAGGGGCTCTGCCCGGCGAACGCGTGGTCTATGAACGGCGCAAGAACAAGCCGAGCTACGAAACCGGACGCGTGGTGCGGATCGACCGCGCCTCGGCGCTCCGGGTCACGCCGCGCTGTCCGCACGCCGGCCTGCACGAAGGCGCGTGCGGCGGCTGCTCGATGCAGCACGTGTCGGCGCAGGCGCAGGTTGCGATCAAGCAGCGCGTGCTCGAGGACACGCTGTGGCACATCGGACGCGTACGACCCGAGCGCATGCTGCGGCCGGTGGCGGGCCCCGCCTGGCGCTATCGCTTTCGCGCGCGCTTCTCCGTCCGCCATGTCCAGAAGAAGGGCGGCGTGCTGGTCGGCTTCCACGAGCGCTCCAGCAGCTATGTGGCCGACATGCGCCAGTGCGAAGTCGTGCCCGAGCACGTCAGCGCGCTGCTGGTGCCGCTGCGCGAACTGGTCGGCAGCCTGACGCTGCGCGAGCGCCTGCCGCAGATCGAACTCGCCGTGGCTGGAAGCCCGGAAGCGCCGCACACCGTGCTCGTGTTCCGCGTGCTCGCCGACCCGACGCCCGAGGACCGGTCCCGCCTGCGCGCCTTCGGGGCGCAACATGGCGTCGATGTGTGGCTGCAGCCGAAAGGGCCGGACACGGCCGCCCCCATGGATCCGGACCTTCGGCCGCACCTGGAACTTGCGTTGCCCGAGTACGGTGTGCGGATCCCGTTCGGCCCGACGGACTTCACGCAGGTGAACCACCGCATCAATGAAGTCCTCGTCGGCCGCGCGGTCCGGTTGCTCGATCCGCAGCCGGACGAAACAGTGGCCGACTTCTTCTGCGGGCTCGGCAACTTCACACTGCCGCTCGCGTCGAAGTCGCGACTGGTCCTGGGCATCGAAGGCAGCGAGGCACTGGTGCGACGGGCACGCGCGGCCGCGGAACTCAACGGCCTGGCGCAGCACACCCGGTTCAGTTCGGCGAACCTCTTCGAGTGGACCGGTGAGGACTGGCAGCGGCTGATCGGCGCGCACGGGCCGGTCGCGCGCGTGCTGATCGATCCGCCGCGCGAAGGCGCGCTCGAACTGGCGCGCTCGCTCGCCTCGACGAACGATCGACCCCGGCGGATCGTCTACGTGTCCTGCAATCCCGCGACGCTCGCGCGCGACTGCGCGGTCCTCGTGCACGAAGGGGCGTGGATGGTCCGGGCGGCCGGAGTGGTCAACATGTTCCCGCACACCTCGCACGTCGAGTCGATCGCTGTCCTCGAACCGGCGGCCTGACGTCGTCGAACGTGCAGCGGTCGCGTGCGGGCCGCCTGCACGCAATGGCGTTCAAAGCGAACGCCGGCCATGTTAAAATTTCGGGCTAACTTCGGCGTTGCAAGTGCTTCATTTGTCGAAGATTTTTCGTTCGGCACGCGCGCTTCGGCCGCTTCGGCGGTTATCGCCTGCCGGTAACTCGTCCAGAAAACAAAGGTTGAAATCATGGCGGTGGAAAGAACCCTGTCGATCATCAAGCCCGACGCAGTCGCGAAGAACGTCATCGGGAAGATCTATTCGCGCTTCGAGACCAACGGCCTGAAGGTCATCGCGGCACGGATGATGTGGCTGTCGCGCACCGAAGCCGAGGGCTTCTACGCCGTGCACCGGGCGCGTCCCTTCTTCAAGGACCTGGTCGACTTCATGGTGTCGGGACCGATCATGGTCCAGGTGCTCGAGGGCGAGGACGCCATTGCGAAGAACCGCGACCTGATGGGGGCGACGGACCCGAAGAAGGCCGCCGAAGGGACGATCCGCGCCGACTTCGCCGCGAGCATCGATGCGAATGCCGTGCACGGCTCGGACGGTCCGGAGACAGCGGCCGTCGAGATCGCGTACTTCTTCCCGCAGCTCAACGTCTACTCCCGCTGAGGACGAGCCGCGCCAGTGTCCCGCATCAACCTTCTCGGACTGGACCTCACCGCGCTGACGGCCTACATCGAGTCACTCGATGAGAAGCCGTTTCGCGCGCGCCAGCTTGCGCGCTGGATTCATCAGCATGGCGCGGGCGAGTTCGACGCGATGACGGAACTCGCGAGGTCGTTCCGGGCGAAGCTGGCAGAACACGCCGAGATCGTCGCTCCCACCGTGCTGCGTGACTCGACCTCGTCGGACGGCACCCGCAAGTGGCTGCTCGACGTCGGTGCCGGCAATGCGATCGAGACGGTGTTCATCCCGGAAGACGATCGCGGCACGCTGTGCATCTCGACCCAGGCCGGTTGCGCCGTGAACTGCCTGTTCTGCTCCACCGGGCGCCAGGGCTTCAACCGCAACCTGACCACGGCTGAAATCGTCGGGCAGCTGTGGTGGGCCGAGCACGCGCTGCGCCGGACGGCGGGCCTGGCCGCGGACGGTGAGCGCGTGATCAGCAACGTCGTGCTGATGGGCATGGGCGAGCCACTGCAGAACTACGACGCCGTCGTGCCGGCCCTGCGCCTGATGCTGGACGATCATGCCTACGGCCTGTCGCGCCGGCGCGTGACGCTGTCGACCTCCGGCATGGTGCCGCAGATCGACCGGCTGGCGGACGACTGCGCCGTCGCGTTGGCGGTGTCGCTGCACGCCTCGAACGACGCGCTGCGCGACCGCCTGGTGCCGCTCAATCGCAAGTACCCGCTGCGCGAGCTGCTGGCCGCCTGCCGGCGTTACCTGCGTTCGGCGCCGCGCGACTTCATCACGTTCGAGTACGTGATGCTGGATGGTGTCAACGACACCGACGCGCATGCGGACGAGCTGATCGAGCTGGTGCGCGACGTGCCGTGCAAGTTCAACCTGATCCCGTTCAATCCGTTTCCGGAGGCGGGGCTCGGCCGTTCGCCGCCGGAGCGGATCCGGGC
>Ga0209254_10001433_pt1 | contig 21357 bp, 18 predicted proteins | sample FrelakmetDIP11DI_FD_187148 | JGI IMG/M metagenome (GOLD analysis project Ga0209254, IMG submission 187148) | Freshwater lake sediment microbial communities from the University of Notre Dame, USA, for methane emissions studies - DIP11 DI (SPAdes)... | ecosystem: Environmental > Aquatic >...
CTTTGAAAACGCTGGCTTTTTGCTCTTGCTTGCTTCTGGGGCAATGATACTTTTAAGCCTCCTGGCCATCCCGCTCTTGATCCGCCGAAACGAGAAAGCTGCTTGGCAGTTACTGGGAATCAATATTACCCTCTGGATCGGGGCTGCTTTACTCTTTCCTAATAGCATGGGGCATTATGCGATTTACCTGGCCCCAGCCTGTTTGTGGTTAGCGGCTGAGTTCCTGGTGGATTCTTTTCGCAAGCCCTGGCAGGGCAGGCCCTGGGATTACGCGAGTCGCTCACTGATCTTGGGTGTGCTGGTGGCTGAGTTGGCGCTCACCAGTAAACTCCTTATCCCCAACGGCTACCAGGATTACCAGCGAGCGCAAGCAAAAGTCGATGCCGCCGTAATGCCGGGAGATACAATAATAGGTTCGCAGGTATACTGGCTGGGGTTGTACGACCACCGCTATTATTCCTGGGAGCTTCTATTCCTGTACTCACGTTTCTACCCCGGTACGAACCTGGAAGATGCGCTGCAATATTTTCGCCCCGATATCCTGGTTATTGACGGATATGTCGACCCTTACATCAACGATACACTCGATCCTGCCGAGCGTTGGTATGACTACCGGATTTCCCGCAAAGAGCTTTTCGATTACCTGGCTACCCACGCAAAACAGGTCTCGATGCCAGACAATGTGACTTACGCAGACCGTCCTGTTCAGGTGTACCGGTTGATTTGGAACCCATAAATAAATATTCCGTTGGGTAGATTTTTCCCTCAGTGACACACGATTTTCAAGGCTACGATCCCAGTCGGGCTATCCCAGCGCTTCAGCAACTCGCACAGCGGCGGCAGGTCAGGCTTCCAGGGGCGCTCAGGTATGGTGATGGATTGGGTAAAAGCGTGGGTTGGCGTGTAAGGCTGGCGATAGATCCACCAACATGGTTCTGTGCAGGCTGGTGGGCTTCCAACTGCCAGCAAACGATAGGGTTCGCGGTAATAATACTCAAAAGGTACGATCATTTCTGAGTGCAAGAACCAAAAAGGGGATTCGGCAGGCAATTCTTGGTAAAGATAGGCGGCTAATCCTTGCCAATCCTCCCGTGCGTACTTGATATCGCTGTGAACCTGCCAGGCATTATAGAGTCCGCTACCGAAAAGAATGCAAACAACCATTGCCCATGCCAGAAATGCGGGACGAAATCCCGTTATCATTCTTAGCGCCTGCTCGCCCCCGGAAGCCAGGCTGGGGATTAGAAATGGCAAAAGTATGATGTAATAGCGATCCATATAGACTGGACGGCGGAGAGAAACCAGCCAGGTCAGAAAGAGCGGCAGGATGATCCCGGCCAGGATGAGCTGCCGGTTGTCGTTAGCACTATCGCCAGTCACCAATCCTACGATAAGGAACAAACCTGTAATAACCCCGAAAAGAGTTGAAGGCACAGAAAATAGACCTCCATAACCTGATAGGAAATTCCACACAGTTAAAGGCAGGTCGGCTAGGATTGGGACAGTGATCCATCCGATGCTAAACATTGGTTTGGGTTGCATAAAGAACCAGCCCACCCACAGAAACAATGGGATCATTGCCACCAAACACAGAGCTGTCCAATTCCGGAAATGAGCGGGCGATTGGCGAATTTGCAATAAAGCCAGCAGGATCAATGCACCAACGACGAGAAAAAAGAAGAAATGTGTTAATAAACCCAGGGCAAGTACTAAAACAGTTATCAGCATCGTGGAGCGTGATGGGTTGGTCTTCATTTTGCGGAATAAGATCAGCGCAGCCAGAGAAAGCATAGTGGCAAACGCATACGACCTGGCTTCCTGGGCATACCAGACGGTGAAAGGGTTGAATGCCCAAAACCAGCCGGAGACCAACCCGCCCAACGGACCGTTGCATAGCCAGCCTAACCAGATAGCCAGAAGAATGGAAACTAAATCGACAGCGACCGAAAAGATACGTAAGCCGCCCTCATTGCTGCCAAGAATACCGCTTAGAAATTTCTCCAGGAGATAATAGATGGGTGGATGCACACCATCGGCACGCAGCGCGGCTAACATTTGCGACCAGGGAAATCGGGTGAAAAACCAAGTAAAGCTTTCATCATGCCACAGACTATAAAACCCCAGATGATAAAGTCGCAGCCAGGCAGCTGACAATAAGCATATGGCCAACAGCAACATAACAAACCAGCGAGGCTGGAATGTTTCGGCTTTTTTCACCCCACCCAACCCCAAATAGCAAACTGACCTGAGAGCAGTAGCAGCCCAATCCAGAAGGCATACAGGAAACCCCGGTTGACCCAGCGCCTCTGACCCCAATCACCAAAGATGATGAATGCCGGGAAGAGCACCACAACATAGCGGGCTGTGGAAAGCAGTGCTTGCATGTGGCTGACTCGCGAAAGATATAGAGCCAAGTAGACGGTCTGGTAAATACCATAAATAGGCGGCAGTTTGCGGAAGATAGCCGGCAGTGTAGCCAGGAATAGGATCAGAAAACCCGCATCGAACAAATCCGCCAGCACGAAATTCCCGGTCATGATGCCCTGAAGAGCCAGAAACAGGCTGTAGCCCGGAAAAGCCAGCCCACCCTGGGAGCGGGCAGCCTGCACCAACCAGGGTTCCCAAAGTGAGTATCCGAGATCCAGCCAGGTGTATAACGGAAAGACTAAAACCCCGCTCAGCGTCAGGGCGGGGGCGATCCAGGGTCTAAAGTTGGATTTCTTTCTGAACTCTACCCAGGCGGCGAAAGCTAATGGGACGATCATCAGAGCACCGGTAAGGCGGGTCAAAGCAGTCACTGCTCCCCAAATACCACCCCAGACCCATTTCTGTTGTTGTACCATGTATAGCGATAATATCGCCGCCAGGAGGTATAACGACTCGCTGTATCCAGCTAGAAAGAAGAAGGCGGTCGGAAAGGAGGCCAGGTATACCAATCCGCGTCTCGCTTGCTTGCTATCGCCAGTCTCTTTCTCGATCAAAGCATATAGAGCTGCCAGACTCGCCAGGAAAGCCAGGTTGGAAATCAGGATGCCAGCTAGTAATGAGTTGGTTCCGCTAAGCATTGTGAGCAGGCGTACGAGCAGAGGGTACAGTGGCGGTGTAAATACTGCCCCCCCAAATGCCTGATAGCCCCGTTCAGCGATAGCCTGGTAATGGATCGCATCCCAGCGTTGCCAGGGCTCTAACCAGGGGTTGGTTTCAATATTCACCCCCAGATAAGGTCGCAGAACCGGATCGGGCGAAATAGGTTGCTGAAATACCTGGCGCACGCCCCACATCCATATTGATAGCGTGAGTCGCATCACCAGGAAGACCAACAAAGCATATCGCCAGGCAGGAGAGAGCGCCCATTTGCTCGATTTTCCCTGCATGCGGACGGTTTGTTCAGCCACTGAGTTGATTATAACATCCTGAGCTTTCCGATCTGTCAGATAGCTTCGGATATGCAGATAATTTTGCATGAATGAGGTAGAATTCATTGATGGGTTTTCCTGTCGGAAAAAGTGGCTTGAATTAAGGTTTATCCATTTGAAAACGTCTCATAATTTTCTGGTTTCGGTCGTTGTAGTGGTGTTGGTCGGCTTGGCCCTGGTCGGCTTGACCTGGATCAATTACCGTTACTCGGTCCAGAATCCGGGTGGCAGTGACTTCTTGCCGCGCTGGGTCGGCGCGCGTCAGTTTTTGATGAAAGCTCAAAGCCCTTACAGTGACGCGACCACTCAGGAAATCCAACAGCGTTTCTACGGACGCCCGGCGTACAGCAATGAAGACCAGGTGCTGTTCGTCTACCCGTTCTACTCCATTTTTATCTTTGGCCCCTTCGCCTTGATCAGCGATTACAACATGGCTCGGGCAGTCTGGATGACTGTGCTGGAGTCCTGCATCATCCTGATCGCTGCTGCCTCAATCTCCCTGAGCTTTTGGAAACCATCGCCTTTCATGCTGCTGGTTTTATTAATATTTTCCGCCTTGTGGTATTACGGCATACGTGCTCTGATCAACGCCAATGCTTCGATCTTGATTGGCTTGTTGATTGTGGGGGCATTCCTGGCTATTCGCGCCGGACAGGACAGTTGGGCTGGTCTGCTGCTGGCTTTGGCGACCATCAAACCGCAGGTTGTAATCCTGCTCATTTTGTTTGTCTTGCTGTGGAGTATTTCGGAAGGTCGCTGGCTGTTGTTCTGGAGTTTCTTAGGCAACCTGGCGCTTATGATCGCGATCACCAGTTTGTTTATCCCTGATTGGACCTGGCAGAACCTCCGCCAGGTGATGTCCTATCCGGGCTACACCTTGCCGGGCACGCCAGGCGCAATTTTCATCCAGTGGCTGCCGGGTGTTGGGAAGCAATTGGGTTGGGCGCTGTCAATTTTCTTGACTACGACGTTAGTCTGGGAGTGGCGTGTTGCACGTAAAAAGGATTTCCATTGGTTCATTTGGACCGCTTACCTGACTTTAGTGGTTACTACGATGATCGGTATCCGCACGGCTACTGAAAATTATGTGATCCTGTTCCCGGTGCTGGTGTTAGTATTTGCCGCCTGGGATCAGGAATGGGGATTATTTGGGCGTGGTTTGATCGGCTTCAGTTATGTTTTGTTGTTTTTTGGCGTATGGTGGCTATTCCTGGTGACCCTGGAGCGCGGCGATCAGCCGGTGCAGAGTTCGATCATGTTCTTTCCGCTGCCTGCATTCTTGTTGGTCGGGCTGTATTGGATCCGCTGGTGGGTTTTAAGACCGGAAAGACCACTTTTAGACCAATGGCGTAACCCACGCCGGCGTTTGGAAGGTTAATCGGCGAGGGGATTGCTCGAATGCACAAGCGTGTTGACTGGCTGGCGCTGGCAGGCTCAGTAACCTTTCTCTGGTTGGCTGCTCTGGTAGCCGGATATTATGTGATCCACAAGCCCATGTCACCCGGGTTGGCTTTTAGCCTGATACGCCTGGCCTGGCAAGTGGGCATCGCCCTGGCAATTATCTCAGTCGCCGGTGGTATTGGGCGGCGTTTCCTTTCCAAAATATCGCTCCACCCCTTGGCTGCCCTGGCTTTGCAAGCGGGGTTTGGTTTTGGCTTGCTCAGCCTGGCGATGTTGGCTGCAGGATATGCAGGTCTGTTCAGACCCCTCTTCACCGGGCTTGGGCTGTTCGTGCTGGGAGTACTCTTCTGGAGAGATATCCTCTCCTGGTGGAGAAACTGGCGTGCCCTGGGGACGCTCTGGCAATCTAGTGATTGGTTTGGACGGTCAGCGGGTGGGCTGGTGCTGCTGATATTGGGCTTTACGCTTCTCACTGCCCTGGCGCCGCCCCTCAAATTCGATGCTCTGGTTTACCATTTAGCCTTGCCGCGCCATTATTTGCTGGAAGGGCGGATGGTTTATGTCCCCCAAATTATGTTTTGGGGTATGCCACAGACAGCCGAGATGCTGTACACATGGGCGATGAGCCTGGGTGGCGAACCGGCCGCGGTGGTATTGGGTTGGCTGGTTGGGTTGGTTGCTCTGCTTGGTCTGCTGGGATTGACCACCGATCGGCTGGGCGTAGGGCCCGCTTGGGCCAGTTTGGCTGCGCTGATCTGCGGGTTCACGTTATCAACTGGTTTAGCCTGGGGCTATAACGACTGGTGGGTTTTGCTTTTTGGGCTGGGTTTTTTAATCAGCCTATCTCTATGGTTAGAAGATCATTCAACCGGGTTACTGGCTCTGGCTGGTCTTTTTGCCGGGATAGCATTGAGCACAAAATATACCGCTGGTATCTTGCTGATTTGTGGCGGTGTGGTGATCTTATGGACCTGGAAGTCGTTAGGGTTCGGCTTCCGTCCATTGAAATCCCTGTTTCAATTCGGGCTCCCGGCAGTACTGGTGGTTATACCCTGGTTATTGAAAAACTGGCTGGCGACAGGTAACCCGTTCTATCCAATCGTGTTCCCAGCCGGAGCGATGAGCAGTTTGCGTCTGGCTCTGTATCAGGGTGGGGAAGTCTGGGGAAACTGGTTGGATTTTGTGCTTTTGCCTGTACGTTCAACGCTCATGGGCATCGAAGGTGGTCCGGGGTACAACGCTTCCATTGGACCGTTACTGGTCGGTCTGGGGCTCGCTGCTGTCTTGAGCTGGCCAGCCTTGGATGAACGGCAGCGCTTGCTGGTCCGGTTATCAACGTTGGTGACGCTAACCGGTTTCCTGGTTTGGATGGTGGCAGGCAGATTTTCCTCCTATCTATTGCAACCACGCCTGTACCTTTCCTTTTTTTCCGCCCTGGCAGTGCTGGCAGGAGCAGGTTACGCTGGGTTTTCCCGGTTAAACCTGAGCGGCGTGCGCCTGGGCCGCGTGACTGGATTCCTGGTCCTGCTGGTCTTGGGTTTGAACACTTTTGAGACTGGTTTGCAAGCCATCAAACAGGGAGCTGCGAAGGCCGTTTTGGGGCTGAGTACTCCAGACCAGTACCTGGCGGACAATCTGGGCTGGTTCGGACCTGCCATGCAGTCGCTCAATAAATTGCCAGTTGGCTCGCGCGTTCTCATGCTGTGGGAAGCGCGCAGCTTGTATTGCCTGCCTGTCTGCGAGCCGGATGAAATCATCGACCGCTGGCTGCGCGATCGTTATGAGGGGCGCTCCTCAACCCCGGCATCGCCAGAAGAGATCCTGCAGTCCTGGAAAGGGACAGGCTATACTCACCTGCTCTTCCACAAGCTGGGAGCAGATTTTATCCGTTCTCAAAGCTCCAGCGACCAGGCTGGCGACTGGCAGGCGTTGGAGGCTTTGCTGCGCCGGTTACATTTGGTGCAGAATATTGGGGATACCTACCTGCTTTACCGGATTGCGCCATGAGCTGGCGTTTTTACCTGCTGTTCAGTATCTTGGGAATGCTGCCGCTGGTGGCGGTAGCTTTCTTCCAAACCTCACCCGGCTATATGGATGCCGATTACTATTACGCCGGGGGTTTGCGTTTAGCGCAGGGAAAAGGTTTCAGCGAGGAAATACTGTGGAATTTTCTGGATGACCCGGCTGGCTTGCCGCATCCTTCGCACGCTTACTGGATGCCGATGGTTTCTATCCTGGCGGCGTTAGGCATGCTCGTGACAGGTCAAAACCAGTTTGCAACAGCCCGGCTGGGTCTCATTCTGGTAGCAGCTGCGCTCCCGCCCCTCACCGGAGCACTATCATGGAAATTAACCGGGCGCAAGGATAGCGCGCTGCTGGCAGCCACACTGGCCTGCTTGCCGGCCTTTTACCTGCCCTTTCTACCCGTCACCGACGCCTTCGGAGTGACCATGTTGCTGGGTGGCGTCTTCTTTCTGGTCTTGCCGGCCGAGACCCATAACAATACATCCCGATCTTCGATCCTGTTTCGATCTTGGCTACTTGGTCTTCTGGCTGGTCTAATGCACCTGACCCGCGCCGATGGCCTGCTTTGGGTTTTGGTTGCTTTGCTGGCTGTATCATTTTTGATTCTGGGTCACCTCGACCGACCAGCCAGATTCGCTCTGATAGGCGCTTCCTGCCTGGCCTGTCTGGTTGGGTATGGGTTGGTCATGGGGCCGTGGCTGCTACGGAACCAGGCGGTTTTTGGATCATGGCTTGCTCCGGGAGGCAGCCGCGCTCTGTGGATCACCCGTTATGATGAATTATTTATTTACCCTGCCAGTCTGCTTACCCCCGCGCGCTGGTTGGAATCAGGTTGGGCAGCGATCCTGCGTGCTCGCCTCTGGGCGGCTGGTCAAAACTTGCAAAGTGCGCTGGCGGTCCAGGGATTGATCTTCCTGGCGCCTTTGGTCCTGGCTGGCTTTTGGCGTTTACGCAATGACCGGCGGGTTCAGCTGGCGGGTTTTGCCTGGCTTTTGATATTTTTTGTTATGACAGTCATTTTTCCTTTTCAGGGCGCGCGGGGAGGTTTTTTTCATTCCGGTGCGGCGTTACAGCCGTTCTTCTGGGTTATGGTGCCTGTTGGTTTGGAGGCTTTTCTGGGTTGGGGGGCGCAACGGCGTGGTTGGCAAGTAAGGGTTGCGAGCCCGGTATTCAGGTTCGGCCTGTGTGTTTTGGCGCTGCTCCTGTGTGGAGTGATCCTGTATGGGCGGTTAAGACCGGGTCAGGCGGCGCGTACAGTCTGGGATGAACCATATCAGCGCTATTCCCGCGTGGAACAGGCCTTGCAAGCCGGCGGGATCGCCGATGGCGCGATTGTGTTGGTCAACAACTCGCCTGGTTATTATGTTGCCAGCCAACGGCCAGCCATTTCGATACCCTATGGAGATTTGCAAACAGTCTGTGAAGTGGCCCGGCGTTATCAGGTGGGCTACCTGTTATTGGAGATCGACCAGATCATCGGTGAAACCCAATTATATTTAAATCCTTCCGACCGTGAATGTCTGCATTATTTATCTACCATCGCAGAAGTGAGGGTATTTGAAATAAAGAGTCCATGACATTATGATGAGCGATTCTTCTGCAAACGGGAAACCTTCCCGGCTCCTCGGCTTGCTGGCTCTGGTAGCGGCCTTCTCAATCGGTGCCTACGTGGCTTTCAGCGCCATGACTTACCGGGTTGGCTTTCCACTGGATGATGCTTGGATCCACCAGACTTATGCTCGCAACCTTGCTTTGCGCGGCGAATGGGCCTTCATTCCAGGTCAGCCCTCGGCTGGCTCCACTTCACCCTTATGGTCTGCCTTACTGGCGCCCGGTTATCGGGTGGGATTGGCGCCTTATCTGTGGACGTATCTGTTGGGTTGGGCTGCGTTGTTGGGGGTCGGGCTGGCAGGCTGGCGCATTTTTCTGGTTTTCCACCCGGGTAAGCCCGGGCTGGCCACTGTAGCCGGGCTTTTCTTGACCCTGGAATGGCACCTGGTCTGGGCAGCCGCTTCGGGTATGGAAACACTTCTTTTTGCCCTGTTTGTATTGATCGTTTTAGGCTGCCTGGTAGCAGGTTATGAGAAATGGTGGGTTTATGGTTTGCTGGTGGGAGTGAGTGTCTGGCTGCGCCCGGATGGAATTACGCTGGCTGGTCCGGTATTGTTAATGATCTTCGTGGCTAAAAAGGGTTGGAAGGACCGTCTTTTCGACGCATTCTCTTTTGGTGTATGTGTGCTCGTTTTGGTTTTACCTTATCTGGGTTTTAATTTTGCCCTTTCCGGTGCCTGGTGGCCAAATACTTTTTTCGCCAAACAGGCGGAATATGCCATTTATCGACAGTTGCCTTTCTGGCAACGCCTCCTCCAACAAGCCGGGCTGTTATTGATAGGTCCGGGTGCATTGCTATTGCCTGGGTTTTTCATTATCATTGTGCGTGCGTTGCGCCTCAGGAATTGGGCAGTGCTGGCTGGAGTGATCTGGCTGACTGGCTACTTATTGATCTATGCGCTGCGGTTGCCGGTCACCTACCAGTTTGGACGGTACGTGATGCCGGTCATGCCGGTCTATTTTCTATGGTCATTGGCAGGTATAGCCTATTGGGTCAATCCGGCCGAACCAAGACCATGGAAGCGGATATTAGGCCGGTCATGGGTGGCGGCGCTAGGATTGTTACTGCTCGGTTTTTGGGCAATTGGCGCAAACGCCTACGCGCGGAGTGTGGCAATTATCGAAACTGAAATGGTCGATTCGGCGCGTTGGATTGCGCAAAACACTCCCCCAGGAGCACTGATAGCCGCGCATGATATCGGCGCATTGGGTTATTTCGGGCAGCGCCGCCTGCTTGATCTGGCAGGGCTGGTCTCTCCAGAGGTGATACCTTTTATTCGTGACGAGAGACGCCTGGCGGCATTCCTGGATCAACAACAGGCTGACTACTTGATGACTTTCCCGGATTGGTACCCCGAATTAGTCAAACGCCTCGCGCAGGTTTACAAAAGCCAGGGTATTATCAGCCCTCAACAAGGAGGGGAGAATATGCGGGTCTACCGTTGGACGCGCTGAATCCGATTTGTTATTTGATAGGATATTCTTCCTGTGCTATACTTTGATAAGTTAATTAATCAGCCGAGGGTCAAAAGTGGATATGATCACGATTGTAGTAATTGACGATCATCCGATCTTTCGCCAGGGAGTAGCCGATAATCTGTCACTGGAGCCAGATTTCCAGATTATCGGTCAGGCTCCTTCCGGCGAAGAAGGTCTACAGCTTATCCGGGCAACTCTCCCACGGGTTGCTATTTTGGATATCAATTTGCCCGGTATGAATGGCCAACAAGTGGCGCGCCAAATCAAGGTGGAGAAACTACCCACTCGTGTAGTGCTGCTTACTGCATATGACGAGGGAGGACAGAAGGTGCAGGGCATCTTGGCTGGCGCTGCAGCGTACTGTACCAAGGATATTCAGCCTGAATTACTGGCTCAAGTTGTCCGCAGGGTTTCCGAAGGCAAGTATTGGGTTGGTCAACAAGAATTTAGTGCAGTCGAGATTCAAAAATGGTTAGAAAAACAAACCGGCGATATCCCATTTGCAGAACCCGGTCGAATGAGTGAGTCGCTTTCTGCTCGCGAGATGGAAATTCTTACCTGTATCACGCGCGGTATGAGCAATAAAGAGATTGCACTCAATCTGGGGATCAGTCACCAAACGGTCAAGAATCATGTTACAGCTATCCTGCATAAATTGGGTTTGAACGATCGTACGCAGGCCGCTTTGTATGCGCTCCAATATGGTTGGGTGCGGTTGAACGAGTAACTTGGCTCAGGCGGAGGAAGTTGGATGAATCGAGAAAAAGCACAGCCAGAGGAAGATGTCTGGAATCTCTTAAAAGAAGAAATTAAGAATAATCTAGAACAAAGACGCAGGGAGCTGAAGGAGATTGTTCTGATGCAGGAACAGAGCCAGATCGAGATGAATAAGCTGACCCAGCGGAATGCCTCGATCACCGCCCACCTCCAGCAGACGCAAGCCCAATTCGATACATTACCTCGCGCAGATATCCGGATGGCCTATGATTCGGCGCTGGATGCTCAACAACGCTTGTTCGTTATGCGCGGACAGGTTGAAAAATTGCTCAGTGACCAGACCCGTCTGAATGAATATCTGGCTTTAATCGAAAAAATTTATAACGCCCTTGAAGGTGGCGGTTTGGCCGACGCTGCCCGAAAAGGGACCTCCTCCACGGTGCATGTGGTGGAAATGATGATCCAGGCTCAGGAAGGTGAACGCCAGCGCCTTTCACGTCAAATGCACGATGGTCCAGCCCAGGCGCTTTCGAACTTTATTTTGCAGACAGAGATTGCCATGCGCCTGTTCGACCTGGATCAGGTAAAAGCACGCGCAGAGTTGGAAAACCTGAAAGGTGCTGCTACGGTTACTTTCCAAAAAGTGCGCGACTTCATCTTTGAACTGCGGCCGATGATGTTGGACGATCTGGGTTTGGTTCCCACTCTCAAACGCTACGCGGATATCGTAAAAGATCAATCCAATATGGATGTGCGATTTCTGGTTACTGGAAAGGAACGCCGTCTGGAACCATACCAGGAAGTGATGCTCTTCCGCGGCATCCAGGAGCTGCTTTATAACGCAGTCCGTCATAGTCAGGCAGCCTCGGTGAAAGTACAAATGGATGTCGGTGAGACTCTGATCAAGGTGACCGTAGACGACGACGGTAAAGGATTCGATGTAGAACAACTGGATGGCAAAGGTGGAATGGGCTTGAAAGTAATCAGCGATCGTGTGGAAATGATGGGCGGGCTAATCGAGACCGAGAGCGTAGTGGGGCAGGGTACACGCGTGACGTTTGAATTGCCTGTCCAGGAGCGAGTCAGTAAAACCTGATCTTGAAGTATCCAACGTCCGTTCAGGTTAGCAGGTATTTTTATATCCCTCTGCTGCTGCATATTATATTGACAAGAATTGACGCTTTGCATATATGCAAGGCTTATTCTGATTTCCTCCCAAAATCAAACGGTACTAGCGGGCTATTTCTTCGCTCAGCTTGTTATGATATAGTATCTTAAGCGAATTTTGGAGTTCAGCACCTTATAAAAGTAATCGATCGGTACTTGGCTTGCCAGGAATTAACAATTTCTACTCTGAGGTAGGAACTCTGGCATGAATATTGCATTTGATATGAAGGAGATTCGCAGTCTGCATAAATGCAAGGCCTATTGAATTGCTTTTTGCGAATGAATAATGGAATGGAATTGGCTCGCAACAATAAGCGAGACTCTTATGGAAGAGAGGAGGTGAATGCCATGTTGTTCGCTCCGAAGGAAAAGGGTCAGGGTCTGGTGGAATACGCGTTGATTCTTGTTTTGGTTGCGATTGTTGTGATTGTCATTCTTGCCCTGCTTGGCCCCGCCATCGGCAACGTATTCAGTTCAATCATGACAGCGATCTAATCGTTCGTAAGTGATGTGTCCCGGGTAACCGGGTCATTGTTGCCAGATTTAGTCAAGAATAGGCCTTGCTGAATAGCAAGGTCTATTCTTTGTCAAAATCTGGTAAAATTTATGGGATAACCTCAAATTAACTTGACTTTTATCCTTTAAAGTGTATGATTAGTTTAAATTGCCATCAACCACAAACCTGGAGGCGATCATGCGACTTGGGCGATTGTTAATTATCTTGGCGATTTTACTTCTTGTAGGTGTGGGGTTTGTCTTTGTACTATACCGGTTCGTAATCCAACCCAGACTTCAACAGGCGGCCGTTCAACCGACACCCACACCACCCCCGGTCGAAATTGTCTTTGTAGCCCAACCGGTTTCCAAAGGGACTGAGTTGACAGCGGAAATGCTTACTGTTGCGCCATGGCAACAGGACTCGATTGTCCCCGGAATGGTAAAAGCAGAAGCTCTCGAGACTATGATCGGGCGGGTTCCCAAATACGATCTGGCGCCCAGCCAACCCTTACTCACGACCATGTTACTTACGGAAGGAGAGACGCTATCTTCCTCCGGGTCTCCCTGGGCATTAAGCATTCCACCTGGCATGGTGGCGGTTTCGGTCCCCATCAACCGCCTCTCCAGCATATCCTATGCGCCTCGTCCCGGAGATCATGTCAATGTAATCGCCTCGCTGCTCCTGGTGGATGTGGATACAGATTTTCAGTCTGAAACCCCTAATCTGACCGGTCTTGTGACCGCTTCTGGACCACCCGATCCAGCGACAGGTGAACGCAGCCCGCTGACTGTAAATGTCGCCGGTTGGACCTCTCCTGCCCAAGGCGCGATGACCGGCGTAGGGAATGGTATTTATGGGAGAGTGATCATCGATCCGGTGCTGAACCAGGCCGTTTTCCTGGTGAATGGTGAAAGGCAGCGACCGAGGATGGTCAGCCATATGCTGTTACAGGATGTAGTGGTCTTGCAGGTTGGTGATTTCCCATTAGAAAGCCAGGCAGCCACAACAGCCGCTGAAGCAACGCCCACCCCTGTCCCAGCTGAGGGACAAGCACAGGCGCCAGCACCCATTCCTGTACCAGATATCATTACACTGATTGTTCGACCGCAGGATGCAGTTGCCTTGAATTTCATCTTGTTAGGCCAACCTGTATTGGCTACCCAGCTCTCCCTGGCGTTGCGTGGGGCAAGTGACACCACGCGTGAAAACACGCTGCCTGTTACACTGGGTTTTCTGCTGGAACAATATCAGATCCCAGTTCCAGCCAAGCTGCCTTACAATCTGACTCCTCGGATCGATGCCCTTTCGCCGGTTCCTTTACCTAATTCTCAGCCCACGCAGCCATAAGGAACTATTTGGAGCTATCTGATGGCAGGTGATGAGCAAAAAATTCGGGTATTAATTGTTGACGATGTAGCTGAAACCCGCGAAAATATTCGAAAGTTGCTCCAATTTGAAAGCGACCTGGAAGTGGTGGGGGCAGCCAATTCCGGTCGCTCTGGTATTGAAGCAGCCAAAGAATTGCGTCCGGATGTTGTCCTGATGGACATCAACATGCCGGATATGGATGGCATCACCGCCACAGAATTGATCCGGCAGCAAAACCCTGCCTCACAGGTCGTAATATTATCTGTTCAGGGGGATCCTAATTATATGCGCCGAGCCATGTTGGCTGGGGCGCGTGATTTCCTGACCAAGCCTCCCGCTCTGGATGAGTTGACTGCCGCGATGCGTCGGGCGGGTAAAATGGCTCACCAGGAGCGCGCCAAAACCGCGGTCATGCCCGGCATGGCTGGCTCTGGAATCGCTTTACAGGCAGCTTCCGGGATATTTGGGAAAGTCATCGTCGTCTATGGCCCGAAAGGTGGTACGGGGACGACCACCATCGCAGTCAATTTGGCTATCACACTCCAAAGTGAAGAGACGCGCGTTGCATTAGTGGACGGTAATCTTCAGTTTGGCGATGTTGCCGTATTCATGAACGAACAGGTGCGTAATAGCATTCTGGACCTGGCTCCCCGCGCGGAGGAATTGGATCCAGAAGTTGTGAACAATGTAATGCTGACCCATAGCGCTTCAGGTGTCAGGTTGCTGGCGGCGCCAAACCGTCCTGAATATGCAGAGAATGTATCAGGCGAACAATATGGGAAAGTGGTTAAGTTCTTACGCACCATGTTTTCCTATATTATCATCGATGCCTCTTCCGCATTGACTGATATTGTTCTGGCTGCAATGGATGCTTGCGACCTGGTTATCTTGATTACCACTCAAGAAATCCCGGCTATCAAGAACGCACGCTTATTCTTAGATCTGGCGGATGTCCTGGGCATAAAACGGAAGCAAATCCTGTTTGTGATGAACCGGTTCGATAAGCGAATCGGTATTACGCCAGAGAAAGTCGGCGAAAGTTTTAAACAAGAAGTAGCTGCAGTAATTCCTTTTGAAGATCGGGTCGTCGTTCCCTCTGTGAATCGTGGTGTGCCATTCATGCTTGGCGATCGGACCCGTCCGATCGCCCGGAGCATGTTGATGTTAACCGAAGCGGTACGCCATCGCTTAGTTGAAATAGCTTCGGAGGGCGTTGAAAAAGTACCGGTATCAGGGAAAAAGTAAACTAATTATTGGAGGTATTGAGTTATGTCGCTGCTAAAGCGGATTGAACAGGGGCAGGCTAAACCAGCGCAGCCCGGTGGGAGTGGCGGTAATGAAGTTGCGGAAGCAGGGGTATCGTCAACTCAGCAAAAGGTGATGAATATTCAAGCACGGCGAGTTGCTCCTCCAGGTGTGAGTCCTCAAAGAGACACATACATGGATCTGAAAACGCGCGTTCAGAACCGGTTGCTGGCCGAACTCGATCCATCGATGGATATCAACCGGGTGCATGACGTCAGGGCAACTATCCAGGAGTTGTTTGACCAGGTTTTGGCGGAGGAAAATATTGTCCTAACCCGTCCAGAGCGACACCGTCTGTTTGAACAGATCGCAGCAGAGATCCTGGGTTTTGGTCCTTTGCAGCCTTTATTGGAAGATGAATCAATCACTGAAGTAATGGTTAATGGGGCAAAGAATATCTACGTCGAGCGCGCCGGTAAAATTATCCGCATGCCGATGACATTCGAAAGCGATGAGCACGTGATGCGTATCATCGATCGTATCGTCGCCCCGCTAGGTCGTCGCATTGATGAGTCCAGCCCATATGTAGATGCCCGTTTACCGGATGGATCCCGTGTCAACGCTGTGATTCCACCCATCTCCTTGATCGGACCAATACTGACCATCCGTAAATTCTTCAAGATTCCACTCACGATTGAACAACTGATTCAATATGGCACCCTCACCCCTGAGGCGGTGCAGTTCTTAAAAGCCTGTGTCGAGTCAAGATTGAACGTGATCATCTCGGGTGGTACAGGTTCTGGGAAAACCACACTTCTCAATATCCTGTCACAATTTATCCCCGCGGATGAACGGATCGTAACAATCGAAAACGCGGCCGAGTTGCAATTACGCCAGGAGCACGTGGTAACGCTTGAATCTCGACCACCCAACATTGAAGGTAAAGGCGAGGTAACCATCCGTCAATTGGTGATCAATGCCTTGCGTATGCGTCCTGACCGCATCATCGTCGGTGAGATCCGTGATGAAGCCGCTTTGGATATGCTCCAGGCTATGAATACCGGTCATGATGGATCGATGACCACTGCCCACTCGAACAGCCCGCGTGATACATTGACCCGTTTGGAAACGATGACCATGATGGCGGGTATGGAGCTGCCGGCGCGCGCGATCCGTGAGCAAATCTCTGCCGCTATCGATGTAGTCGTTCACCAGGAGCGTATGAAAGACGGTAGCCGCAAAATTGTTGCTATCACCGAGGTCAGCGGGATGGAAGGCGATGTCATCACCATGACCGATATATTTGTATTCGAACAAAGCGGCTATGAAGAAGGTAAAGTGGTCGGTCGGTTACGGCCAACCGGCTTGCGACCAAAGTTTATAGATAAAATCGAAGCCGCTGGCATACACCTGCCAGCTTCGATTTTTGGTATTGGCGACAGGCGACGTTACTAACAAGAAAGAGGCACCCCAATTATGGATCCAATGGTTCTGATCCTGGTAGTTGGTGGGGGATTTGCGTTTGTCCTGCTGATTGTGGGGCTGGTCGTGACAGCCACAAGTGAGCGCACCTTGATGAAGGAGCGCCTGGGTCGCTACATGGATGAAGAAGTAACTCAGGCTGCTGAAGGAGGCGCTAAAGCTTCTCCTGTTGGCGACTGGCTTGACCGGCGTCTGGAAAAATCGAGTCTGGGCGGAGGCATTGCCCGTGAGTTGGCGCGCGCTGACTTGAAGTTAAAAGTTGGCGAATACATTGCCACCATGTTGATCGCCGCCATTGGGTTAGCTTTTGTAATGTGGTATTTCATAGATCGTGGTAATGCCATACCCATTTTCACCCTTGTAGGCTTCTTTGTTGGTTTGAGCTTGCCGCGCATTTATGTAGCTCGACAACAGGGGCAACGTTTAAGACGTTTTGAAAATCAACTCGCTGATATGCTCAACCTCATGGTGAACGGTCTGCGAGCCGGGTACTCCGCTATGCAAGCCATGGAGTCGGTTAGCAAAGAAATGCCTTCCCCTATCTGCGATGAGTTCCGTCGGGTGGTGCAGGAGATGCAGCTCGGTATCGCAATGGAAGTAGCCCTGGATAATTTGCTCAGGCGTATCCCAAGCCCCGACCTGGACCTGGTCGTCACCGCGATGAATGTCCAGCGAGAGGTTGGCGGTAACTTGGTTGAAATCCTGGATACGATTTCTTATACGATCCGTGAGCGTGTCCGCGTCAAAGGCGAAATTCGGGTTCTCACTTCCCAAGTGTTATATTCTGGTCGTTTCTTGGCCATGCTGCCTTTGATCATTGCGGGTGCGCTTTGGTTGCTCAACAGAGATTACATGATGCAATTCTTCATTCCTGCCACCCGTCTGTTTGGTATTGCAGCGTTAGTGGCTGCTGCATTAATGATAGCAGCCGGTTACTTCGTGATGATGAAGATCGCTAACATCGAAGTTTAATGTTTTATTGGAGGTCACAGGCATGGCTACTATAATCATGATCTTGGTTGGTCTGTTGGTGGTTGCCGGCGCTGTCGCGCTGATCGTCATTGGTATGCGCGCCCGTTATGAATCCGATCCCCTCCAGCAACGCTTGGCAGAATTTGCCGCCCGCGGCGAAACAGCCTCTCTGGAACAGATTGAACTATCACAACCTATTACCGAGCGGGTCGTATTCCCGGTGGCGCGCCGGTTAGGTGAATTCGTCACTCGCTTTACCCCGCAAAATGCGCTGCAGACGACTGCCCGTAAGCTCGAGTTGGCTGGTAACCCACGCGGCCTGGAGCCGCCAATCTTTTGGGCTTTACGCATATTTCTGGCGGTTGCTATCGGTGGTTTCTTGCTTTTCATCTATAGTATCGGTGATTTAAGCTGGCCTTTATCCAGGAAGTTGATCGTCATGGCTGCTTTCGTCGCCTTGGGTTTCTATGTGCCCGAGATGTTGCTGACCAGCCGGATCCAACGCCGCCAGAAGGAAATCCGCAAGGCTATGCCGGATGCATTGGATTTGTTGACCATCTGCGTGGAAGCTGGATTGGGTTTTGACGGCGCATTGCAGAAAGTCTATGAGAAATGGGATAATCTGCTCGCGCTGGCTTTCGGACGGGTGATTCGTGAGATCCAGCTAGGCAAGTTGCGCCGGGAAGCTTTGCGCGATATGGCAGATCGCATCGGGCTTGCTGAGATGACCAGTTTTGTGGCGGCGATTATTCAAAGCGAGCAGTTGGGTGTCAGTATGGCCAAAGTCTTGCGCATTCAATCCGACCAGATGCGCATCAAGCGCCGGCAGCTAGCGGAGGAGGCAGCCCACCAGGCGCCAATCAAGATGCTTATCCCAATGGCTCTTTTAATCTTCCCCGCCATTTGTATTGTGTTGATGACCCCGGCTGCCTTGATGATGATGCGCTCAGTCCTGGGAGGCGTGCTTTTCCGAGGCGGTCAGTAATACCAGTTTGAGCTATCCCACCTGCCTGAGATCGGCATAGAAAGGGGCTTGCGTTTATCGCAGCGTGAGATGATTGTCCCGGGACATCTGGGGCGACCGGCTTATCGTCTATACCAGTTAGCCTGGGCTGGGCTGGATTGGTTATATCCGCCGCAGTGTGGTGGATGTGGGAAATCCTATACACGTTGGTGCATGAATTGTCAGAGCCAGGTTCAGCTTATCCCGGAAATTGTGTGCGAGATATGTGGGCATAGGCTGGATGCGCCGGGCAGGTGCCCGGACTGCCAGGCTACTCCTCCGCCTTATACAGCTTTGCGCAGTTGGGCGGTTTATTCTGGCCCCGTTCGCATGGCGATCCTTAGTCTAAAATACAAGGGTGATATCTCGCTCGGAGGAATCTTATCCAGGCCGCTGATTGAGCTGGTCTATCGATTGGGCTGGAAAATCGATATCCTGACCCCGGTGCCGATGAGCCTTGCCCGGAAGAAGATGCGCGGATATAATCAAGCCTCCCTATTAGCCCTGCCGCTTGCCCTGGGAAGTGCTGTCGCTTACCAGCCGCGCTCGTTGGTTAAAGTACTCAACACCCCCACTCAGGTCGGTTTGGCGGCAGTGCAACGGAAAGAGAATGTGCGCCATGCATTTCAGGCGCGCTCAAAGTTTGTACGGGATAAGACTGTGTTGGTGGTGGATGACGTCACAACCAGCGGAGCAACCATGCAAGCCTGTGCAGACGCTTTGTTGAGAGCAGGCGCGCAGCAGGTGTACGGCCTCACCCTGGCGCGCGCAGTTCTAGAGAATGTAATATAAAAGTTCCATCCATTTCATTGAATCAGGAGGTCACAAATGACACTTGAAATCGAGATCTATGGGCATAATGTGGAGGTAACAGAACGTATTAAAAGTTATGTTACCAAGAAGGTTTCCAGGCTGGATCGCTATCTACCAGGGATAGAAGAGGCGCGAGTGGACCTGGCTTTTGTGAAATCTGCGCGCAGCTCAGCTGACCGCCAGGTCGCCCAGATTACCATCCGTGGCAAAGGTTTTATCCTTCGCTCCGAAGAGCGGGCAGATGATATTTTCGCTGCCCTGGATACCGCGGTCGATAAAATGCAGCGCCGGATTGAACGTTTCAAAGGTAAACATTTTCGCGGCCGTGGGGATGGAAAATCTGCCGCTGAAGTGTCCCAGGTACCTGTACCTGAGGAAGAAAGCGGTGAACTTGGTCCGATCATTGCCAGACGCAAGCACTTTCCGATTTTGCCAATGAATGAATTGGAAGCTATTGAGCAGATGCTTCTGCTGGGGCATGAGAATTTCTTTATTTTCTTCAATGCCAATTCCAACGCCATTAACATCCTATACCGGCGTCGCGATGGCACCTACGGTTTGATTGAACCGGAATATGGGTAATCCGTTGCGCCCAACAGGAGAAATTCTTTCTTTCCTGTAACCCTTCAGGAATTTAATACAAGGGGCTGCCTGAAATGCCATGCCGGGTTTGATGAACCAGCATGACAGAGAAAATCCCCAGGCAGCCCCTTCTTATTTTCCGAAGTTGTTGATCGCCCTGCAAGTGACATGGATGTAATGAAAATCACCGCGTGGCGGCACGAGTTCCAACACCTCAAGGACTTCGAAAATTTCATCTCCGAGCTGAACGATTTCCCCCTCTAGTGGCGCGTGATTCTGGTTGAGGATTGTACCTGGGTTGTCTTTATCGATAATCACATAGCTAACTTTGTAGATTGCCATGGCAGACCGCCTAACGCTGGTTTAAATTCCGGTGCCTTAGTTTGAACGAAAGATCTGCCGCCAGGTTCCGCATGACGATGTATCCGATATGTGTGTTCTCCTGGCATAATTCTTCGAATTGGTTGCGCTGGATGACCTGAAGAACCGTTGGTTCACTGGTCGCCCTTAGGGAGGCAGAGCGTGGCCCCTGGTCCAATAGCGCCATCTCCCCGAGCACTTGCCCACTCCCCAGGCTAACCACGACCCGCGCCGCACTGGATGGTTTTTCACCCAGCAGCACTTCTACAAAACCTTCGGCGATAATGTAAAGTTCATCACCTTGCTCTCCCTCCTTGGTGATGATCTGGCCCTTCGAAAACCGCTCCTCGGAGCAAATACGAGCGACCTTCTCGATTTCATCCACGGCCAGGCCTTCGAATAAATCAACACTTTGAAGCACCTGCGTCAGATCCATCCTGTTTTCCTCTTGTTTGACTATTTGGAAACTCAATTTCTGACAGAAACCGGGCTTCCTGGCTCATTTTGTATGGGCAAAATCCTTCAACCAGCTTCTTATGTGCTCAATCTACTTGTATTTTAACGTTAATTCCCGTGAAATGCAATCATTACTTGATTGTAAGCTCCAGACGCGTTGACTTCTCCGCTTGAAACGATTACACTTGGCATTCTGAAATCTATATAAAGAGGCCAATTATGGAATCCAGGAAGAACACCACCTTCGAAACGGAGAACCCGCCCGCTGAAACTGGGGTCAGTCAGGAGGGTGTAATGCGGGCTGTCAGGCAGTTACTCCTGGCGGTCGGCGAAGATCCAACCCGCCAGGGTTTACGAGAGACGCCCGACCGGGTCGCTCGGATGTATACCGAACTGCTCGATGGATATTGGGTAGACCCGGTAGAGCTGGTCAACGATGCAGTGTTCGAAGAGACCTACGACGAAATGGTCATTGTTCGGGATATCGAATTTTATAGTCTATGTGAGCACCACCTGTTGCCTTTCCTTGGTCGGGCCCACGTAGCCTATTTCCCCAGGGGTAAGGTAATTGGTTTATCGAAGGTTCCGCGTATTGTAGATATGTTTGCTCGTCGTTTGCAGGTCCAGGAACGCATGACCCGGCAGATTGCCGAGTTTATCGATAATCTTCTAAATCCATTTGGTGTGGCTGTGGTGATTGAAGGTTTGCATCTGTGCGCCACGATGCGTGGTGTTAAGAAACATGATGCGCGCATGACGAC
>Ga0209254_10001434_pt1 | contig 21357 bp, 18 predicted proteins | sample FrelakmetDIP11DI_FD_187148 | JGI IMG/M metagenome (GOLD analysis project Ga0209254, IMG submission 187148) | Freshwater lake sediment microbial communities from the University of Notre Dame, USA, for methane emissions studies - DIP11 DI (SPAdes)... | ecosystem: Environmental > Aquatic >...
AGCTCGCTGGTGCCGTACAGCTCCTCGACCTGCTTGCGCACCGTCTCGAGGAAGTACGCGCCGTTCGAGATGTACTCGCGGTGGAAGCCGACTGCGAGCGGCGCTGCGACCGCGGCGTCGTGCTCCGGCCGCTCGATGAAGTCGAGCTCGAGCATCCGGTCGAGCACCTTGTTGCGGCGCTGCAGCGCGGCCTCGGGGCGGCTGTACGGGTTGTAGCGGTTGTTGGCGCTCGGGATGATTCCGGCGATCAGCGCCGCCTCTGGCAGCGTGAGCTGGAGCGCCGGCTTGTCAAAGTACAGCCGCGCTGCCGCCTCGACGCCGTAGGCGCCGTGCCCGAAGAAGATCTGATTGGCGTACAGGGTCAGGATCTGGTCCTTGGTGTAGCGCTTCTCGATGTCGATGGCGAGCAGCGCCTCCTTGATCTTCCGCTGCAGGGTGTTCTCCCGCTTCAGGAACAGGTTGAGGGCGAGCTGCTGGGTGAGCGTCGAGCCGCCCTGCGTGATGAGGCGATCGCGGCCGGTCACGACGTTGCGCAGGGTGACCGCTGCCGCTCGTGCGATCGCCTTGGGGTCGACCCCACCGTGCTGGAAGAACTCGGCGTCCTCGATGGCGACGATGGCGAGCTTCAAGTGCTCAGGTATCTGGTCGGCGCTGAGCTCGATCCGCTGCTCGGTGGCGTACGACGCCAGCGTCTCACCGCTCGGGCCGATGATCTCGGTGGTCGTCGCGGGGCGGAAGTCGGCGAGCTGGTCAACCTGCGGGAGGTGGACGAACTGGGCGAGGACCCAGCCCGAGACCGCGCCGATCACGACCCCGGCCGCGGCCACGATCGCGATCGTCTTGGAGACCGGCTTTTTCAGGTCGATCGCCGCCACGTCGACAGGGTAGCAGACGGGGTGTGGCCGGTCGGCGGCGCGATCGTGGCAATCATGAGGCAGTGGCGCCTCGGTCCGTGAGGGCGGCGCTGGGTGCTCGCGCTCGGCTCAGCTCGCGGCCGCCGCAGGACCTCAGAGGACCACGCCCCAGCCCTCGGTGTCGCCGCTTTCGAACCCGCTCTCGAAGATCAGCGGTCCCGGTCCGGGCGTGGGCGTCGGGGTCGGGGTGCGCGTCGGCGGCGGTGGCGGTGGGGACGGCGTGACGGTCGGAGGCGCCGGCGTTGGCGTGTCGGTGGGCGTGGCGGTGGGTGGTTCGGGCGTGGGGGTCGCCGTCGGCGTGACGGTGGGCGGCTCCGGCGTCGGAGTGAGAGTCGGGGTGTGCGTGACCGTTGACGTGGGTGTCGGTGTGCTCGTGGGCGGCCCCGGTGTCGCCGTGGCGCTCGGGGTCGGGGTGCTGGTGGTGGTCGGTGTGCTCGTCGGCGGCATCGGTGTCGAGGTCTGGGTCGGAGTGGGAGTGACGGTCGGCGTCGGGGTTGCAGTCGGCGTGGCGGTCGGAGGCACGGGAGTGGAGGTCGCCGTCGGGGTGGCGGTCGCTGGCACGGGTGTCGGGGTCCGAGTCGGGGTGTGAGTGGACGTGGCCGTCGCCGTCGAGGTGAAGGTCGGAGTGGCGGTTGGCGGCGCCGGCGTCGAGGTTTGGGTCGGAGTGTGAGTTGCCGTGGTCGTGGGCGTGCGGGTCGACGTGCTGGTCGGCGGCACGGGTGTGGGGGTCGCCGTCGGGGTGCGGGTCGGGGTGCGCGTCGCCGAGGCCGTCGGCGTGCGGGTCGGGGTGGCAGTTGGCGGCAGGGGCGTGGCGGTGGCCGTCCGCGTGCTCGTTCTGGTCGGGGTGCTGGTGCGAGTGGGTGTCGCCGTCGGCCCGCTCGAGACCGACAGCTCGAGCCGGTAGAGCTGGGAGCTGTTGTTGGCATCGCCGGCGGACTCGACGAAGTAGGCCCCGGGGCCACTCGGCAGCGGCACGTTCTGCAGCGACTCGGGCAGGCCGACCCCGTTGGCGTCCGCGAATGCGAGCTCGGTGGTGCCGTCGACGTCGAGCACCCGGAGCGAGAGATCGTGGATGGCGAGCGAGTTGAACGAGGTCCCCGCGCTGCAGCTCCCATTCGGGTTCTGGGGACCGCTAAGGTAGGTCCAGCCGATCGGCGTGATGGTGACCGACAGCGAGGCGCCGCTGCCGACGATGACGCTGTAGTCATCGTAGTCCGCGTCGTCGTCGATCGAAAGGTTGTCGATCGACAGCAGGCCGGTCGGCGTTCCGAGGGGGAACGCCGTCGCCGGGTCGTCGTCGTGCTCCGCCGGATCTCCGTAGCCGCGGTTGGCGGCCAGGATGTCGTCGTGCTGGGGCCCGTCGAAGGCGCTCGAGTAGTACGGCTCCATCAGCTTGGTCTGGTTGATCGGGCAGACGTGCTGCAGCCCGAGGCCGTGGCCGTGCTCGTGCGCCACCACGTTGCGCAGCCGCAGCGAGTTGCTCGCGGTGTTGGTGTAGAAAGAGTCGCCGGTGTCGAGCACCATGTCGCCGACGTCTGGGTAGAAGTTGTAGGCGAGGATGCCCGAGTTGCCGTCGATGGTGTGGCCGCCGAAGCGGAGGTCGCCGCGCACGCCGAGCGCGCCTGCCGAGTCAACGAACGACGCGCCGTCGTCGGTGGGCTGGTAGATGTAGGCGACGCCGGTGAGCTCGCCCCAGCGGTTCATGACCTGCTGGAGCAGCGCGAGCCAGGTCGCCTCGTTGCCGTAGATGCCGGTCAGGAAGGCGCGCAGGTTGCTCGGCGCGGCCGGCTCGCCGGCGTACCCCGGAATCGGGGTCCCGTCCGGGATGACGCTCCAGGTGATCGCGGTCGGGTCGCCCTGGCCGAGCCCGGAGCCGTTGCTGGCGGTGCGGTACCAGCGATTCGTGTCCGGGAACTGGTACTCGCCGGCGGGTTTGCCGGAAAGGGAGAAGTCCACCCGCTTGAGCGCGGCCCGCGCGATCGCCTGCTCGACGTACCACTGCGGGGTGCCCTCCTTGAAGCAGAGCACCGGGGAGCGAACGTCGATCGGCGGCGAGGGCGTGCCGGCCCATCCGACGACGGGGATGGTCGCGATCAGGATCGCCATCCCGAGCACCCGGCGCGTCGTGCTTCGTGTTGTCGCCATGCGCCGGGCCCTCCTCGTTCCTCGCTCTGACGCCCTCAGGGGTTGGTTGCGGACCAGGCACTCGTGGTGCCGGACTCGAAGCCGTCGGCGAACAGCTCCTCGCCGCCCACGGGGAAGATGCAGACCCCGATCGCCGGCGGCAGGTAGTTGGTCGCGATGTTGGCGATCACCCGGCTGTGGAACTCCATCAGGTTGTTGCCGCAGCCGTTGAGGTGGCAATAGCTCATCACCGTGCCGGGCCCGCCGGGACACGAGGTCGGGCCCTGGTAGCAGCCGCTCTCGCCGGCGTAGCACTCGTCGATCGGCGGGACGTAGCAGTGAGTGTGCCGGGACCCGAAGTTGTGGCCGAGCTCGTGGCCGACGACGAAGGCGTCGCCGGCCAGGTAGTCGATCCGGAAGACCTTGGTGAAGCTGTACCCGTAGGAGTCCGAGCACAGGCTGCCGAGCCAGGCAATGCCCGAGGCCGAGTAGGGGGACGGCGACTTGCCGGACAGCATGGCGGCGAGAGTGCGGTCGACGCCGTTGTAGTGCGCAGCCCAGTACGAAGAGAACTCGCCGAGCTCGGCGCTCGAGGCCGCGCCGCCGCTGTTCTGGTTGTAGGGATCCGAACCGACCCGCAGGATGGTCTCGCCCTGGAGCAGGGTCACGTCGAGGTCACGCTCGTACATCACGTTCATCGCGGCCACCAGGTCGGCGATGTAGTCGAGGGCGGCGGCCTGGTCGTTGCCGAACTTGAGCTGCATGAACTCGGTGTCGGTGTCGAAGGCAATCGCGGCGGTGAGGCCGGCAGACTCGGGCGCGCCCGGCGGCAATGGCGTGCCGTGGGCGGGAAGCTCGGCCGCTGCCTCGAGGGTCTCCTCCTCGGCGGAGCAAGTCCACGGCTGGACCGCCCAGCCCTTGGCGGCGAGGCGCTCGGCCGCGGGCGCCACAACGTGACCACCGCGGGACGGTACGAGATCGTGAACAAGGCCGTCGGCGACCACGAACCCGCGCAGGCTGCGGGCCGCCGGGTCGAGCGAAAGCATGAGCCGACCGTCGCCCCCGGCGAGGTGGCCCCACAGGTGGACCCGTGACGACGCTGGCAGCTGCGCGGTCCCGGAAGGGCTCACCAGGAGCCTGGGCGCCGACCGGTCGACCACCTCGTGGCGCGCAACCGTGATCGCGCGCCGCTGCCCGGGGGCGACGGGCCAGCCCTCGATGGTCAGCGGCGTGCCCGGCGGGGTCGTGGCCAGCCGTTCGATCACCGTGTCCGGGATGACGACCCGCTCCTGGAGGACGCCGTCGGGCGAGACCTCGAGCTGACCCGGGATCGGCTCGGCGATCGTGATGCCGGTGGCCGCTGAGGCGCCGCCCGCGGCCGCGAGCAGCGCCAGCGAGACGCCGATCACGACGAGGGCAGCGCGTCGAGACGACCTCTCAACAGGCAGGGCGTTCGCGCAGATGGGGTCCTCCGTCCTCCAGACAGAGAGTTCCCCGACCGGTTGAAGTTCGGAGTGACCCCACTCACAATCACTCGGTGCAGGTGGTGCTTGGCCTTGGCGGCAATCAGGGGGATGCGCTGAGCGCCTTGGTCGAGGCGCGATCGCAGATCTCCGGCTGGGCCACGGTGCTCGCGGCGTCGCGGGTGCTCCGGACGTCCCCGGTGGGGCCCGTCGCGCAGCCGCCGTTCCTCAACGCCGCGCTGCTCATCGATGGCGATCTCAGCCCGTGCGAGCTGCTCGGCCGCTGCCAGGACCTGGAGGCGGCAGCCGGTCGCGACCGGGCGCGCGAGGCGCGATGGGGCCCACGGGCCCTCGACATCGATCTGCTGGTGGCGCGGGACGTCGTCCACCGCGGACCGCGGCTGGCGCTGCCGCACGCCCGTTTCCACGAGCGCGCCTTCGCGCTGGTGCCGGCGGCCGAGGTGGCGGGTGAGTGGTGCCATCCGCTGCTCGGCTGCACCCTCGGTGAACTCGCTGCAGACGCGCTTCGCCGCGACCCCGGGGCGGTCGTCGAGGTCCTCCCGGCCGATCGTTGGCGGCCGTGAGCGGGTGCCGCCGGGCCTTGGCAGGCATCGGCGCGCGCGCTACACTGCCCGACCGCGGCGACGCGCCGCAGGAGGTTTTGAGATGAGTGCAAAGCTCGCTGGCACCAGGAAGAACGCGAAGGCCAGGGCGTCGGCTCTCGAGAAGCTGGGGATCGGCCCCGTGCTCGGACTGCAGCCCGTCAATCAGGGCGCCTGCACCGGCAAGTGGATCTCGTGCGCGGGCGGCCAGGAGCTGGTCTCGATCTGCCCGACCGACGGCGCGCCGATCGCCTCGGTGCTCCAGGCCGACGAGGCGGCCTACGAAAAGGTCGTCGCGGAGGCCGTGGCTGCGTTCTCGACGTGGCGGATGATGCCGGCGCCGGCGCGCGGCGAGGTCATCCGCGATCTCGGCAATGAGCTGCGCACGGTCAAGGAGCCGCTCGGCAAGCTGGTGTCGCTCGAGATGGGGAAGATCCTCTCGGAAGGCCTCGGCGAGGTCCAGGAGATGATCGACATGTGCGACTTCGCGGTCGGGCTGTCGCGCCAGCTCTACGGTCCGACGATGGCCTCCGAGCGCCCCCGCCACCGGATGTACGAGCAGTGGCACCCGCTCGGCGTGGTCGGCATCATCACCGCCTTCAACTTCCCGGTGGCGGTGTGGGCGTGGAACGCGGCCCTGGCCGCGGTGTGCGGCGACACCATGGTCTGGAAGCCGTCCTCGGACACACCGCTGACCGCGGTCGCGGTCCAGAACATCTGCAACCGCGTCATGGAGCGGCACAAGCTGCGCGGCATCTTCAACCTCGTGATCGGCCCCGGGCGGACGGTCGGCGAGAAGCTCATCAATGATCGGCGCGTGCCGCTGATCTCGTTCACCGGCTCCACCATGATGGGCCGGCGCGTGGCCCAAGCCACAGCCACCCGCTTCGGGCGCAGCATCCTCGAGCTCGGCGGCAACAACGCGATCGTGGTCGAGCCGGACGCCGATCTCGACCTGGCGCTGCGCGCGGTGCTGTTCGCGGCCGCCGGCACCGCCGGCCAGCGCTGCACCTCGCTGCGCCGGCTGTTCCTGCACTCCAAGATCGCGAAGCAGCTCACCGCCCGGCTGGTCAAGGCCTACCGCAGCATCACCATCGGCAACCCGCTCGAGAAGGGCGTGCTGATGGGACCCCTGGTCAACGGGGCTGCCGTCAACGACTACCTCGCCGCCCTCGCCACGGTCCGCAAGCAGGGGGGCAAGATCCTGTGCGGCGGCGGCGTGGTCGACCGGCCCGGGTTCTTCGTCGAGCCAACCATTGTCAAGCTCTCCTCGCAGATCCCGATCGCCCGCGAGGAGACCTTCGCGCCGATCCTCTACATCATGGAGTACGACAACCTCGAGGAGGCGATCGCCACCCACAACTCGGTCGACCAGGGCCTGTCCTCCGCGATCTTCACCTCGAGCATGTACTCGGCGGAGAAGTTCCTCTCCCACGAGGGTTCCGACTGCGGCATCGCCAACGTCAACATCGGCACCTCCGGGGCCGAGATCGGCGGCGCCTTCGGTGGTGAGAAGGAGACCGGCGGCGGCCGCGAGGCGGGGTCAGACTCCTGGAAGGCCTACATGCGGCGCCAGACCTGCACCATCAACTGGAGCAGCCAGCTGCCGCTCGCCCAGGGCGTGAAGTTCGACGTGTAGGAGCGGGTGGGGCATAGGCCCCTGAACGCGTTACTGGATCCGAATCGTCGGGTTGGCCTCTGCCCCACCCGCTCCTCGGGATGCGCTGCGCGCATCAATCGGGCAATGTCTGGGGAAGAAGCCGACCACGACTGCGTGATGAGGGGCGCGCAAAGGGGTCGATGCCCTCCACGCTCCTCGCTACCCTGACCCGACGGTAAGATCGAGGAGCCGGCGCGCTCCTCTCATTTCAATTCGCGCGGCGAATTGAATACTATGGGCGGCGTGGAAGGCCGCATTCTGATCGTCGACGACGATTCCGGGGTCCGCACTGTGCTGCGGCGGATCCTGGGCTCGGCCGGCTACAGCGTCCAGGAGGCCTCCGACGCCTTCCAGGCGCTCGACCTGCTTGACGCCCAGCCCCCGGACGCCGCCCTGCTCGACCTCAAGATGCCCGGCATGGACGGGCTCGGGCTGATCGCCAACCTTCGCCAACGCGGCCTCGAGATCCCGGTCGTGGTGCTGACCGGTCACGGCGACGAGTTCACCTCCCAGCAGGTGCTCGACGCCGGGGCCGCTGCCTACCTCACCAAGCCGCCCGACCGCGCCGACCTGCTGCTCGCGGTGCGCGGCGCGGTGGCCCAGGGCAGAGTGGCCCGCGAGCTCGCCAGGGCCGAGGAGCCACCGCCGCTGCTTGGAGGCAGCGCCGCGATCGGTACCCTGCGCGAGCAGATCGCCAGGGTCGCGCCCTCCCACGCGACGGTCCTCATCCAGGGTGAGTCGGGGACCGGTAAGGAGCTGGTGGCGCGCCGCCTGCACCACCTGTCCGAGCGGGCGCGGCGGTCGTTCGTCCGGGTCAACTGCGCGGCGATCCCCAGCGAGCTGATCGAGTCCGAGCTGTTCGGCCACGAGAAGGGCTCGTTCACCGGCGCCCACCGGCGGCAGGTCGGCAAGTTCGTCCAGGCCGACTGCGGCACCATCTTCCTCGACGAGGTCGGCGACATGAGCCTGAGCACCCAGGCGAAGGTGCTGCGGGTGCTCCAGGACGGTGAGGTCGAGCCGGTCGGCGCCGGGCGCCCGTTCCAGGTCGACGTACGGGTGGTGGCGGCCACCAACAAGGACCTGCCGTCGATGGTCAGCGAGGGCGCCTTCCGCGAGGACCTCTACTACCGGCTCGCAGTGGTCCTGCTGGTGACGCCGCCGCTGCGCGATCATTCCGACGACATCCCGCTCCTGGTGGACCACTTCACCACCCACTTCTGCCGCGAGTACAACCGCCGTCCCAAGCTATGGAGCCCAGGGGCGATCGAGCAGCTGCGCCGGCACCGCTGGCCCGGCAACGTCCGCGAGCTGAAGAACGTCGTCGAGCGCGCCGTCATCATGGAGCTCGACGACACCATCGATCGAGTCGCCATCACCGGCGCTCCAGGCGCCGGCGGCGGAGGCGACAGCCTGCTCGACGCGCCGACGCTGGCCGAGTTCCAGCAGGCCTCCGAGATCGCCTACCTGCGCCACCAGCTCGAACGCCATGGCTGGAACGTCGCCGCGACCGCCCGCGCCATCGATACGCCGCGTTCGAATCTGTACAAGAAGCTCCAGGCTTATCGCATCAACCGGGAGGAGACGTGATCAACCGCATCACCCTCGCCGACCTGGCGGTTCACGGCGCCCACCAGAAAGGCCACTACAGCCTCTCCTCCGGGCTCCACTCCGGCGACTACCTGCAGTGCGCCCTCTTCCTCGCCAACCCGTTGCGCGCCGAGCGTGCCGGCCAGGCGCTGGCGCAGGCCATCACCGTGGCGATGGTTGAACCGAATGCGATCGTGGCACCGGCCCTCGGCGGGATGATCATCGGCCACGAGACGGCGCGCGCCTTCAGGGTGCCGTTCCTGTTCACCGAGAGGGTGGAGGGGAAGATGGCCCTGCGCCGGGGCTTCGGGGTCGGTCCCAAGCAGGCGATCGTGGTCGTCGAGGATGTGGTGACCACCGGCGGTTCGACCAAGGAGGTCATTGACCTGATCGAGTCGCTCGGCGGCTGTGTCATCGGCGTCGCCTCGCTGGTGAACCGCTCGGGATCCGACAACCCGTTCCAGCCGCGACCCTACACCGCGCTGCTGCAGGTGTCATTCCCGACCTGGAAACCCAAGGAGTGCCCGCTGTGCCGGCAGGGCAAGCCAGTGACCAAGCCGGGGTCGCGGCCGGTGAAGTAGCGGTCAGCGGAAAGGGGAGAGGGCGCGGAAGTGGGCGCGGGTTAGAAGAGTGCGGGGTGCTGTACGCGGCGTCCAAGCGCCGGCAGCGGGGCTCGCGTTACGAGTCGTTTTCTCGGCCCGCCTTGAAGACCTCCTCCCACTCGGCGACCTCGCGTGACGACAGCTTCGCCTCGGTGCGAGCCCGCGGCGGCGCGGGGCGCGGGCGCGCGCTCCACTCGCCAAGCGCGCGGACGGTGGCTCCGCGCTGGCGGACGCGGTCGGCGAGGGCGCGGTCATCGGTCACGACGACCCACTGGCGAGCGCTCCGCCCGGCCGGGATCCTCCCGATGATGACCTCATCTGCGGAGGCGGCACCGGAGTAGACGATGGCGACCCGGCCCAGCGCCTCGTGCTCCGGTGAGCCTGGGGCCGGCGGGCCGTCGAAGACCACGACGACCGACATTCGCTCGTGACGCGTTGCCTCGAGCACCAGCGCGCGGACGCCGGAGCGCGTGCGGGACGATTTCGGGAGGCGGTGGAGCAGGTTGTTGCCGTCGATGAGTAGCGGCATCAGCCGCGCTTCTGCTGGGCACGGCGCAGCAATCGCTCGAGCTCTCGCTTTCCGGCCAGCTCCTTGTACATCTGCTTGGCGCGCGGGTTGTCGGGATCCGCGGCCAGCGCCTTCTCGAGCGCCTTGCGCTCACGCTCCTGGTTGCGGCGTCGGCGCCAGAACAGCGCGAGCTCGAGCCAGGCCTCGACGTACTCCGGGTCGACCTCGATGGCGCGCCGCATGGCCGCCAGGGCGCGGTTCGTCCACAGCGGGTTGCGGAGCAGGAGCTGGGCGAGCTTGACCAGCTCGGCGGGCCGCGGGTCCAGCTTGCAGGCGTGCTCGAGCAGCTGGATCGCGAGGTAGAACTCACCTTCGCGGACCAGCTCGTCGGCCCGCTTGACGTTGGCTTCGACAACGGCGCTGCGCGCGCCGGCGTCGGTGGCCGCGCGCTGGTCAGGCGCGGCGAGGCGCTCACGCTCCTTCTGCACCTCCTTGAGGATCGCGTCGTAGCGCTCGCGGCTCCTCCAGTCGGACAGCACCTGGTATGCCTCGGTGGCGCGCTCACAAATTGCTTCGAGCTCGGGCCCGAGGTCCTTGAGGTGGCGCTCGGAGGTGCGGGACGGCGAGAACCGTTCCTTGATCCGCTGCAGCGCGCGATTCACCTCGTCGCGGTCCGCGCCCGGCCGTAGACCGAGCGCGCCGTAGTGGTCGACGCGTCGGCCCTCCTCGGCCAGCCGCCGGATGTTCGCTCGCTCCTGGCGCTGGATCTCGGCGAGTGACTCCTCCCGGACCGACGGGGCCGGGGCCGGCTCGCCCGCCGCAGCCGACCGCGCGGGGACTGCACGGCGCGTCGCATCGCCGACCGAGACCACGCCGGCGACGATCAGCGGGTACAGGGTGGCGATCGCCTGCTCGTCGGGCAGCGCCGAGACCTGGAAGAGGTCGGAGATGGTGCGCGTGCCCTCGAGTCGGCTGAGCAGGAAACCCTCGGTCGGGGTGAGGTTGAAGTCCTGCAGCAGGTGATCGAACTCGCGCGAACGCCACACGGTGCGATCGAGCGAGCCGAGCGCGGCGAGCTTCGCGCGGTGGTCGTCGCAGGCGCGCGCCGCGATCAGGATGATCTGCGCGGTGAACAGGTCGGGCACGGTGTCCGGCTGCTCGGGGCTCTCGTCGGCGACAAACTCGTAGAACAGGGCCGGCTCCGCCGACGCTCTGCGGATGATCGCCAGCGTCATCTCCTGGAGCTCGCGCTCGAGCACGCCCGTCTCGAGGCTACCGCGCGCCACCAGCAGGTGGCCGAGAGGAGATGCCTCCTCGCCGCCCTGCGACAGCAGCGACAGTGCGCGGTCGTCCTCACTGATCTTGCCGCGGTCCACCAGCCACATGCCGAGCTTCTCTTCCTCGGCGCTCGAGCGAGCCGCGCGGATCTCTCCCTTGACGAACAGGATCTCGCGTCGCGTGCGGCTGGTGGCGACCGCGAGAATGCCGATTGCACCCTCGCGGGCCAGCCGGGCCATGTGGTCCGGCAGTGCCACGCTGAGCTCCAGCCGGGTGACGGTGTCGCCGCCCATGGCCGTCAGTCCTGTCTGCCGCCGGCCGCCCCGGCCTCGGTGCCGGCGGGCAGCTCGACGGGATGGGGCGCGAAGCCCTCGAGCCGAAGGTGCGCGGGGATATCGGCGATCGCGCGGCTCGCCGCCTCGCGGTTCGGAAAGCGCCCCCAGATCAGCCGCCAGCACGGGCTGCCCTCGGCGCCTTCCGCAGCGAGCGGCCGCAGCACCTCGGGGTACTGACGGGCCTTCTTGAGGACGCGCTGCAGCTCCTGCGGCTCGCAGCCCATGTCGACGACCAGCCCCCACTCTGCGCCACCCGTTCGAGCCTGGACCGAGGTTCCGGAGCGCTGCCACAGGATGGCAAGCAGGATCACGATCGCGAGCACCACCGCCAGGGCAACGAGCAGCACCCAGGCCGGCACCCGCCGTCGCCGCGACCAGCGCACCGGCGGCAGTTCGACCTGCAGCGGCGCCGGCTCCTCGGACGGGACCGTCGTCGGAATCGGCTCGAGCATGCCTGCGGCGACCAGGGCGGCGAGCAGGTTGAGGACGTCGTCGTGCCCGTGGGGCGAACGACCTGCGATCTCGGCCGCGGTGCGCTGGCCGTTCACCTTGGCCACGATCAGATCGGCTTCCTCGGACAGCCGCAGCGGCGCGTACAGCTCGAGGAAGTCGGCGCTCCGGTGGAGCCGGACGTCGAGGTCGGGAAGGATCGCCCGCGTCACTCCCGCGTCCTGGCTCGAGAGCACCAGCTCGACGACCGCATGCGCGGCGGAGATGGTTGGCGCCTCGGGGCCGGTGATGTCGGCGTCGACGATCTCGAGCTGCCGCGCGGGGTCGAGCAGCCACGACGCGTACGACTCCTGGACGAGCTCCTTGACGGCGCCGATCGCCTGCTTCTCCGCCGGGCCAGGTGTTTGGGCGAGCGCCACCGCCTCCGCGACGAGGTCGGCGTGGCCGGCCGGGCGGCAGCCGAGACGCCGTGCGAGCAGGCCCGGGTCTGGACCCTCCGCCGCCACGATCTTGCCGCGCACCAACCGCAGCATGAGCTCACCGGCCGAGCCGGAGAGCCGGACCTCGCCGGTGCGCCGCCGGGCGAGCCATTGCCCGAAGCGCCAGATCAACTCGGGATCCCGCATGTCGAACACCATCATAAACGCACCTGCGCGGGGAAGATATTGCGGCCGCCGCGCTGACGTGATCCTTCTTGACAGTCGCCGCAAAGCTTTCTACGATGGCGGTCCCAACGGTCAGCCGTTTGGGAGGTTAGCTCAGGGGTAGAGCACCTGCCTTACACGCAGGGGGTCGTGGGTTCAAATCCCCCACCTCCCACCACCCCTGAGCTGCCCTGAATGCGGGGTCGTAGTTCAGCTGGTTAGAACGCCGGCCTGTCACGCCGGAGGTCGAGGGTTCGAGTCCCTTCGGCCCCGCCACCAGTCTTCACTCAAGCCGCCCGAGAGGGCGGCTTTCGTTTCGCTTGGCGGCGGGGCCTTCGGGACTCGCAGCACCGTCACCTGCGCGCTGTCACAGGCAGCCCGCTTTGCGACCTGCCTGTTCCAGCCTGCGCAGCCGCCGGCGGTGTCGAGTCCCTGCCGCCTTTCACGCGCTGCTGCCGCTTCTGGGCAGCGCCGGAACTGGGGAGCGAACCCGATCACCGAAAATCGGGCGGTGTGGCCTGACAGCTTGGAGGGTCGCGGGAGCGGTTTCGACAGGCCGGCCTCAACCCGTCATGCTTGGGCGTGGACGACGGCGTCGAGGCGGTCGAGGAGCTCCCGGCTGAGAACCGGATCGAATTTTCGGGCGAAGTCGAAGGACCCGTCAGTCAGTCGATCGAAGTCATCCGTGACAAGGACGCGGGCGTGCCCCTTCTCCCGCTCCTCGGTGTCAGTGAACCGTCGGTTGTCGTTTGCGAGACGAAGCCGGCCGGAGTTGATGAGAACGGTCTGGACGAGGGCTTCGTCCGGAACCAGGCATTGCCGGAAGTAGTCAACGAGGTCGGGTCGCTCCCGGAGCGAGTCGACGAGGACCTCGACTGCCGGCCTGGAGAGGGACTGCCACTGGGATCCTCCGAAGCAGCGGAATCGGTCGTCGAATGGGGGCTCCCGCAGCCGGGTTCCGAGGTGAACGCCGTAGACGAACGAGGTCTCGATTGGAAGGACGTACCGGAACGCCTTCACGAGCCTGAGCGGAAGCCGGAACCAGTCAGGAAGACGCCGCCACCTGTAGAAGTACCGACGAATTGCTCGCTTCGTTCCCCACGGGCTGTCCGGCGACAAGACATCCCAGTATCGGACGAAGCCATCGACGTCGCCCGTGGCAAAGGTCCGTTCGATCTCCGACACCGGTCGAACCGGGTAGTCCTGACCCGACAGATAGACGAGCCAGTCGAACTGCTCGTCCGCGTCGCGAAGGGCCGCCGCCGCCTCGAGGTAGGGCTCGAGGCAAGAGAACTCACCGCGCCGAACCGGCTCGTCCCGAGGGCGTACTCGGATGTCACCGGACGGCGGAAGGATCGCGCGGTCGATCGGTCCGACGCACTGGTCATGACCGATGATGATGAGCGCCTCCGGGCTCCCGGCGAGAAGCGTTCTCACGAGCCGTGGCAGGAGCTCAGCTTTCCCATGGCTTTGGATGAAGTAAACGACTCTCAGGCGAGCGGTCCCCCGTTTTCCAACCGGATGATGCCTCGGGGCTGCTTGGAATACTCTCATATATCATTCGCGGAGGATCGCTTGTCGTTGTTGCCCGTGACCTTCCTCCTTCCAGACGAAACGGACCTCGACGCTCTCCGCCGTCTTGATCCGGATCAGGCGGCACGGGAACTGCAGCGGGGAGAGCGCGCGTGGGTTCTGCAAACCTACCTTCGGCTGGTCCGTGCGGGCTATCAGGCGACCCTCTCGGGCGAGATCCCAACCGAAGGGCTCGTTGTCTTTCACGCGAACCACAAGCGAGTCGTTCGCAGGGCCTGGAAACGGCTTGGCACCACCATTTTGGTGGGCATCCGTGGTGACCACCGTGAGATCATGGAGGCCGATTTTGAGGTCCTACAGAACGGTCGTCACCATGACGGTTCGCAGCGGTTCAACATCGCGCACTGGCCCCAACCAGGGCTCGTGCCACGAGATTTGGCCCGCGGCGACCGCCTGGAAGTGGCGTGCTACAAGGGTGTCGAGGCGAACCTCGCTCCACCTTTCCGGTCCCAGGAATGGCGCTCCTTCCTGGCGAGTCTCGGAGTCTCCTGGCGCCACGACGCGGTTGCCTACTCACGAGAGAGTGAGGAGGCGTACGACGTCCAATGGGACACGTACGCGAATGTCGACCTCGTTCTCGCGGTGCGGCCCCGGGAACGCCGCCTCCACGCCTCGAAGCCGGCATCCAAGCTGGTCAACGCCTGGAGAGCCGGAGTCCCGGCCCTGCTGGGTGCCGAGTGGGCATACCGCGAAATCCGGAAGGGAGATCTTGACTTCCTTGAGGTCGAGAGCCTCCCCGAAGCGCGCGACGCGGTTCTCCGCCTTCATCGAGATCATGGGCTCTATCGGTCGATGGTGGAGAACGGCCTTCGCCGGGCTGAGGAGTTTCGGTACGACCGGATCGTCGAGATCTGGGGGCATCTTCTGTACGAGACCATTCCCGCTCGGGTTAGGAATCTCCGCCGTCGGCTCTCGATCGCCCGGGGGGCGCGATGGCTGCGGCGTGTTCTTCCCGGGAGACCCGCAAACTGACGGGGTCGGACCCCCGTCCTGACCTCCGCCGCGGCCCGACGCCTTTCGCGTCGGCCGTCGCCGCGCGCGCAGTGCGCGAGCAAGGGATTCGGTCACCACGGAGCCAGCGGGCGGACGTACGCCGCGCAGCTCCTTCGTCGCTTCGCTCCTCAGGACGCCGTTCGCCTCGCGCCGGTTGCACCGGCTGGGCTCACGGCGCCTCTCCGGACCACCCTATAATTCCTGAGTCGAGAAACGCGTGACGACGACCCTTCCTCCCGCCGTCAACCCGTTCGCCCGGCAGGCGCGCCCAACCGGTCTGCGCCGCTGGTTGCCGGCCCTGAGCGTCCTCGACGCCTACCAGCGTTCGTGGGTCATGAAGGACGTCGCCGCTGGGCTGGTCCTGACGGCGGTCCTCGTGCCGGTGGGCATGGGCTACTCCCAGGCCGCGGGTTTGCCCCCCATCTACGGTCTCTACGCCACCATCGTGCCAATCGTCGCCTACGCCCTGTTCGGGCCCAGCCGCATCCTCGTCCTCGGGCCCGACTCCGCCCTCGCCGGTCTGATCGCGGCCACCGTCTTGCCGCTGGCCGCCGGCTCCACGGAGCGGGCGGTGGCGTTGGCCGGCATGCTGGCGCTCGTGTCGGGCGCGCTCTGCATCCTGGCCGGTCTGGCCCGCTTCGGCTTCATCACCGACCTGCTGTCGAAGCCGGTCCGCTACGGCTACCTGAACGGCATCGCGCTCACCGTTCTGGTCGGCCAGCTGCCCAAGGTGCTTGGCTTCTCCGCCAGCGGCGTTGGCTTCCTGTCCGAGGTGCGGGGCCTCGTGAACGGCGTCGTTGAGGGACGGACCAACGTCGCGACCTGCTGCATCGGCGTCACCTGCCTGGCCGTGATCCTAGGATGCAAGCGGTGGGCGCCCAGGGCGCCCGGGGTGCTCGTTGCGGTGGTCGCCGCCACACTCGTTGTGTGGTACTTCGACCTGGGGGAGCGCGCGGCGGTCACGGTTGTGGGGACCCTGCCGCAGGGGCTGCCTGCATTCACGCTCCCCGCCGTCTCGCTGGTCGATCTCCGAGCGCTGCTGCCGGGCGCGCTGGCCATCGCCCTGGTTTCCTTCGCCGACATGAGCGTGCTGTCGCGGACCTTCGCCTTGCGGGGCGGCTATGAGGTCGACAGCAATCAGGAGTTCATCGCCCTCGGCGCCGCCAACGTCGCGGGTGGCCTGTTTCAGGGTTTCTCGGTCTCGAGCAGCGCGTCCCGCACTCCGGTGGCTGAGGCGGCCGGCGCCCGGACCCAGCTCGCCGGCGTGATCGGCGTCGTGTGCATCGGTGCCCTGCTGATCATGGCGCCCGGCCTGCTGCGCAACCTGCCGCACGCGGCGCTGGGTGCGGTGGTGATCGGTGCGTGCCTCGCCCTGGTCGAGCTGAAGGGGGTCTGGCGGCTGTACCACGTCCGTCCAAGCGAGCTTCTCCTCTCCGTGGTGTGCTTCCTCGGCGTGGCCCTGGTGGGCGTCATCCAGGGCATCTTCCTTGCCGTCGGCCTTGCCCTGCTGGCCTTCATCTGGCGGGCGTGGCGCCCCTACGACGCCGTGCTCGGGCGCGTCGACGGGCGCAAGGGGTACCACGACGTGTCGCGCCACCCCGAGGCCAGGCGCATCCCGGGCCTGGTACTGTTCCGCTGGGACGCGCCGCTTTTCTTCGCGAACGCCGAGGTCTTCCACGACCACGTGCTGGCGGCAGTGGCGACCGCGCCGACCCCGACCCGGTGGGTGGTGGTCGCCGCCGAGCCGGTGACCGACGTTGACATCACCGCCGCCGATGTCCTGGCGGACCTCGACCGGAACCTCGAGCAGGAGGGCATCGAGCTCTGCTTCGCCGAGATGAAGGGTCCGGTCAAGGACCGACTGAAGCGATACGGCCTGTTCAGCATGCTCGGCAAGCACAACTTCTTCCCCACCCTCGGCGAGGCGGTCGACCGCTACCTGGCCGTAAACGCGGTTGAGTGGGTCGACTGGGACGAGCAACGGCCGGTGCGCACAACCGAGTAGCAGCTCGCGGTGGTGCATGAGGCAGGGCCGGATCATCTTCGGGATGCTGAAGGTCGCCATCGCGAGGCCGCTACAATGCCCCCGGTCACGAGAACCGTCGATTCGGAGAGGCCATGCAGAAGACCGGTTTCCTGCGCTCATTTCCCCGCACCTTCTGGGTCGCCAACGTCATGGAGCTGTTCGAGCGCGCCGCCTACTACGGCCTCAACTCGGTGCTGGCGGTGTACCTCACGGTCAAGGTCGCCGAGGGCGGGCTCGGCTTCGGCCAGCAGGCGGTGGGCTTCCTGCAGGGGATCGTCTATGCCGCCACCTATGTGCTGCCGATCCTCGGCGGCGCGCTGGCTGACCGCTACGGCTACCGCAAGATGCTCATCGTCGCCTTCTCGCTGCTCGCGACCGGGTACTTCGCCGCAGGCCACATGTCGAGCTACGCGCTGGTGTTCCTGTCGCTGCTGGTGATGGCGACCGGTTCGGGGCTGTTCAAGCCGATCATCTCGGGCACCATCGCCCGCACCACCGACGAGAAGACGTCCTCGTTCGGGTTCGGCATCTACTACTGGATGATCAACCTTGGCGCCTTCCTGGCGCCGCTGGTGGTGAGCTGGCTCAAGGGCTTCTCCTGGCAGTACGTGTTCACCGCCTCGGCGGCCTACTGCGCGGCGATGCTCCTGCCGGCCCTGTTCCTCTACACCGAGCCGCCCCGGCCGGAGAGCCGCAAGACCCTCAAGGAGGTGCTCGGCGGCGCCGCCGAGGTGCTGGGCGACGCCCGCTTCATGCTCATGATCGTCGTCTACTCCGGGTTCTGGATCCTCTACTTCCAGAACTTCGGGTCGGTGCTGTGGTACCTGCGCGACTTCGTCGACCGGGAGCCGGTGAGCGCGGCGGTGACCGGGCTGCTGGCAGCGATCGGGCTCGACGTGCGCTTCACCTTCGACGCCGAGCACGTCACGGTCATCAACGCCGGCACCATCATTCTGCTGCAGGTGTTCGTCAGCCGCCTGGTCGCCAAGCGCAAGGCGCTGCCCACCATGGTGACGGGCATGGCCATGGGGGCGGTGGGTTTCGCTCTCCTCGCCAGCTCCTTCAACCCGTGGGTGTTCATCCTCGGCATCGCAGTGTTCTCGATCGGCGAGATGACCGCCCACCCCAAGTACTACAGCTTTGTCGGGCTGGTGGCGCCGGCCGACCGCAAGGCGGTCTACATGGGGTACGCCTTCCTCTACGGCGTGTTCGGGTCGCTCCTCGGCTCCAACCTGGGCGCCTTCCTCTACGAGCGGATGCTGGCGCCGGTGGTGGGGACCGAGGCGGCGGCCGGCCGGACGACCCTCTTCTGGACCCTGTTCGCGCTGCTCGACGTGGTCGCCGTGGTGGGGTTGATCCTGTTCGCGCGGGCCTTCGGCGAGGACACCCCCGACACCCGGCGGCGCGCCCGGCGGGTGATGTTCGGCGTCTATGGGCTGATTCTGCTGCTCGGGCTGGCGTTCGCCGTCTTCGCCTTCACTGCAACCCCGATCCAGGTCCGCACGGCGGTGCAGGCCCTGATCTTCCTCATCCTGGGTGGCGGCGGTCTGGCGGTCAACGCCCGGGGCGGACGGAGCGCGGTCTGATTGGCGCATGGTCAGACCGCGCGGCGCTGAGAGACTGCTGAGCAGCGGCCGGCTGGTCAGAGCAGGGCGACGATCCCGAGCAGGTACCTCGCTGCGACAGACAGGATCACCGCCACCAGCATCCACTTGATGGCGCGAGCGGGCAGGTGCTTCTGCAGCCACGCCCCGCAGTACATGCCGGCGGCGCCGCCAAGACCGAACAGCACGCCGAGCGGCCAGTCCGGGGCAACGTTGAGGCTGGGGTAGAGCGGGGCGATGGCCTGGTAGAAGGACACCCCGGCCACCGAGGTGATGAAGGTCCCCATCAGGGCGGCGCCGGCGACCGTATAGACCGGCAGTCCGAAGAACGCGACGAAGAAGGGCGCGATGATGGCGCCGCCGCCGATGCCGTAGATGCCGCCGACGATCCCGACGACAACGGCCAGCGCGAAGATCCCCGGCGTCGCGACGTGGAAGACCTCGCCGTGGAACTCGTAGCTGATCTCCCTCAGGCTGAAGCCGCGGACGGCGATCGCGCCCGGTGTCGCGTCGGTTGCTGCCGCGGGCAGCTCCCGCTCCCTGCGCACCGTCTGTTGGAAGCGCTCCTCGGCCGCCTTCGCGCTGCGGTGGCGGCTACCGCCGCGCAGGAGATCGTGGGCCAGGCGGCCGCCGATGTAGAGCAGCACTGCGCCGGCGAAGACCTTGAAGGCGGCTGGGTCGGGCAGCCAGCGCACCCGGATCAGGGCGCCGATCAGGACGCCGGGCAGGGTGCCGGCGACGACGACCCAGGTCAGCGGCCACACCATCCGCCCCTCGCGGACGTAGCGCGCGACGCCCGACGGGATGGCGACAATGTTGAAGAGCTGGTTGGTCGCGCTCACGGCCGGGCTGGTGAAGCCGAGCACGCTCATCTGGAACGGCAGCAGGAGGATCGCGCCGGAAACGCCGCCCGTTGATGTGATGGAGGAGATCGCGAACGCCACCAGCGGCGGGATGAACGGGGAGATCTCGACGCCCGAAGCGGAGAAGTGCATCTGAAACGTCCGTGTCGGCTAGGAGAGTATGCGCTCGGTCGCGGAATGACCACCCCTCCCTCGTCGTTTCCGCAGCGACGACATGACGCCGTCCCATGCTTCCACCCTCGCCTCGGACCGCGAACGCGCGATCCGGGTCATCAAGATCCTCCTGTTCAGCGCGTCCATCGTTCCCTCCGTGGTCGGGGGTGCTATCGCATTCGCGGCCGGTTCTCTTGCGTGGGTTTCTTTCCTGCTGGCGGCGGCCGGTCTGTTCATCGGCCAGGCCGGTGGGACTACCTTTACTACTACCTGACGCACTTCCACACCGACAGCCGCGACGCGCACACCAAGATCTTCGCCGGATGGCGTCCGCTGCTCACGGGGACGCTGATCTCCCCCCGGCAGACGGCCTGGGCAGGGGTCGGCAGGCGAAGGCTGTCCGGTTCCTGGCCGCGGTATCGATCGTCGCGTACGTCGTGCTCGGGGCTGCCGTCCTGTCAGGTCTTGCGACGCCCTGGTCGCTGCTGGCGCTGCTCGCCGCTCCGCTCGCGGTCGAGACGGTCCGCAAGACGTCGCTGTTTGCCGACACGGCGAACTACACCGCGGCGATGACGAATGCGATCGCCCTCTCGTCGGTCAGCGGGATCCTGATGTGCGTGGGGTACGGCATCGCGATCGCTCGGCAGTGACGCTCGCCGGCCGATCATCAACCGGCGGACATGACTGTGCTCCCGGATGTCAGATGAGGTAGAGCGTCGAGCGCAGGGTCTCGAAGATGCCGACACCGATGAGCACGAGTGCCGTCAACGGCCGCGCCCAGCGCTCGAGGGTGTGGACCCTCTCGAGAGCCGAGCCCAGCCAGCTCACGCCGGCGGCGAGAAGCACGGCGAAGCCCGCGACCGGCAGCGCGGTGCCGACGCCGAACAGGGCGGGCAGGAGGACCGGCGAACCGTTGTCGACCGCCAGCGGGAGGAGGCCGCCGAAGAACAGCCCCGCCGAGACCGGGCAGAAGGAGAGCGCGAACACGATGCCGAGCAGGCCGGCGCCCCACACGCCGGAGCGGTCGACCCGCCGCTGCAGCCGCTCGTTGAAGCCGGCGCCGGGCAGGCTCAGCTTGAACACGCCCAGCAGCAGCAGCCCGACCACGATCAGCAGAGGTCCGAGCAGACGGTGGAACGTGCTCTGGAGGAAGCCCGAGACCGCGACCATCGACATCAGCGACCACACGGCCGCGGCGCCGAGCGCGGTGTAGGCGATGGTGCGGCCGGCGGTGTAGAGGGCGCCCGAGAGCAGGATTGCCCGGGCGCTGCCGATCTGCCGACCCACGTACGAAACCGCCGCGATGTTAGTCGCCAGCGGACATGGGCTGATCGAGGTCAGGATGCCCAGCCAGAGGGCCGATCCGACGGCGAGCCAGAGCGGCCCCATCAGCCCTCGTCGAGGAAGGCGCGGGTGGACTCGCGCACGTACTGCGAGAAGAGCTCCTCGTCGCGCACCAGCTGCCAGACCTTGTCGAGGTTCTGCCAGCGGGCCACCTTACCGTCCTGGTAGGAGACCAGCACCAGCGACCTCGTCACCAGCTTGAAGTCCTCGACGAAGTGCTCGTTGCCGGGCTGCTCGATGTTGAGCGCACGCCACGTGAGCCGGCCCGACGCGAGGTCGTCCGCGAAGTCGGCGGTGATCGTCTCGTGCGCCTGGCGCTCGATCGCGAGGCAGGTCTTGCAGCGGAAGTCGCCGTGGAAGTAGTAGGCGACCACGCCGGTCGAGGGAGTATGCGCAGCGGCCGCGCCGGCGCCCGCGGGGTCCTCGGCCCGCCCTCCGGACGAGAACGCCATGAGGGCCGCGAGAACGCCGCTGACAACGAGAAGGGTCGGGGGTGCGTTGCGTCGTTTCATCTCCACCTCCTAGGCCAGCATCGCCTTGACTTCGTCGAGGGACGGGACCTTGCCCTGGACCTTGAGCACGCCGTCCACCACCAACCCCGGGGTCATCATCAG
>Ga0209254_10001435_pt1 | contig 21348 bp, 20 predicted proteins | sample FrelakmetDIP11DI_FD_187148 | JGI IMG/M metagenome (GOLD analysis project Ga0209254, IMG submission 187148) | Freshwater lake sediment microbial communities from the University of Notre Dame, USA, for methane emissions studies - DIP11 DI (SPAdes)... | ecosystem: Environmental > Aquatic >...
CGAATGACCGCGACCGCCGCTGGCGTCACTGAAAGCCCTCAAGCTCGGGGGAGTAGTTCTCAAACTTGGTGAACTTCCCGAGGAACGTCAGGGGAAACTCGCCGGTCGGGCCATTCCGCTGCTTGGCCACGTTAATGTCGGCTATGCCCTTCCGCGGACTGTCGTGGTTATAGACTTCGTCGCGATAGATGAACAGGATCAGGTCGGCGTCCTGTTCGATGGCGCCCGACTCACGAAGATCGGACATTACCGGTTTCTTGTCCGTTCGCGATTCGACACTTCTGTTGAGCTGGGATAGCGCGATGATGGGGATGCGCAATTCACGGGCCAGCCCCTTCAGCGAACGGGAAATCTCAGAGATCTCCGTAGCCCGATTCTCAGCCGTGCCAGCTACTCGCATCAGCTGCAGATAGTCAATGACAACGAGGTCCAGGCCCCTTTCCCGCTGCAGCCGGCGGGCACGCGCACGAATCTCAGTGGGCGTCATCGATGGCGTGTCATCAATATAGATCGGGGCTTCCGCCATCTGCTGAATGGCCCCGTTGATCCGCGGCCAGTCGTCGTCGCCGAAACGCCCATTGCGCAGGTGTGCCTGATCTACCCGGCCGAGCGAGGACACCATGCGAAAAGCCAGCTGCTCGACAGACATTTCCATGCTGAACACCGCAGCAGACTTTCGCGCGCCCAGCGCCGCATTCTCAGCAATGTTCAGTGCCAGGCTGGTCTTGCCCATGGAAGGGCGGCCCGCGATGATGATCAGCTCGCCCGGCTGCAATCCCGCCGTGATTTCATCGAGCTTGTTGAACCCGGTGGGCAGTCCCGTAATTGACCCCTTGGACTGGTGCAGCTTGTCCAGGCGGTCAATTGTTGAGCCAAGGACTTCGCTTAATCGCACGAAACCGGAGCCGCGGCGCTGGCCCCGCTCAGCGATCTCGAACACGCGGCGCTCCGCCTCGTCGACGAGCTCGGCAATCGGCCGGCCCTCCGGCCGGTAGGCGGAAGATGCTATGTCATTGCCAACTTCGATAAGACGGCGGAGCAGCGCACGCTCACGAATGATCCGTGCGTAGTAAGCGACGTTCGCCGCGCTGGGAGTGTCGGTGACCAGGTCGCCGAGATAGGCAGCGCCGCCGGCATCGGCCAATTCAGACCGGGAGGCGAGATACTCACCCAGAGTGACAGGGTCAGCAGGCTGGCTGCGCTCCGCCAGCCCCTGAATAGCGCTGAAGATCAGTCGATGATCGGGGCGAAAAAAGTCCGGAGCAGACACCAGATCTGCAATTCGGTCCCAGCTGCTGTTATCAAGCATCAGGCCACCGAGCAGGGCCTGCTCGGCCTGATTGGAACTTGGCGGGGCCGGGAGGTCGGTCAAGGACCCGGTGTCGCGTCGCGGCCCGGGCATTGCCATGCGGTCGCCGATTCTCGTCCTGTGGGCCTGAGGGCTGGTCTTTGAGCCGTGGTCTTGGTCGACCGGGCCTAGCTGGCCTGGCCGCCGTCGTCCTCAGCCACGACCGTGATGCGAATCGTCGCGTTCACGTCGCTGTGCAGGTGGAGTTCGATCGAGTGTTGTCCCAGTGTGCGGATCGGGCCGTCGGGCAGGCGCACCTCGCTACGCCTGACGAGAACGCCGGCTGCTGTGCAGGCCTCGGCAATGTCGGCGGTGCCCAGGGAGCCGAACAGCTTGCCTTCAGTGCCGGCCTTGGCAGTCAGTCGAAGTGTCAGGATGGCAGCACTGGCCGCCCGTTGAGTAGCGGCCTGTAATTCGTCGGATTCCTTCTTCTCAAGATCCACACGTCGCGCTTCGAAAATAGCGACGTTGGACGGCGTCGCCAGCGTGGCCTTGCCCCGGGGAACCAGGAAGTTGCGGCCATACCCGGAGCGAACCTTCACCCGGTCACCGATGCCGCCCAGGTTTTGGACCTTTTCGAGAAGAATCACGTCCATGCTTACGATCTCTTAGTTTGCGTTTGGAGCCAGTAGCGGGCGCGTATTAAACCACATCTGGACGGCGCCGGCGCAGGCTAAACCCATTGTCCACCAGGCCTGCGATGGCCAGGGCCACCAGCAGGAGGCCCGCCGGCGGTGCGCCCAGCAGAAGCGGCCCGTAGAGCACCAGAGGCCAGATGCGGGGCCACCGCCGCTGATCCGCGGTCCAGTGGACTACTGCCAGGCCCTGGGCTGTGAAGCCCGTGCCGAGCACCAGTAGTGCACCTCCCCCAAAGCTCACAAATCCCGACAAGAGCAGGACTGCCGCAGCCCCGGCTGCCAGCGAGAGCACTCGACCAAGGCGCAACTCAAGGAATCGTTGTCGCCACTCGGTGCTCGCGCTATCCCGGTCCAGCCAGAGTCCCAGCATCAGCGCCAGCACCAGCGTGGATAGCAGGCTGGCACCGACAACGCCGTGCATCAGGGCTGCGACTGTGCCCAGCCAGCCCGCCGGCAAGCCGCTCGCCTGCGGGAGTCCAGCGGCCTGGATCAGCGCTGCAAGAACCGGCTGCCAGTGGGCGCGTGGATCCGGAATGGCCAAGCCGGCCGCCGACACCCCCAGCAGGGCCAGGACGACAAGAGCCTGCACGGCAAGATCCACGGACTGGAACCGCCGTAGCAGGTTCCCACTCAAGAGCGCGCCCCCCCACAATGCGCTGGCTCCCAAGGCCGACGTGACCGGGGCTGCCGTCCCCGCCTCGCCATTGGTCAGCAGCACGAGACCCGCGAGCAGACCCAGACTCGCGCCAACGTCCAGGGCCGCGCTTCGCCAGCCGGCACAACGGGTTGTCATGACCACGATCGCAGCACTGATCACATTGGTCAGCGGCAACAGGAAAGTGAGCAGGACCACCGCAATCCGAGCCAACCGGTTAGTCTGCAGCCAGCGAGCAAATCTGTTCACGGCAGCGCCTCAGAAGGCGGCAACCGCACCGACGGACAAGTGCGGGTCGACGTCAGGCTATCAGTGCTTGTCGGTATAGGGCAGCAGGGCGAGGAAGCGGGCCCGCTTCACAGCCGTCGACAGCTGACGCTGGTAGCGGGCCTTCGTCCCCGTAATCCGGCTAGGAACGATCTTTCCGGTTTCAGTGACATACGCGCGCAGCGTCTCGAGATCCTTGTAGTCGATCTCCTTGATGCCTTCGGCGGTGAACTTGCAGAACTTGCGACGACGAAAATACTTGCTCATGTATGGGTGTCCTTCGATCAGTACAGACTACGGGCTAGGCGATTGCGCTGTCGGCATTTGCCGAGTCGCCGTCATCGCCGCGGGATTTTCCCGGGCCGTCGTCGTTATCGTCGGTGCGCCCGAGGACGACGCGACTGCCGTCATCTGCCGCCTTGACCAGTGGGGATGGGTCGCTGACGGCGTCATCCCGGCCCATGACCAGGTGGCGCAGAACCGCATCACTGAAGCGAAACGAACCCACGAGCTCAGCCAGTGTCGCCTGGTCGCACTCGATGTTCATCAGTGCGTAGTGGGCCTTGTGCACCTTGTTGATGGAATGCGCCAGTTGGCGTCGCCCCCAGTCCTCAACGCGATGAATACTGCCGCCGCCGGCGGTGATCATGGTGCGATAGCGCTCGATCATCGCCGGAACCTGCTCGCTCTGATCGGGATGGACGAGAAAGACGATCTCATAGTGACGCATTGCATCTCCTTGTGGATTGAAGCCACCCATCTGGGCCTCTCAGACCGTGTGGTGTGGCAAGGGCCGCCTGGGGAAGAACCCCTGGTGCGGGACGCGCATGCTACCGGACAGGGCGGGTCCCAGGCAACCTGCTGGACACCGAGCGCTGGCGCAGGCACTCGTAAAGACAGATCCCGGTGGCCACGGCCACGTTGAGGCTGCTGACCGTGCCGTGCATCGGTAACTGAACCCGGTGGTCGCAGCGCTCGCTGGTCAGGCGCCGCAGTCCCTCGCCCTCGGCGCCCAGGACCATCGCAATGCCAGTGGTCAGGTCCACGTCGTAGAGCGAGGTCTTTGCGGCGTCGTCGGTGCCGACAATCCACAGTCCCTGGCCTTTCAGGACTTCGAGAAATCGCACCAGGTTGCTGACTTGCACTATGGCCTGGGATTCCGCCGCACCGGCAGCCACCTTGCTGACAACCGGCGTTATATCCACATTCCGGTGTCGGCCAACCACCACCAGGTTGGCCCCCGCCGCGTCTGCCGTTCGCAGGCAGGCGCCAAAATTGCGCGGATCCTGGACGCCATCCAGAACGAGCACGAGTGGCCGTTCAACTCGCGCCAGCAGGTCCCGTGCAGCCCCTTCCGACAGCGGCCCCATCGCAGTCGCCAGTGCGGCGACTCCCTGATGCTTCGTCGTACCCGTCAGCTTTTCGAGCTCGTCCGCCGAAATGGGCGTGACGCGGACGGCCTCGGACAGCACATCGTCGAGCCGTGCCCGGCGCTCCTCGCCGAGGTCCGACTGCAGATAAACACGCTCAACCGTGCCTGACCGGGACAGCAGGAGCTGCCGTACGGGATGTATTCCGTAAACCAGACGCTGGTTCATGAGGCTGTCAGCGACGCGTCCGGGAACCGCGCTTTGGCCCCGTATTTCGTGGTCGTGCCGGCTGCTTCCCCCGCACCTCGCCGGCGCCGCCGGCATCGAGGGCCAGGTCGATCTTCGCCTCGTCCGGATCCACTCGGACCACGCGGACGCGCAGGTCATCACCCAGGCGGAACGCGCGTCCGGTCCGTTCACCTTTCAATCCCCGAGCCCCGGGTTCGAGATGATAGTAGTCACTCGGCAGGCTGGTGACGTGGATGAGGCCATCCACCAGCAGGTCACGGAGCATCACGAAAAGGCCAAAATGGGTGACGCCAGTGACCACGCCATCCAGCGTCGCACCCACCTGGTCCTGCATGAACAGGCACTTGCAGCGCGATTCAACGTACCGGGTGGCCTCGTCAGCTCGGCGTTCCTGCATGGAGGTGGTAGTGCCCAATTGCTCGGCGGCGGGCACGTCCACCGCAAACGCTGCTGGCTTGCCGCCATCGAGCAAGTGGCCGATCCCCCGATGCACGAGCAGATCGGGATAGCGTCGGATCGGGGATGTGAAATGGGCGTAGGAGCTGAGCGCAAGGCCAAAGTGCCCCTTGTTCGCCGGCTGATACACCGCCTGCTTCATGCTGCGCAGGACGGCCGTGGCCAGCATGGGAAAATCCGGTCGGTCGCTAATCAACTTGAGAACCCGATTGATTTCGCCGGGCCGCGTTCCCGCAGTGTCCGCAATCGGTATGCCAAGCCCCTGAAACAAGAGCCGTAACTCCTCCAGCCGGTCCCCTTCGGGTCCCGCATGGACGCGATACAGGGTGGTCAGTTTGTGCTTGCCGAGGTAACGAGCAGCCTGCACGTTGGCCGCGATCATGCACTCCTCGATCAACCGGTGGGCGTCGTTGCGTCGGCGCGACGCCACGCCGACGATGCCGCCCGAAGAATTCAGCTGGATTTTGATCTCGGGAAGATCGAGGTCGAGAGCACCGCGACGCCCCCGCGCCTGATGAAGGCAAGCAAACACTTCATAAAGATTATCGAGCACGGGCCGCACTGCGTCCGGTACACCTGAGTCAGGCTCCCCCCGCCGGCATTGATCAACGGCGCTGTAGGTGAGGCGGGCCCGTGAGTGCATTACTGCGCGATAAAAAGTTGAACCCGTGACGTTGCCCTTCTGGTCGACGCGCATATCGCAGACCATGCATAGCCGATCCACGGCGGGCTTCAGGGAGCACAGCTCGTTGGATAGTTCCTCTGGCAGCATCGGAACGACCCGGTCGGGAAAGTACACCGAGGTGCCCCGCCGCCGGGCCTCAGTATCAATCGCCTCCCCGCTTTGAACGTAGTGCGAGACATCAGCAATGGCAACGACGAGACGCCAACCGCTACCCGCCGGCTCGGCAAATACCGCGTCGTCGAAATCGCGAGCATCTTCACCGTCGATCGTTACCAGCGGCAGGTCACGCAGGTCGGTGCGGGCGCGCTTGTCGGCCGCGTCCACTTCCACTCCGATCAGACGCGCATCACCGAGGGCCCTCTCGGGCCATCGGGAAGGAATATGGAACATCTCTATGGCGGCATTCGTCAGGACACGGGGATCGCGGGGATCGCCCAGAACTTCTACCACCTTGCCCCGGGCTTCATGAGTAGCGCCGGGATACTCGAGAATCTCAAGCTTGACAAGCTGGCCGGGCTCGGCATTGCCCCGGTCCCGATCAGTGACGATGAAATGATGGGGCGAGCGACCAGTCTCCACGACCCAGCCCAGGTCGCGCTCCCGGTAGTAGCGGCCCACCAGGCTGTCTCTGCTGCGGGAAAGAATCTCCACGACAGTCCCAGCCCGTCGGCCGCCTCGCCCGCTGCCGGACAGCCGGACAGCAACCCGGTCGCCGTCGAGTACGGCACGCATGTCCGGTACCGGAAGGAATACGTCATCGGATCCGTCGTCAGGAACAAGAAAGCCGAAGCCATCCCGGTGAGCCGTGACGGTCCCGGGAATCACGTCGAGCTTCTCGCTGAGGCAATACTCGCCACGACGATTGATCAGCAACTGTCCCGCCGTGCGCAATGCCTCCAGACGGCGGCGGAGATCCGCGATCTGCCGCTCGCCAACCACCTCAAGCGAAGCAGCCAGCGCAGAAAGCGTCAGGGGCACGCCTTGCTGACGGAGGACCTCAAGGAGGGCGGTCGGGTCCGGAACCGGGTGCCGGTAGGTGGTATTCGGTCCGGATTTGCCCGGTGATACTGCCGGTGAAGTACGTTGCCCGCGCTGCTTACGCATCAAATGTTGCTGTCAATCTGGTCATCGCGTTGACAAGCATACAGCCTGCCATTAGATTGCCGCACTCTTAATGCAGCCGTACCACCGCGCCGGGGTGGCGGAATTGGTAGACGCGCTGGCTTCAGGTGCCAGTGGGGGTAACCCCGTGAAGGTTCAAGTCCTTTCCTCGGCACCACGTTGGACGACTCAAGCGCTCCCACCTGGAGGAGCCTTCTTGTTGGGTGACTGTCGGCCAGCCTGGCGTGCATTTCTATTGACCTCTTGACTGCGATTTACCGGCACGAATCAGCGCGTCGAAGTCATTCGCGTCCGTCGTCAGCCTTTTTTGCAGGTGCTTTGCCTGGCCTGGAGAAAGTGTGCCAAGCACATCAGAAGCCAACTGGAAAAAGCGCCTCTGATTGTCCTGCACGATCGCCCGGTAACCCGGGCTGTCAAACTGGTTCGGATTCAGCACCAGATCCGTGAAACGGGCCTCGAAGTCCGGATTGGCTGTTCTTCCATCCATGAGGACCCGAAATTCCTGCTGCCACGCTGCCCGCCGGCGCAGCCAGTCGGCCGACAGGTCGTGCGACTTCTCTGTCTCGCTGCGGATGAGCGCCTCCTGCGCCGGATTCAGCGGTCCGGTGAAGCGGCGAAACGCCCGAATGATTGCCTTGCCCTGCTTGGCACGGCGCTCTTCGCGACTGATCCCGGAGTAGTCTTCCTCCAAATCCTCGTTTTCTTCCGCAAGCTGGGCAAACAAATCCTCGACCTGCTCGTCGGACAAGGTCTGCAGCAGGGATGCCATGTCCGGACAAACCCGCCGAAACAGGTCGTCCAGGAGTTCGACGACCTCAGCATACCGGTCGGCGATGAACGTCTCGCTCATCGGCCCTTCAGCCGCCTTAAGCAACTCACGGGACAACGACGCGTACCGGGGCAGCTGAGTAGCCCGATGCCACGCAAGCGTCCGGTCGATCAGGGCCCTCGCCTTCTCCTCCTGAGCACGGTCCAGATCAAAATAGTCCTCCACATACCAGAGCGCCAGCCAGTCCAGCTGGTTGTAGACCACGCGGATGACACAGCCGCCAAGTAACGTGGCAACCAGCAGACTCGTCAGTACCAGCCGCAGCGCTGACCAGCCCCGCGACCATTTCAAGGCATGTGACGGCTTGATATGGCGCATCCAGTCGAAGACCTGGAAATCAGTCGAAGGGGTGGCGAAGAATGATGTTGTGCTCACGATCAGGGCCAGTCGAAATCATATCGACCGGAACGCCAACGATGGATTCCAGGCGACGCAGATAGTCGCGGGCCTCCGGGGGCAGTCCCTCAATAGTCCGGATACCCAGTGTTGAGGCAGACCAGCCAGGGATTTCCTCATAGACCGGCTCGACATCAGCGTACTGATCGACAAGCAATGGCGGGTTGCCGGTCACCTGCCCGTGAAGACGATAGCCTGTGCAGACCTTCACAATGGGAAAGCCGTCCAGAACGTCAAGTTTGGTAACGCAAAGACCGGTCACACTGCTGTTAATCACGGCACGGCGCACCGCTACGGCATCGAACCAGCCGCAGCGACGCGGACGGCCCGTGGTCGAGCCAAACTCTACGCCCACACGCGCCAGACGCTCTCCGGTCTCGTCGAATAACTCAGTAGGGAATGGTCCGCTACCCACACGGGTGGCATAGGCCTTCACCACACCAAGCACATAGTCGAAATCCGCCGGACCAAGCCCCGAGCCCGTTGAGGCGGCCCCAGCCGACGTGTTCGATGACGTCACATAGGGGTATGTCCCGTGGTCAACATCGAGCAGAGCACCCTGGGCGCCCTCGAACATCAACTTCGCACCACTGCGGCGCAAATCGCTGAGATAAGCGACCGTGTCCACGACCATCGGCCGGATTCGCGCAGCCAGTCTGAGCCACTCATCGCGCGTGGCATTCACATCGACCGCTTCGGCGGAGTAGTACCGCTCGAGCATGAAATTGTGCAACTCCATGACCTCCGCGAGTCGCTCTCCGAAGAGGCGCTCGTCGAACAGGTCAGCGATGCGCAGCGAACGTCGTCCCGCCTTGTCCTCGTAGGCTGGACCGATGCCGCGACCTGTGGTGCCGATCGGGCGGTTACCGAGCGCCCGCTCCCGGGCCTGGTCCAGAGCAATGTGCGTGGGCAAAATCAGCGGGCATGCCGCGCTGAGCTTCAGCCGATCCAACACTGTAATGCCGCGCGTCTCCAGGCCATCAATCTCCTTCAGCAGCGACGGGAGATGTACCACCACGCCGTTGCCGATGACGCAGACCACTGCAGGACGCAGGATGCCTGACGGAATCAGGTGCAAGACGGTCTTCTGCCCATTGATGATGAGCGTATGGCCGGCGTTGTGGCCACCCTGAAAGCGGATCACGGCATGAGCCTGCTCGGTCAGCAGGTCCACGATCTTGCCCTTGCCTTCGTCACCCCACTGGGTACCGATGACGATTACGCTATTGCCCACGATCAGGTGCCGCCCCGCACTACAGCCAGCAACACGATTCCTGCCAGCATACTCACCAGTCCGAAAATGCGCAGCTGCCGGCCAGACAGTCCCGCAATCACACTCATGCTACGTCGCCACGCCTCCGGACTGAGAAAGGGCAGGATCCCCTCAAGAACGAGATAGAGCGCCAGCCCCGTCAGGAAATCATTCCAGTTCATAGGTCTAACCGGAGAGGCGCTAGCTTCCTGCAGCGCGCCCAAACGACCGATGCGCGCGCCCAGAAGGGCACCAGGAATCAGCGCCCTGTGTCCGGCCGTTCCATGTAGCGGAAAAACTCACTGCCCTTGTCGAGAACCAGCAGGTCACTCTCCTTGCCGACCGACCGGCGATAGGCCTGTATGCTCCTCCAGAAGGAGAAAAACTCAGGATCCTTGCGATGGGCCTCCGCATAAATGCTGGCCGCTTCCGCATCGCCAGAGCCCCGAACCTTCTCGGCATCCCGATAGGCCTCGGCGAGAATCACTGTCCGCTGCCGGTCGGCATCTGCCCTGATCTGCTCAGCAGCTTCAGCGCCCTGCGCCCGAAGCTCGGAGGCGGTCCGGGCACGCTCCTGTCGCATACGGTCGAAGACGGAATCGCTGACCTCCTCAGGAAACTCTGTGCGCTTGACCCGGACGTCCACCACTTCAATGCCCAGCTCACGGGCATTGATCCGCGCACTGGCGAGCATGTTGTCGAGTAACTCCCGACGCTCCGCCGTCACGACCTGAGGAACAGTTCGCTTGGCGAACTCACTCCGCACACCATCCTTCACGATTTCAATCAACCGCTGGGCCGCCAGGGCCTCATCGCCACGAGTTGCCCGGTAGAAGTTCCCCACGTCGACGATTCGCCATTTCACGAAGAAATCTACAAACAGATTCTTCTTCTCCAGGGTAAGAAACAGCTCTTGCGGATTGGTCTGCGTAAGTATCTGCCGGGGGAACTTCAACACGTTATTGACGAATGGCATCTTGAAATGCAAACCGGGCTCGAACTCGGTCTGAATGATCTTGCCCAGCCGGAACTTGATCGCGAGCTCCCGCTCATCAACAGTGAAAAACGACATACTGGCGATCCATGCCAGCAGGATCAGGCCGATGGGCAGTAGGGTGCGAACGTTCATCGGGCCTCCCTAGTGCGACGGTCTTCCCGATCACGAGTGGCGATGGATTCCTCGGCAGCCGCGCTGGCTGCCGGAGCACGGGTGGCCTGTGCCGGGGCTGTGACCGGCGGCAGACGACGTTGCTCGAGCAGCTTATCAACAGGCAGATAGATCATGTTGTTGCCCTTGTCGCTGTCGATCAAAACCTTGCTCGAGCTGGCGTAGATGGATTCCATGGCCTCCAGGTACAGCCGCTTACGGGTAACCTCAGGCGCCGCCTGGTACTGCTTCAGCAACTGTGTAAAGCGCGAGGCCTCGCCCTCCGCATCGGCAATCACCCGGGCACGGTAACCCTCCGAGTCCTGCTGACGGCGGACTGCTTCGCCCCGCGCCCTCGGGATCACGTCGTTGGCATAAGCCTGAGCCTCGAAGGACAATCGTTCGCGGTCTTCACGTGCCTTGATCGCATCCTGCACGGCCGCCTCCACCTGGCTGGGGAAGTTGGCGTCCTGCAGGTTGACCTTCGTAACCAGCATGCCAGTAAGGTACTCATCGAGGGTCTGCTGGATCAGCTTTTCGGTCAGGGCGGCAATCTCCGTGCGCCCGGCCAAGAGGACGAAGTCGAGCTTGTTCTTGCCGATCACCTCGCGAATTGCACTTTCGCTAACGTCCTGCAATGTGGCTTCCGGATCCCGCACGTTGAACAGGTATTTCACGGGATCGGCCCGGCGGTACTGCACCACCAGGTCGACGACAATGATGTTCTCGTCCGCCGTGAGCATGCGTGTCTGCTGCTTGAACGGGACGACCTCATTGATATTGACGCGCTCCACACGCTCGATCGGCCAGGGCATGTGCCAGCGTAGTCCGGGATCGGTGGATGACTGATAAGCGCCGAAGCGGGTCACGACACCACGCTCGGCATCATCAACCCGATAGAAGCCAGTGGCCAGCCAGATTACGAGTGCAAGAATTCCCAAGGCTCCGAGCAGTGAGCCGCTGGGCTGAGCCCCTGTAGTACTTCCTGAACGCGCCCCGCCCCTACCCCCATTCAGGAAGGCGGTCAGGCGCTGCTGCCAATCCCGGACAATCTTGTCGAGGTCCGGTGGGCCCTCGTTGCGGCCCTTGCCCCAGGGATTCTTGCCGTTGCCAGACTCGTTCCAGGCCATGCCTTCAGTCCCAGGCTTTCATGTTGACACACACGCTATTGACCAGCCGCCGGTCGACTCGACACTGAATCCGACAGCCCCTGTCCGGATAGCACACGCAGATGCTCACGCCGGTTCAAATCCTCAAAGCCGCGGCGGTCGAGCTCCAGATCAAGCTCCCAGCCACCATCTTCCCTTAACCGCTCGGTAACGATCGCTCCCATCTCATACAGACGGGCACGCAGACGGGCCTCGGCCGCCGTCAATTCCACCGTGCACTTCAACAAGGCAACGTGGAGGTACTCCGCGATTACCCCAAGCAACGCATCAACGCCAAGCCCGGTGCGCGAGGACACCCAGACCCGCGTCGGAATGCCAGTTTCGGCTCGGTCCACTCGAGGCTGAAGATTCAGTATATCAGCCTTGTTGTAGACTTGGACCCGCGGCAGATGATCGGCCCCGATCTCCTCCAGCACCTTCACCACATCATGAATCCGCTCTTCGTGGGCTGGATCTGAACAGTCGATAACGTGCAGGAGCAGGCGGGAGTGCTGGGTTTCTTCAAGAGTCGACCGGAACGCCGCGACGAGCTCGTGAGGCAGGTCCCGGATGAAGCCCACGGTATCAGCCAGAACGATGCCATTGCCGTCCGGCAGGGTGACACGACGCAGCGTGGGGTCGAGCGTTGCGAAGAGTTGGTCGGCAACCAGGACGTCTGCGTGAGTCAACAAGTTGAAGAGGGTCGACTTGCCGGCGTTGGTGTAGCCGACCAGAGATACCGTGGGTACTTCGTCCTTGCGCCGCTTTTGGCCGGAAGTACGCCGCTGGCGCGTAACGCGTCCCAGGCGTTCACCAAGGCTGCGAATGCGCAGCCCGATCAGCCGGCGGTCCGTCTCCAGCTGGCTCTCGCCAGGGCCGCGCAGACCGATGCCGCCTTTCTGCCGCTCCAGGTGGGTCCAGCCGCGCACCAGTCGCGTCGACAGGTGCTCCATCTGAGCCAACTCGACCTGTAGCTTGCCCTCGTGGGTGCGGGCTCGCTGCGCAAAGATATCGAGAATCAGGCCAGTCCGATCGATTACGCGCCGATCAAGGGTCTTCTCGAGATTGCGCTGCTGGGCAGGACTCAGACGGTGATCAACGAGCACGATTTCAGCACAGGAATCCTGCAGCAACTGCCGCAACTCCTCCACCTTGCCGGTACCTATGAGATAGCGTGGATTAACCTGGCGAAGCGCCGCAGTCAGGGAACCGGAGATTTCGGCTCCCGCCGACAGGGCGAGAGCGCCGAACTCCTCCCGGGCTTCGGCCCTCGGGGCCTGACCGATACCCACGTGAACGAGAACCGCCCGCTCGCCGTGACTCGGCCGGTCAAACAAATCGGGGCTCCGTGCCCGACCCGAAGCACCCGACGGGGCTGTGCCCGGCAGTTCGCAGATCAGGAAGATGGATCAGTCTTTGCCCTCGTCGTCTGCATCCGGTACGTGGATCGCACGGGACGGCACCACCGTAGAAATGGCGTGCTTGTAGACCATCTGACTGACGCCGTTCTTGAGCAACACGACAAACTGGTCGAAGGACTCGACCGTCCCCTGCAGCTTGATCCCGTTCACGAGATAAACGGAAACGGGAACCTTCTCCTTCCGAAGCGTGTTCAAGAAGGGATCCTGCAGCACCTGACCTTTGGCCATCTTGGACTCCTGAATTATTCTTATTGCTTATCTCGCACCGGCATTCTAGCCGCTCAGACCTGATATTGCATCCGCAGAACGACGGTGCTTATAGCTTGTTCGAGGTCGGCGAGCAGGGTATCGGACTCCACGTCCAGCCAGAGATCGCACTCCTCCCGGCGTAGCCAGGTCAGCTGGCGTTTGGCGAGCTGCCGGGTGGCGGCCAAGGCGCGCTCCTCGGCCTCGGCGCGACTGCAGGCGCCGGCGAGAAACTGGACGAGCTGTCGATAACCAACAGCGCGCAGGGCCGGACAGTCGGGCCGCATCTCCGGCATCGAAAGAAGTTGCTCGACCTCGCCTAGAAACCCACACTCGAGCATAGTGCGGAAACGCCGGGCAATGCGCTCCGCCAGCAGCAGTCGATCCCGGGGCACGAGGCCAATCTTCATGAATTTGACCGGGGTCTCCTGAGGCAGCGGGGCCCGAGGCAGGTTCTGCAGCTCCGAGATCGGCCGCCCCGTCAGCCGGCACACCTCAAGGGCTCGCTGGATTCGCTGGCGGTCCGTCGCGCCTATGCGCGCCGCCGCTGCAGGATCCAAGTGCGAAAGCTCTTGATAAAGGGCTGGCCAGCCCTCACGTAGACCCCTGGCATCCAGTTCCGCCCGGAGGCCGGGATCGGCACTCGGCAAGTCAGCCAGACCCTGAGTCAGGCTTCGAAAATAGAGGAAAGTACCGCCGACCAGCAGAGGAATCTGGCCACCTGCGATGATCTGATCAACGGCCTGCGAGGCATCTTTGGCGAAATCACCAGCGGTGTACTGCTCCCACGGCTCACGAATGTCGATCAGTTGATGGGGATGCCGTGCGAGCACATCAGGCGCCGGCTTCCCGCTACCGATATCAAGATGCCGGTAGACCATGGCCGAGTCCACGCTGATCAGACCGACCGGCAGCCGATCCGCCAGGGCGAGTGCCAGCTCGGTCTTCCCGGTGGCCGTCGGTCCCATCAGGCAAACGGCAACATCCATTGGCGCTGACGGCATGGCGACGGCGCGTCAGCGGCCTCGGGCAAACAGGCGGTCGAGCTCGGGAAGCGACAGCGCCACGCGGGTGGGCCGCCCGTGATTGCACTGCTCACTGCGCGGCGTGCGTTCCATATCGCGCAGCAGGCTGTTCATCTCGTCGATCGTCAGGCGCCGATGCGCGCGGATGGAGGCATGGCAGGCCACATCGGCCAGACAGCGGTCGAGCAGGCCGAATAGTTCGTCGAGGGTCAGGTCATCGTGAAGACCGGCCACCAGGCTGCGCACGAACGACGCCGCGTCGTTCCCTGCCAGCATCGCAGGCACGGCCCGTAGCGTCAGGCGATCAGGCCCGGTGCGCAGCAAATCGAGCCCGCAACGCTCCAGTAACCCCCTGTGGTGCATGGCACGCTCAGCCTCGGCCTCCGTCACCGACAAGGCCAAAGGGAGAAGCAAGCTCTGGGACTGGACCGCCGCCCGCCGGATCGAGGCCTTCAGCCGCTCGTAGGTGACTCGCTCGTGGGCGGCGTGCGCATCCACCATCACCAGGCCGTCGGCTGTCTCGGCCAGTATGTAGATACCGTGAAGCTGCGCGATGGCATAACCGAGCGGTGGCAGGCCCGTTCCAGACTCCGATGCATTTTCGGGCACTCCGTAGTCCGCAGCGGAGTCCCGGAAGACTCCAGCGCTGGTCGCTGGGCCTGTCGGGAGTCCGGGCCAGCCCAGGGGGAGTGTCGCCGTGCGCGGTCCGTGGGGCGTGTCCGGCCGGTCAGAGGTTGGTGACAGGGGGTCCACAACGGCGTGCTGGCCCGCCAGCGCCTCCTCCACCGCGCGGCGCACAAAGTCCCTCACCCGACCGGGATCGCGGAAGCGCACCTCGTGCTTGGCCGGGTGCGCATTCACGTCCACCCAGGCGGGATCCATGTCGATGTAGAGAACGTAGGCAGGCCAGCGGTCCCGATAGAGTACGTCCCGGTACCCTGCCCGGACAGCGCCCGCCAGCAACTTGTCGCGAATCGCCCGGCCATTAAGGAACAGGTGCTGCAAATCCGGCTGGCTCCGTGCGTGGGTGGGTAACGAAAGCCATCCGTGCAAGACCAGGCCCCCGGCGTCGCGTTCCACATGGATGGAGTGCTGGACAAATTCCTCGCCGCAGACCTTGCCAACGCGGGCGGCAAGTTCTGCTGGTGACTGCGCGGCCGCGAGATCCAGTACCACGCGCTGGTTGTGCACAACCCGCAGCGCCACGGAGCCACGCGACAGGGCAATACTCTCGACTGCGGCACGCACATGTGCGAACTCGGTGCGTTCACTGCGCAGGAAGCGGCGTCGGGCCGGCGTGTTGAAGAACAAGTCGCGAACCTCGACGGTGGTTCCGGGCGGATGGGCGGCAGGCGCGACAGAACCCGGGCCACCATCCTCGCCAGTCACGGAGAAACCAGTCGAAAACTCCCGGTAGCGTGATGTAAGCGTCAGGCGCGAAACAGAAGCAATGCTCGGCAGTGCTTCGCCTCGAAACCCGAGCGTGGCGACTTGTTCGAGATCCTCTAGAGTTTCAATCTTGCTCGTGGCGTGGCGCGCCAGGGCCAGACCCAACTCATCCCGGGGAATCCCGGTGCCATTGTCCCGGATGCGGCACAGGCGAATGCCCGCCTCCTCAAGCTCAAGTTCAACGCGGGTGGCACCGGCGTCCAGGCTGTTCTCAAGCAGCTCCTTGACGACCGACGCTGGTCGCTCCACCACCTCGCCCGCCGCGATCTGGTTAACGAGATGCGCTGGCAACTGACGGATTGGCATCCGGGCATTCTTTCAAATGCCAGCCCTCTTGCCTATCGAGCGTCAGCTGTTCTGGCGGGGAATATGCAACTTCTGTCCAACCCACACGGTGTCAGACCGCAGGCGATTGGCGCTGCGGAGCCTGCTGAGGCTTACCCTGTAGAGGCTCGCCACCCCGGAGAGGGTGTCACCGCGCTGGATAACGTGAAGGCGGGGTCCCCGGGAGCCCGACGCCGGCTGGGGGGGAGCCGAGGCGACGGCCAGGGTAGTGGACGGGGGCCTGACGGAGTTGCCGGGGGGGTTGGCTGCGAAGTAGTTGCGGATGCCATCCAGCACTGCCACCGCCAGCTTCTCCTGGTGCGCTGGTGAACGTAAATTTCGTTCGTCCGTCGGATTCGAAATATAGGCTGTCTCGAGGAGCACGGAGGGTACGTCCGGAGACTTCAGGACCATGAACGGAGCCTGCTGCACGCTGCGCCGGTGGAGGCTGCCGAGGCGTTCCATGCGCTGCAGGATCGCGTCGCCAACCGCAATGCTTGAACTGATGGACGCATTCTGCGACAAATCCATGAGCACCGAGGCGAGCACCGGATCCTTGTCGCCCAACTCAACTCCACCAATCAGGGCGGCATTCTCGCGGGCTGCGAGCCGGCGCGAGGCCTCGTCAGTTGCCGCCTTGTCCGAGAGCACATACAAGGTGGAACCTTGCGCACTGCGGTTGTAGGCGGCATCTGCATGGATGGAAATAAACAGGTCGGCGTTAGCACTGCGGGCCTTTTCCATTCGCTCCCGCAATCCCAGAAAACGATCGTCGCTGCGCGTGAGTACACCGCGCATGCCGGGCTCTGCATCCATCAGGGTTACGAGCCGGCGACTGATGGCGAGGGTGACATCCTTCTCCCGGACTCCTGAGGGGCCGTGTGCGCCCGGGTCATGGCCCCCATGCCCCGCATCCACGACTACGACGATGTCCCGACGACTCTCCGGCGGCCGGACAACCACTACGGGTGGACCGTCCGGCGCAGGCGCCGGCGCAATGACCGGGGCGCCTGCCAGGGACACCGCGCTGGATGGCGAGGCCGGGACCGATGCCGAAACCATCCAGGATACTCGCCGCAGATCAATCGCCAGTCGCGGAGCTCCGCCATCCGCCGCCAGCGTAGCGGATGGCTGCACGGCCTCGGCGACGTCAAAGACGATACGCAGATTCCCACCGGGGCGGTGCGCAACACGGATCTGCCGAACGGCGCCAACTGCGGACGGCAGCGGCAATGCCGTGGGGCCCAGTGCTGCCGAGGAAATGTCGATGACAACCCGGTTCGGGTCCGTCAGTGTGAACAGGTTGAACGCTGCGGCCTGGGTCAGGTGGAGTTCCACCCGGGTGTCCGACCCCTGTTCGGTGATCCCGATGGAGCGAACCTGAAGGCGTTCGGGCGTGGCCGCGACGAGCGCGCCAGACAGAAGGAAGGCCGCCATCGCGACGACCAGCGCGGCTAACCCGCGGGTGACGGCTCTCTGCCCGACCACGTCGATGCCCCCGAATATCCCTCTCGAGGGGCCGAGTATACGTAATACGGACGGCTTCGGGAACAGTTTTCTTATAGGAAATAAACAGATAGACGGCTTACCTGTGGCGACATTCAGAACTCGACCGGCAACGCCTGTTCCAGCTTGCGAATAACCAGGGAACCGGCATCGCTCTGGGCCGTCAGGCGGGCCCGTCGTCCGGTGCCCTCGATGACCAGCTGGCACTCCAGGTCAGGCAGCGGCAAACGCCCCGCTCCGCGGGATGGCCACTCCGCCAGCAACAGACTCCCCCTGCCGAGTTCATCGCTCAGTCCCAGTTCGTCTGCCAGCCCCAGGTGGTCGAGCTCAGCGGGGTCACGCAAGCGGTATAGATCGACGTGCAACACCCGGTAGGAGTCGACCAGGTAGGGCTCGACCAGCGTGTAGGTCGGGCTCGGCACCCGCCCCGCGTGGCCCAGGCCGGCCAGTACCGCCCGAATCAGGGCCGTCTTGCCGGCCCCCAGATCGCCCACGAAATACAGCACCAGGCTTGCCGGCGCCGCGTCGAGCAGTTCCCGGGCCAGCAGCGCCCCCAACCGCGCGGTCGCCGCGGGATCCCGCAGGTGGCAGCTTAGGGATTCAGCCACGGCCGCAGCTCCGCGAGCAGGTCACTCGCCACAGCGCCGCGCTGACCGGCGCGCGCTGCCGCGTCGCCCGCAGCGCCGTGCACGAAGGCGGCAGCGGCAGCAACGTCTGCGCCCGGCGTCCCCGCCTGCAACTGGCCGCGCGCCTGACCCATGAGGCCCGCGATAATCCCGGTCAACACATCGCCCATGCCCGCCGTGGCCATGCCCGGGTTACCGGTCGGGATGAGCCAGGGGCGCTGAACGGCTCCACCCACCAGCGTACCGCTGCCCTTAAGGACGATAGTGCCTCCGTAACGCTCTTGCAGCGCCTTAAGGGCGCCCAGCCGATCGCGCTGGACATCCACCGATGACCGGTCAAGCAGACGCCCGGCTTCGCCCGGGTGCGGAGTCAGTATCCAGTCATCGCGCCGGGCGCGCTTCGCGGAAAGCAGATTCAGTGCGTCCGCATCCAGCACCAGCGGCAGCGGCGTCGCCATGACGGCGGCCAGCAGCGCTCGGGCCCAGTCGTCCTGACCAAGGCCCGGGCCGACCGCAACGACCGTCGCACGGGCCAGCAAAGGCACGAGATCCCCTGGTTCCGCGATGGAGTGACCCATCAGTTCCGGGCGAACCAGCGGCAGGAGTGCCGCATGCGCCGGACGGGTAGCCACACTGACGAGGCCGGCCCCCGCTCGCAGGGCTGCCTCACCGGCCAGGCGCACGGCGCCGCTCATCCCGTAATTGCCGCCAACGACGAGAACATGGCCGAAGTTACCCTTGTGCGCCGTCGCCGGCCGGCGCGGCAGGAGGCGCGGCAACTCACCGGCGGTAAATAGACAGAGCGTCGCCTTACCACCGAGTCCAGCCCGATCCACCACGGCGGGCGGGATGTCGAGATCGGCGAACACCACCGGGCCCGTGTGGGCCGGTCCTTCGCCAAGATAGAGCCCGAGCTTGCGGCCCACGAACGTGACCGTGACGTCCGCACGCACGGCCACGCCGCACGGAAGCCCGCTGGTCGCGTCCAGGCCCGAGGGAATGTCCACCGCAACGACCGGCCGCTGCGCGGCGTTGATTGCCTCGATGGCGGTGCGCAGGGCGCCTGACACGGGCCTGGAGAGGCCGGTACCCAGTATCGCGTCCACCACGAGATCGGCTTCGGCCAGAACCTGAGACTCAAAGGGCACCAGTGCGCCGCCGTCGGCAACGAAGTCCCGCCACGCTGTCGCGGCATCACCAGTCAGCTGGGCCGGATCCGCGAGCCCGCACACCCGGACGTCTAAGCCGGCCCGCCGCGCGAGGCGAGCGATCACGTAGCCGTCGCCGCCATTATTGCCCGCGCCGCAGAGCACGACCCAGCGACGGGCCTCTGGCCAGCGGGTGGAGGCCGCGGCGTAAACTGCTTTCCCGGCCCGGTTCATGAGCTCGTAGCCGGGGATCCCAAAGGCACTGGTTGCCGTGCGATCGAAAGTCCGCACGGCCTCGGGAGTCCAGACACCGCACGCTGCTTCCAACATGCGGGTGATTATACTGATCCTGTTCCAGTAACCGGGTGAGCGTCCCTATGGATTTCCAGGAGCTCGCCACACAGATCAGAGTTTGGGGTCGCGAGCTCGGTTTTCAGCAGATCGGCATCGCCGGCACGGCGTTGACCGTCGCCGAGCAGCGGCTGGACGAGTGGGTGGCCCGCGGCCTCCACGGCGGCCTCGATTACATGACCCGGCACGGTCGCAAGCGGTCACGGCCTGAAGCCCTTGTCCCGGGCACGGCGCGCATCATCTCCGCGCGGATGGACTACCTGCCAATTGGTGCTGCGCCAGCAGAGACGGTGCTCACTGACGGCGAGCGCGCCTACATCGCACGCTATGCCCTCGGGCGGGACTACCACAAGCTGCTCCGCCATCGACTCCAGCGGCTGGCGGACCGCATCTGTGCCGCCAGTGCCATGCACGGCTACCGGGTGTTCGTGGACAGTGCGCCGGTTCTGGAGAAACCCCTGGCCGCGGCGGCGGGGCTGGGCTGGCAGGGCAAGCACACGAATCTCATCAACCGGCAGGCGGGGTCCTGGTTCCTGATCGGCGAGATCTACACTGACCTCCCGCTGCCCGTGGACGAACCGGTCACTGACCACTGCGGCAGCTGCCGCGCCTGCCTCGACGTGTGCCCGACCCAGGCCATCATCGCCCCCTATGTACTGGACGCCCGGCGCTGCATCTCCTACTTCACTATCGAGTCCAAGGGACCGATACCCGTCGAGTTCCGGGCGTCGATGGGCAATCGCATCTTTGGCTGCGATGACTGCCAGCTAGTGTGCCCCTGGAACCGCTATGCCCGGGCAACCGATGAACCGGACTTTGCGCCCCGTCACGGGCTCGACGCCCCTCGACTGGCAGACCTGTTCGCCTGGTCTGAGCAGGAGTGGTCGGAGCGAACTACCGGCAGCGCATTGCGGCGGCCGGGATACCTTGGCTGGCTGCGCAATATCGCCGTGGCTCTGGGCAATGCCCCGTCCTCGGACACCGTGCTCGATGGTCTGCGGGAGCGGGCCAGCCACCCCTCGGAACTCATCCGGGAGCACGTGGCCTGGGCGCTCGAGCAACACCGCTCGCGACGGAGCAGCCCGCCGATCTGAAGAGCGCCTAGAGGTCGACCAGCACGTTGTCGATGAGACGGGCACGCCCGATGCGGCCGGCAGCCAGAACCACCAGATTGCGGCTGGTGACAGTCGCCGGACCGAGATCAGCCGCATTCCGAATGGCAAAATAGTCCGGGAGGAATCCCACCTCTGCCAGGGCGGCCATGCCGCGCTTTTCCAGAGCCACAAAATCCCGCTCCCCGTCACCCAACCTCGTGGCGCAGGCGACAAGGGCCTGGTGCATTCCTGGTGCCCGGGTACGGCCATCGGCGTCCAGATACTGGTTGCGGGAACTCAAGGCGAGCCCGTCCAATTCCCGCGCAGTGGGTGCGGTAACAACCCGCACCGGAAGGTTCAGATCCGCCTGCAGGCGCCTGATGATCGCGACCTGCTGGTAGTCCTTCTGGCCAAACACGGCAGTATCGGGCTGGACGATATTGAACAACCGGGTGACAACGGAGGCCACGCCGTCGAAGTGACCGGGGCGAAACTCGCCGCACAGAATCCGGGACAATTCCGGTACAGATACCCGGGTGCCGCCCTGCTCGCCGTGCGGATACATCTCAGCCACGGACGGCGCGAACAGAATGTCC
>Ga0209254_10001436_pt1 | contig 21347 bp, 17 predicted proteins | sample FrelakmetDIP11DI_FD_187148 | JGI IMG/M metagenome (GOLD analysis project Ga0209254, IMG submission 187148) | Freshwater lake sediment microbial communities from the University of Notre Dame, USA, for methane emissions studies - DIP11 DI (SPAdes)... | ecosystem: Environmental > Aquatic >...
GGACCGTTCGATCAAGCCGGGCGACGTGATCAGCTTCACGGGCACGACCGGCACCGCCACCGAAGGGTTCGGCTGGGTCGAGGCGCTGCGCGGCCGCTATGTGGTCGTGCGCGATCGCGACGGCGTCGCGACGCTGGTGCCGAACCAAAACCTGATCAACAACCCGGTGATCAACTGGAGCTACACGGATCCCCGCGTGCGGCTCAAGCTGCCGGTGCGGGTGAGCTACAAGAGCGATCCCGAGCTTGCGATGCGGCTGATGCTCGAAGCGACCGTGGGCCACCGCCGCATCATCCGCGACCCGGCGCCGGTCGCGCGGCTCATGGCTTTCGGCGACCACGGCATCGAGCTCGAGTTGCGCTTCTGGATCCCGGACCCGCAGGAAGGCGTTAACAACGTCCGCTCGGACGTGAACCGCGCGATCTGGCGGCTGTTCCGCGAACACGGCGTCGCGATCCCGGTCGCGCAGCGCGAGGTGCGCCTCGAGATGGCGAACCCCCGCGTGGGCGAGGCGGCACCCGCCCGCGACGACTGAAGGCGCGCCGTGCCCGTCGAAGTCTCCGGGTCGTTGGCGATCCCCGACGAACTGATCGAGGTCCGTGCCGTGCGCGCATCGGGCCCGGGCGGCCAGAACGTCAACAAGGTGTCGAACGCCGTCGAGCTCAGGTTCGACTCGGCCGCGTGGACTGCGCTGCCACCGGCCGCCCGCCCGCGCCTCGCCCGGATCGCCGGCCGGCGCATGACGGCCGAGGGCCTGATCGTCATCGATGCACAACGGTTCCGTTCGTTGGAACAGAATCGAGCTGACGCTCTCGACCGTCTCGTGACGATGATTCTCGAGTCGCTGGTGGCGCCGAAACCGCGGCGACCGACGAAGCCGACGAGGGCTTCGAAAGAGCGGCGGCTGCAAGGGAAGACCCTGGCGGCAAGAACGAAGAAGCTGCGCAGCCGCGTGCGCAGCGACGACTGACGCTCAGGACCAGAACCCGACGATTCGCTGCACGGTCCAGAACGCTGCGACCGAACCGATGGCGTACGCCACCGGCATCCGGATCAGCGACTCCGAGTGCCACGGCCCGTGATCGTGCGAACCGCGTTGACGCACGAGCCTGGTGAGGAGGGAGAACACCACGATGACGGCCGCGACGAACAGTAGTTGACCGACTTCGACACCGACGTTAAAGAACAGCAGCGCCAGCGGAACGTCCTTCTGCGGCAGGCCGATCTCGCGTAACGCACCGGCAAAGCCGAAGCCGTGCAGCAGGCCGAACACGAACGCCACCAGCCACGGTGCACGGGTGGCCAGGCGCGGCTGGCCGTGAGCGCCGTGAATGATCTCGGCGGCAACGAACATGATGCTCAATGCGATCGTCGCCTCGACCGGCGCCTGCGCCACGTGCACGAGACCGAGCGTGGCCGCCGCGAGCGTGATGCTGTGCGCGACCGTAAATGCGGTCACGGTGGCGACCAGGCGCTTCCAGTTGCCGACCAGGAACAGCAGCCCCAGCACGAACAGCAGGTGGTCGATGCCCAGCAGGATGTGCTCGACGCCAAGTACGAAATAGGTCTTCGACACCGCGAGTGCACCGGGCGCCGCCTGGGCCACGAACGACGTCTGCTCGGGCGTCAGGCGGACGGCCTGGGTCGTGCCGTCAGACCACTCGATGCGGGCGAGAACGTCGGTGCGTGTCGCGCTGAGGCCCTCGATATCGATCGACCGACCAACCAGTCCGCCGGGGCAGGTCGCCCGCCATCGCTCGACGAACGCGCCCCCGACGAACAATCCTTGATCAGGTGCGCCCGTGCACTCTTTCGGCAAGCGCGCATGCAGCCTGAGGCGATACTCGCCCTTCGCTGGCACCTTCCAGAGCACATCGAACGCCTCGGTGTCGACCTGGCGGACTTCGAGGTAGCCCGGGCGCACTTCGTGCGCGTTCGCCATGGGCAACGGAGCAACCGCCAGCAAAGTCAGCAGCACGAGGCCGCGGCGCAGCGCAGAGCTCATTTGACCGGGGTTCCGTCGCTGCCGGTGGGCTGCGCGAACAGCGCGGCGGCCGGGCCTTCCACGCGGATGTCGTACTTGGCTCTCAGGCTGTCGAGGAATGCTTTATTGGATTGCGTCCGCTGCTCGGACTGCCACTCGCGCAGCACGAGCGGGCGGATCTGCTCGAACGCGGGCATCGCATCCGCCTTGCGATCATCTACCCGCACGAGGTGCAGTCCGAACCCGGACTGCAGCGGGCCCGTCCACTGGCCGACGGGTGCCTCCAGGATCTGCGCGGCAAAGTCGCTGCCGAACGTGTTGGCGATCACCTGGGGCGACGCCGACTGCATGTCGCCGGGCAACAGCGTTGGGTCACCGGCGTCGGCCAGAATCGCCGGCCCACGACCGGCTTGCAGTTCCGCCAACAGCTGCTCGGCCGAGGGGCGCGCCGCGTCGCCACGCTTCTCGGTGCTGAAATATACCTGCACGAAGGTGAGCTCCGCAGGCTCGAGAAACTTCTCGGGATGGGCGGCGAGGTACGCCTGCAGATCGGCATCGGCCGGCTCGGCCGCCGCCGCGGCGTCCTCGGAGATGAACTCCATCTTCTGCCGCAGCCGCCGGCGGATGACGGTGTCGTCCTGGTCGAGCCCCATCGCGATCGCCTCGCGGTAGTAGATCTCCTCCGCAATGTGGTCGTCGACGAGTCCCTTGATCTCCTCGGACGTCGGCGGGCGCATCCAGACCGTGGCGAAGCTCTCGGCGAGCGCCTCGACGCGGGCCTCCGAGATCACGATGTCGCGGGGCGCATCGGACCGGCCGCGGTTCAGCACACCGTACAGCATGAACAGCGCGACGCCGATCAGCAGGAAATGCAGCAGCGGTTCGCGCAGAAATCGTCCGATCACTTGGGTTGCGTCCGGTTGGTAATCATAAGAGCGATCGGCATGCCATCGCATGCCGGCCGCCGTCGCTCAATCGTTGAATCAGGTCAGGGCGTGTACCAGATCGGCGAAGTATAAGCCCGCTCCTGGATACTGGCCGAAACGTCCGTCGGCCGCTTCACGCCAAAGACTTTTGCGCCGATCGCGTTCGTGTCGCTCGCCCCGGCCACGTTCACCGTGTTGCCGATCATGCCCGCGTCCGCCGAATACGTCGTATGCAGGTGCGTGTCGCTGGTTCGTAGTCCTCTGACCAGGCCTGCGATCCCGTGACGACCAGAAGTCCCGCGGCGACGGCCGTCGCGATCAACGCGCGTCCGGAATTGTGCATGAGGTCGTTCTCGCTTACCCGCTCTGTGTTGGTGCCCGCGCGTTGACCGAACCTGCTCGCAAGGCGCACTGCAGCCGTGTCGGCGCTCTCCTCGACAGGCCCGCAGCGTCGTTCCTTCAGGCCCGGTAGCCTATTCCGGAGATCTCGCGCCCGGAATGCCAGAAGTTACTGCAGGCTGATAACTGCGCCTATCGGAATCGTCGCTCAGCCGCTCACGACGTTGGGTGGAATGCCACCCTGCAGGCCGACGGCGAGGTTGCGCAGCGCCACGCTGACCATGTTCATGCGCGTCGCCGGCGTGGCGCTGCCGATGTGCGGCGTGAACAGCACGTTCGGGCAGGCGGGGAGGTCGGGATGCACGCCGGGCTCGTTCTCGCAGCAGTCAATGCCCGCCCCGGCGATCGTTCCGGTCTTCAAGGCCGCAGCGAGCGCCGCATCGTCCACGACTCCACCGCGGCCCGCGTGGATCAGCACCGCTGTATTCTTCATGCGGCCGAGCTGCGAGGCGCCGATCAGGTGGTGGGTCGTGGGCCGGTACGGCACCTGCACAACGACGTAGTCGGAGTCGCCGAGCAGCGTGTCCAGCTCTACCCGGCTGGCGTGGAGTTCCTGCTCCAGCTCGGCGCTCGCGGGCGTGGCATCGCAGTACAGGACCCGCATCTCGAAGCCGGTCGCCCGCCGGGCGATCACCCGGCCGATGCGGCCGAAGCCGATGATGCCCAGGGTCTTGCGGCTCACGTCCATGCCGAGGCCGAAACCGGCCAGGTTGTCGGCCGTCCACTGGCCTGCCCGCACGAATGCATCCGCCTGTGGCAGACGCCGGGCCACGCCGAGTATCAGGCCGAAAACGAGGTCGGCAACGGCATCATCCATGACGCCCGGCGTGTTGGTCACGGTGATCCCGCGGCTGCGGGCTGCTGCAACGTCGATGTTGTCGTAGCCGACACCGATGTTGCAGAGCAACCTGAGCCTCGGGCAGGCGGTGATGGTGTCCGCGTCCACCACGTCCAGTGCCGTGACCAGCGCAGCGTCGGCATCGCGCAGCAGTTCCTTGAGGCCCGCCTTGTCCGGCAGGGCATCGGACGGAGGGATCAGGAGCTCACCGAATTGCCGCAACTGATCGAGCACAGGCGGCGGCAGACGGCGTGCGAGGGCGATCTTCTTCATGTGCTGCATCCTGTTCGCAGGTGGTTCGTGTCACCGCGGCCCAGGTCAGTCGAGAACGGCCCCCTCGCAGGCGGGCCGGACGTGCTTGCGGTAGCGTGTCATGTAGCCGTGAGGTGCCTCGCCCTCGTGGGGTCTCCACGCGGCCTTGCGCCTGGCGAGCGTCGAATCATCCACGTGCAGCGTGAGCTTGCGGTTCGGGATGTCGATCTCGACGATGTCGCCGTCCTCGATGAGCGCGATCGGGCCGCCGTCGCTCGCCTCGGGGCAGATGTGGCCGACGCAGGGACCGGAGGTCGCACCCGAGAAGCGCCCGTCCGTGATGAGCGCCGCCTTCTTCAGGCCCTTCATCTTGAGTGCCATGGTGGCGCCCAGCATCTCGGGCATCCCCGGTGCCCCTCTGGGCCCGAGGTAGCGCAGCACCACGACGCTGCCCTGCTGCACTCTGTCCGCCGCGATGGCCTGCAGGGCTTCCTCCTCGGAGTTGAAGCACACGGCCGGACCCTTGCAGTTGAGCATGGACGGGTCCACGCCGGCCTGCTTGATGATCGCGGTGTCCGGGGCGAGGTTGCCGCGCAGCACGGTAATTGCGCTGATCGGTCGAAACGCTTTCTCGACTGGCGGAATCACCTTGTCATTGACCACTCGCGCCGCGTCGATCGTCGCCTTGAGCGGCTTGCCGGTCACCGTCATGCAACCCGTGTCCAGGAAGCGCTCGATCTGCTTGAGCACGGCCGGCATACCCCCCGCCGCCCAGAGGTCCTGGATGCCGTAGGGACCGTTGGGACTCACGGCCAGCAGCGTCGGCACGTCGCCCGCCGCCTCGAAATCCGCCATCCCGAGGGGCACCCCCGCCGACTGTGCGATCGCCGGCAGATGCAGCGCCGTGTTCGTCGAGCCACCGATGGCCATCGCCGTCCGCACCGCATTCCTGAACGCCGCGGGCGTGAACATCTGACGCGCGTTGAGTCCCTCCTTGACCATCTCGACGATGCGCTCGCCGGTGCGACGCGCGGCGGCAAGCTTGTCGCTGTGCCAGCCCGGGATGTTGCTGCTGCCCGGCAGGCAGAGGCCGAAGACCTCCGCAAGGCACTGGAACGTGTTGGCCGTGCCCATGATCTCGCAGGCACCGCAGGTCGAGCAGGTTGCCGTCTTCGACAGCAGCAGCGGGTCGTCGTGGTAGTCGCCGTGATCGATCGAGGCGCGCTGACCCGCGGCGTTGCGGATGTCCATCTGCCCCGGACCCGCCGAAAGATAGATGGTCGGCAGGTCGAGCCGGGCGGCGGCCATCATCACCGCCGGGTTGATCTTGTCGCAGCCCGCGATCACCACCAGTCCGTCGTAGGGCTGGGAGCGCACGTGCGTCTCGATCATGTCGGCGATCAGGTCGCGCTGGGCGAGCACGAAGCGCATGCCGTCGTGCGCCATGGCCACGCCGTCGCAGGGCGCCGGCACGTTGAACTCCGCCGACTCGCCGCCCGCGGCGAGGATCCCGTCGTGCACCTTGCGCGCGAGCCGGTCGAGGTGCGAGTGCCCCGTGGTGAGTTCAGTGTGCGAGTTGGCGATCGCGATCAGCGGCCGCGTACTGAACTTGTCGGTATCGAACCCGGCGCCATGCAGCAGCCCCTTGCGGAACATGTTCATCACCGGGCTGGCGCTGTTCGAGATGATGTCGCTGCGCTTCTTGCTCGCTGGCGTGCTCATGATGGTCTGCTCCGACGAAGTGGGTTGCGACGCATCTCAGGCGTCGATGAGTGCAGGTCCGACGTCGGCGATGCACGTCACGCCGGCGAGTGCCATCGCCACCTCCAGCTCGCGCCGGAAGCAATCGAGGAGATCGACGAGGCCTTGAGGACCCGCGCCGGCCGCGGCCCACACCCAGGGCCGGCCGATCAGCACGCCGCGCGCGCCGAGTGCGACGGCTTTCAACACGTCGAGGCCGCCGCGTACACCGCCGTCGAGCAGCACCTCCATCCGGTCGCCGACCGCCGCGACGACGTCGGGCAGCTTGGAGACCGAGGAGGCCACGCTGTCGAGCTGCCGTCCGCCGTGGTTCGAAACGACGACGCCGTCCGCGCCCACGTCCGCAGCGGCGCGCGCATCCTCCGGCTCGAGCACGCCCTTGATGAAGAGCTTGCCGTCCCACAGGCCGCGCAGCCATTCGATGTCCTTCCACGTGACCGCCGGGTCGAACTGCGCGTCGATCCAGGTCTTGTAGGCATGCAGGTCCGTGGGATCCGGCACGACGTCGGTGAGGCTGCCGAAGCTGTGCGGCCTGCCGAAGACTCCAACGTTCTTGATCCAGCCGGGACGCGTGCCGAGCTGCCAGGCCTTGGCGAGCTTCGCACGCAGCGTGTCCCGGCCGAGCATACCGTTGCGGAAGTCACGCTGACGCAGGCCCGGCACGGCGAGGTCCACCGTGAACAACAGCGTGTCGCAACCCCCGGCCCTCGCCCGGGCGAGGAGGCGCCGGACGACTTCGCGGTCGCGCATCATGTAGAGCTGGTACCAGAACGACCCGGCAGCCGCGGCGCGCACCTCCTCGATCGGACAGATGCCGACCGTCGAAAGGGTGAACGGGATCCCGGCCTGATCCGCAGCCCGGATGCCGATCACCTCGCCGCGGCGGGAGAACAGGCCCGCCATTCCGACCGGCGCCAGGGCGAGCGGCATCGCAACCTTGCGCCCGGCCAGCGTGGTCGTGGTATCCACGCCGGATACGTCGCGCATCACGCGCTGACGGATCCTGATCGCGGCGAAGTCCGCGACGTTGGCTGCCATCGTCCGCTCTTCGTTCGCCCCGCCGTCGATGTAGTCGAACAGGAAGCGCGGCAGTCGCCTGGCGGCGAGCCGCCGATAGTCGGCCGTGGTCACGGGCGCGACGTCATAAAATGCGTTCACTGCAAATTCCCCTGCATCGGACGATGGCCGCCGCGAGCTCAGTTCGAGCCGCTATCGCCGCCCCCGAGCCGCGCGAGTTCGGCGTGGGCGCGATCGATCAGATAAGCGTGGATGGAGTTGATTTCCTCCATGTTGGTGTACTTCGCGAAGCTCGGCATGCCCTTGTCGGCCCGGGCACCCATGACGATGCCGGCGAAGGCCTGATGGGTCGTCGCGTCCATGTAGCGGAGGTCCGGGACCGTGCTGCCGCTCACGGCGTGGTCGCCGTGGCAGACGAAGCAATACTGGTAATAGTAGTGCTCGCCCTTTGTGATCAACTCCGGCGAGGCCTTGGTCGGCGGGGGCTCCGGTCGGCGATCCGCTGGCACGCCACCCGGCGGCAAATTCGCCTTGCCGCCGAGCTTGAAGGTGAGCACGCGGCTCACGTTGCCGACCCGGCCCTCGAGCTTGGCGATTTCACCGACCACGAGCGGCCCGGCGCCGCCCCAGCCGGCGAGCACGGTCACGTACTGCTCGCCGTCGATCGAATAGGTCATGGGTGCGGCCACGATGCCGCTGCCGGCCGGCGCACGCCAGAGCGCAGTGCCGTCGTCCGCCTTGTACGCCATGAAGTCGCCCATGGCGGTCCCCTGGAACAGCAGATTGCCGGCCGTGGCGAGCGTTCCGCCGTTCCACGCGCCCGGATACTCGACGCGCCAGGCGACCTTCTGCTTCACCGGGTCCCAGGCGAGGAGATAACCCTTGAGCATGCCGAGCACCGCCTGCTTGGTCGGCTCGTCCTGCGGCAGCTGCAGCAGCTTCGGGTCGATACCGACGTTGAACAGCCCGGGCCTGAACCTGAAATCCTTATCGTCGCCGTAGCCCTGCGGGATCTCCTGCGCCGGGATGTACACGAGCCCGGTCTTCGGGCTGTAGGACATCGGGTGCCAGTTGTGGCCGCCCTGGTTCGCCGGAAAGATCGTGACCGGCCCCTCGGTGTAGCGCGCGTTCCGCGTCTCGACCGGGCGGCCCGTGGCCATGTCCACGTGCGTCGCCCAGGTGATCTTCACGTAGGGCTCGGCCGAGACGAGCTCGCCGGTCGCCCGGTCGAGGACGTAGAAGAATCCGTTCTTCGGCGCTTGCATCAGCACCCTGCGCGGCCGGCCGTCGATCGAAACTTCGGCGAGCAGGATGTGCTGCGTCGCCGTGTAGTCCCAGGTCTCGCCCGGCGTCGTCTGGTAATGCCAGACGTACTCTCCTGTGTCGGGCCGCAGCGCGACGATGGACGAAAGAAAGAGGTTGTCGCCGCCACCGGGGCTCCGGATCTTGCGGTTCCACGGCGAGCCGTTGCCTACGCCGATGTACAGAAGGTCGAGCTCGGGGTCGTAGGCCATGGAGTCCCAGACCGTGCCGCCGCCGCCATACTTCCACCATTCGCCGGTCCAGGTCCTGGCGGCCATCTCCATCGCCGGTGATTCGAACGGCAGCGACGGATCGCCGGGCACCGTGTAGAAGCGCCAAACGAGCTTGCCATCGTCGACATCGTAGGCCGAGAGATAGCCGCGGACGCCGAACTCTCCACCGCCGTTGCCGATCAGCACCTTGCCCTTCACGACACGCGGCGCGCCGGTGATGGTGTAGGCCTGGGACTGGTCCACGGTCACGACGGACCAGAGGAGCTTGCCGGTGCCGGCATCGAGCGCCTGCAGGCGTCCGTCGAGCGTGCCGACGTACACCCTGCCCTTCCACAGCGCGACGCCGCGATTCACGACGTCACAGCAGGCCTGCTGCGCGGTCTGCTTTGGCACCGCGGGGTCGTGCTTCCAGATGAGCTTTCCCGTCGCCGCATCGAGTGCATACACGACGCTCCAGGCGCCGGTCGTGTACATCACGCCATCGACGACCAGCGGCGTCGCTTCCTGGCCACGGTTGTAGTCGAGGTCGTAGTACCAGGCGAGGCTCAGCTCAGTCACGTTGCCGTCGTTGACCTGCTCGAGCGGGCTGTAGCGCTGCTCGGCATAGCCCCGCCCGTGCGACAACCAGACCCCCGGCTCCGCAGCCACGGCCGCGATGCGCGGGCCGTCAATCCCGGCCGCGGGCGCAATTGTCGTGGCGGCCTCTTCCGACGCCGCGCCTGCCTGCGGCGGCGCCTTCTTCGAGCCGCAACCGGACAGGGCCACCATCAGACACGCGGTGAGAGCCGCAACGAGCTCGTGTCGAACGCCAGGCATCGATCTTGCTCCCGATGGATTCAGCGAAGGACGCGTCCGCCGCCACGATCACGACTTGAGCCGCAACATCAGGTTCAGCAGCTTGAACGCGCCCTTGTCGTACGGCGGCATCATCCGGTTGAGGGGCCGGATCGGGCCCTGCTTGAAGATCGGCCGCATCTTCGAGAAGGTCGTGAACCCCTCGATACCGTGGTAGTGACCCATGCCGCTGTTGCCGATGCCGCCGAAGGGCAGCGCATGCAGCCCCGCATGGATCAGCCCATCGTTGATGCTGACGCCGCCCGACATCACATGGGTCGTGTACCAATCCTGCAGGCGCCTGTCGCGCGTGTAGACGTAGAACGCGAGCGGCCGCGGCCGGGCGGTCACATAGTCGGCCACCTCTTGCCGCGTCCGGTAGGTCTTGATCGGCAGCAACGGGCCGAAGATCTCGCGCTGCAGGATGTCCATCTCGTCCGTCGGATTGAGCACGATGTGCGGCGGGAACTTGCGGAGCGCCCGCTCCGGGGCCTGTCCCTCGACGAGGTTCACGAGCTTCGCGCCCTTGCGCCGCGCGTCCTCGAGCGTCGCCTCGAGCCTCTGATACGAGCGCTCGTCGATGATCGACGTGTAGTCGTTGCCATTGATGTCGGGATAGCGCTGCTGCACGATCTCCCGCGCCCGCCGCACGAACTCGTCCACCTTCTCTTCCGGCAGGAACAGGTAGTCCACGTTGGTGCAGATCTGGCCGGCGTTCAGCAGCTTCACCCACATGATCCGCTCGACCGCGGTTTCGGTCGGATAGTCGGGTGCGACGACGGTCGGCGATTTACCGCCGAGTTCCAGCGTCACGGGCGTGAGGTTCTTCGCGGCGTTCGCCATGACCGCCTTGCCCGTCTGCGGCGAACCGGTAAAGAAAATGTGGTCGAACGGTATGGCGGTGAACGCCGGGCCGCGGCCGCCGCCGTCCTCGAAAAAACTGAGTTTCTCCCTGGGCAGGTAGTTCAGCGAGATCTCCGCCAGCAGCCGGGCGAGGTGGTTCGAGTTCTCCGACATCTTGACCATCGCCCGGTTGCCCGCTGCGATGATGCCCGTGAGCGGCGCGAAGGCCATTGAGATCGGGAAGTTCCAGGGCGCCACCACGCCCACCACACCCACGGGCTGCGGAATCACCCTGGCACTCGCGAAGGGATACTGCGTGACGTCGAGGCGCCGCTTCTGCGGCTTCATCCAGGCCTTCAGATGCTTGATCGCATCGAGGATGCCTTCCTGGTTGAGGAGGAGTTCCGCGAACAACGTCTCGAAGGTCGAGCGATTCCCATAGTCGCGATTCACCGCGTCCACGAGCGCTGCGCGATTCTCGACCAGCAAGCGGTGCATGGCGCGGAGATCCGCGACCCGCTCGCCATAGCTTGGACAAGGATGCGAGAGGAACTCGCCCCGCTGCCGTTCAAAGCACTCGGTGAACTCCGTGGGCATCGACGGCGCGCCGGCGGCAGCCGGAGGCAACGGGGTCGTGGCATTCATGGTCGTCCTCCTCGGCGGCGAGCCAGCGGCAACACCCGTGGACGCCGCTGCCAGCCCCGTCATTCGCAGTCAGTTCAGCCTCCGGCGGGCGTGTACCAGATGGGCGAGGTCCAGGCGCGCTCCTGGATCGTGGCCGGCACGTCGTCGAGCAGCGCGAGCTTGTTGCGCACCGCGTCGTAGGTCGTCCAGCGCGGCGTCGGGATCTCGAGTACGCGCACGTAATAGAGCGCGGGCTTGTCCGGATCGAATGCCGGATCCGTCCACGTGCCCATGAGTTCCGCGCTGCCGATGGTGTTGGCGTAGGCGGCCTTCGACGTGTCGACGGTGTTGCCCACCGGCGGGATCTCGCCGTCTTTGCCCGGCTTGCGGTCGCCGCTCCAGACGACGTCGATCACCTTGTCCTGCGGCTCGCCGTTGGCGTCCACCGTGCCCTTGATGATCTGGATGCGATCGAGGTTCGCGCCATCCGGATCCTTGGAGGCCCACACCGTGAACGTCGGGGCCTTGGTCACCTTCGCAATGGTCCCACCCATCGGTACGCCATTGCGATAGCCCTGCTCGACGAGTTCACGCGGATTGGTCGATGCGGCGCCTAAGTCCGCGCCACCGAAAAACCGCACCTTGATGCGCGGACCGGACGTGACGAACGCTTCGCGAGCAGCCATGGCGTCCCAGATCGCGCCGCGCGTGTTCTTCGTCGCCCAGACGGCGGAGATCGAACCCGGGCTCGACTCCTTCGCCTTGATCCAGCCGTCGATTTCCCCGGTGCGACGAGCCTCCAGCGTGCCGTCCGCCGGGCCGTGGCTGCCAATGTAGTCGTCCTCGGCGACGTCCGACGGCAGGCCGTTGTGGTTGTCGGTGCCGCCGATGAAGCCGGCCTGGTATGGGTTGGCGCCAAGCTTCGCCTGGTAGTCGAGACCCTTGGTCACGGCCCAGCGCACGAAGAACTCCTTTTTGAACTCGCGCCCGCTGAACGATCCAACGCTGTCGGCGTTCTCGAAGTTCGCGAACTCGTCCGCCGGCCAGAACTTGCGATGGACCTCCGAGTTGCCCTTGATCTGCATCATCTCTATCAGCCGCTCGAAGTGGCTGCGCAGGCGCGCGTAGTCTGCCGTGATCGGCTTGCCGGCATTGTCGAGCGGCTCGAACATCAGCCCCTTGCTGCCGTTGGAGTTGTGCGGGATTGCAAGCAGCCGCGAGCCATTCTTCTCCTGCTCGGCCATCCAGGCCCAGAGCTTCTCCTCGTCGGCGCTGTCGAGCGCGGAGAACGGCATGTCGGGAACGTTCAGGTCACGGAAGATGACGTTGCGATGCATGTTCCCGGCCTTCGGCGCGGCGGTCCACTCGTAGCCCGCCAGCGTCGTGAACGTGCCGGGCCGGTAGTTGTCGATCGCGGCCTTGATCTGGACATCCTTCCAGGCACTGCGCGTCGTCTCGGGACCGGCGTAGAAAGGCGGGTGACCGGGGTTGTCGCCGCGGTTGTTCTCGACAACATACTTCAGGAACCAGGCCCGCTGCTCGTCCACGCTCTTGAGGTTGCGCAACTCCTCGAGCATCGGATTGTCGCCACCTTGGGCACCCGGCACCTGCGTCGAGTACATCTCGCCGATGAATTCGGCGTGGTCGGAGACGGCCACCCAGTCGAGCGGCCGGCCAATGTTGTGCTTCTGGCCGTTGACGACAACGTCCCTGCCCTGCGCGAACTTGTAGGCCTCGTCCGGCGTGATCCGGGCCCCGCCGATGTACGCGTCGAGTGAATAGGACGTGTGCACGTGCGTCTCGCCGAAGTAGGCGTCCTTCGCCGGATTCTCGGAGACCGCAGCCTCCAGCGCTTCCAAGGACGGTTGCGCTGCGGTGCTCGAGGTCGAAGCCGGCGCCTGCGCGACCTCCGGCCCGGCAGTCGGGCGTTCCCGGCTGCATCCAGCAGTCAAGGAAACGAAAGCCAGTGCAACGGTTGCCACGCCTGCCGTCGTCCGGCCAGGGAATTCAGCCCGCCTGGTCACAACATCGGAATTCATGAGAGGGACTCTCCGCGCGTGTGGGTTCTCGATCCTGGACCATCTCAGGACATGACATGGCCTCGCCGCCGCTCGAGTGCGACGCACCGCGTGGTGCGCCGCCCCGGCAGACGCGCCGTACCGTCTACTTATCCTTATCTTTGTCCTTATCTTTGTCCTTATCCTTGTCCTTGTCCTTGTCGTTATCGTCGCGCCGCTCCTCGATCGGTCCCTTGTCGTCGATGTTGACGACGTCCTTGGCGGAGTCAGTCACGGCTTCCTTCGGGTCGCAGCGGCCACCGACGCCGACCGTGGCCTTCGCCGCGGCACTCTTGGCGGCCTTCTCGGGCGTGCAGTCAGGGTCGAGTGGGCCTGCGCTCGCCACGGCGGCCGTCGCCGCAAGCAGCGCGCCGACGATCCAATTCAATGATGTTGGCTTCATGATCGAGTCCTCCAGTTCAAGTGATCTTCATTCGGTCGGGGTGTACCAGATCGGCGAGGTCCACGCGCGTTCCTGTTGCGTCATGGGCACTTCGGGCGACATCTTGAGGCCGAAGCGCACCTGGTCGTGCGCGGTCCAGCGCGGCGTCGGGATCTCGATGACGCGCGCGTAGTAGAACGTGCGCACGGTCGGATCGAAGTCCGGGTCCTTCCAGACGGCTCCGAGTTCGGGGTCACCGATGGTGTTGGTCCAGGTCGCAGTGGCGACATCCACCGTGTTGCCCACCGGCGGCAGCTTGCCGTCCTTGCCGGGCCTGCGCTTGTCCGCGTCACCCCAGGCGACGTCGTAGACGCGCTCCTGCGCCTTGCCGTCCTTGCCGATCCAGCCCTTGATGATCTGGATGCGGTCGAGGTTGCCGAACAGTGGATCCTTCATGGCGGCGACCAGGAATGTCGGCGCCTTGCCCGCGGGAGCCTTGGCGAGGTCACCACCCATCGGCACGCCCTTCTGGTAACCCGCCCATGCGAAGTTGCGGTTCTTGAGGTCAGAGGGCTGGTAATCCCAGCCACCGAAGAAGCGCACGGTCATGCGCGTGCCGGAGGTGCCATAAACCTCCTTGCGCTTCATGGCGTCCCACAGTGCCTCGCGGGTGTTTTCCGTCGCCCACACCGCCGCGTAACCCGCACCCAGGTAGTGCCACGTATAGCGGGCCCGCTTCTGCACGCCCTCCTTCCAGTCGCTCGCCTTGGAGAGATGATCCCACCGGTGCGGGCTCGGCTCCTGAATCGGCATCTTGCCGAAGAAGTTGTCTTCCTCGATCGCCGTCAGCGAGTTGTGCACGTCGGTGCTGCCAACGATGCCGACCTTGAACGGGTTCACGCCGAGCTTTGCTTCCTGCTCGAGGCCCCGCATAAGGCCCGCGCGCAGGTAGTTGGTCGGCATCATCTCCTTCGACAGAGGCGCGTCGGTGAGCGTGAGATTGCCGTACTCCCAGCCGGCGACGCCCATGTCACCCGCGAACTCGTCGTTCGGCGAGTACTGGGGGTGCGTCTCGCTGTTGCCCTTGGTCTGCACGATCTCCTGCAGCACGTCGAAGCGTGCTCGCTGCTCGGCATATTCTCGGGTGAGCGCCTGGCCCGCGAAGTCGGTGAGCTCGAACATGCGGCCGTTCGAAAGATTCGCGTTGTGCGCGATCGCGAGTAGCTTGCCGCCCGTCTTCTGCTCGTACTGGGCCATCCAGGTCCAGAGCTTCTGCGGATCCTCGCTGTTCCACGCGGAGAACGGGAACACTTGGTCGGCTCTGGCCTTGCCGTCGCGGAACAAGACGTTGCGGTGCAGGTTGTTGCCGCCCGGCACCGAAGTCCACTCGTAGCCGATCATCGCCGTGAAGCGGCCGGGTTCGTTGTACTTCTCTGCGGTCGCCGTGTACTGCTGCCACACGGACATCATCACCGGTCCCACCACGGCCTTGTCCTTGAGCGGCCCCGGCAGCGTGCCCATGGCCTGGGCCTTGGTGATCTCGTTCTGGGTGGCCGCAGCGGCCTCGCCGCCCTTCTGCATCGCCTTGCTCCAGCCGGCCAGCGTCGGGTCCGAGACGAAGCTGGGGTTACCGTTGTAGACCTCCTGCATCAGGCCGAGGCCTTCGGCGTGGTCAGCGACAACGAGGAAGTCGAGCGGGCGCGACAGCTTCACCGGCAGGCCGGTCGAGGACGTAACCTCCTCCCCGCGAGCGAACCGATAGGCATCCTCCGGCGTCAGGCGGTTGCCCGCTGCGAATGCATCCCCCGAATTCGCCGTGTGATTGTGCGTGTCACCCCAGTAGACCTGCGTCGGGAACTTCCGGCCGGCATAGGGTGAGTAGCCACGTGCCGCAGGTGAGGCCTTCGACGGGTCGACGACGATCGGGCCTTCGTACGGATCTTCGACCACCTTGCCGGTTTGGGCGGCGGCAATCGTGGCCGTCGTTCCCATCATTGCCAGGGCAATCGAGCGCGCCGTTGCTGATAGCTTCATGTCAACCCCCCAAGTGTCAGTCGAGTATCGTCCGTTGCAGATACAGGATATCTCCCGCGAGCGGGCCCGAGTCCCTACGGCGTTGGTGCCGGACCTTGTGCCTGAGTCCAGTCTTGCGTCGGCTTCTGCGTAATGGCCAGCGGGACCGAGAACGTCAGGAACACCGAGTCGCCCTCGAGACGGTTCTTGACCTCGAACTCGTGATACCAGCGCAGGTCGATCGTGACCGGGTGCCTGGGGTTCTGCGTGAACTGGTAGGAGATCTCGGGACCGATCGCAATCGCCCGGCCCTTGAAGTCACCGAGGATCGGTGGGTTGTTCGAGTCGCCGGTCAGCTGCTCATACCAGTACCCGACCACCCCCATCGACCAGTGATTGGGCAGGTGCTGCTTGCCCGCGAGTTCGAGGTGCATCTCGGTGCCGGTGCTGTAGTCGGTGTCCTCGTTGTCGCCGTTGAAGGTGAAACCGAGCACCGACGAAAATTCCCGGCCACCCTTGAAATTGGCCATGGTGTAGGCGCCACCGACATCGACCGCCCAGCGGTTCTTGCCGACGTTGGAGATGCGGCCGACTTCATAGTCGCCAACGGGGATGAACACCGAGCCGTACGTGCTCCACGCCCGGAACTTGTCCCCGGTACGCTTCTTCCAGCCGAGCGAGCTGCCCAGAATAGGGTCGCCGACACCGGTGACCGAGTCGTTTATGGTGCGGCCGAGCTCGATACCACCCGGACCTTCGACGGCGCCGTCCGCGGTTACGTCCACGTTGCCGTAGGGCAGCACCCCGGTGAATGCCAGGCGTCCGCCGAAGACAGTCGTGTCCGCGACATACGTGAACTGGGCGATGTTGATCAGCGCCTCCGCATCGACGTTGCCCACGATGCGATCGCCGAGAGGGGTGAGCTCGGATCGGTCCGCGGTGAGGAAAAAGACGTCGTTCGTCAGGTACCAGCCCGGCTTCGGTACGAAGGCGGCGAGCGGACCTCGCTTGCCGAGCAGGTAGACGCCGGTGCCGCCTTCTGCCGCGTCTGCGGCCGGAGCAAGCCCGGTGAGTACTAAGGCCGACAGGGCGGCGGCGCGCAGCGGACCCGATCTCATGATGGCGTGCTCCCTTGGCGGCCGCTCGTCAGGCCGCTGCCGAAATGACCTTGTACGGTAGCCGCGCGCGCCGCAGCGCGGAATAGAAAGAATTCCAGCGCGGCGATAGGTTTGCTTATCGGCCGAAGAATGTCGCTCCTATCACTCCGCTCCGATATTCGGTATACCGCGTCGACAGTCGCTGCGCCTACAGTCCGGGCGCTGCCGAGCCGCGGTTACGGCGGACACACCATTTCGACCCGCAAGTCAGGGGAGAGTACGACATGACATTGCCAGAAATCGTCACGAAGCAGGACCGGCTGCTCACCGTCAGCACCAACGCGTCGAAATTCCTCGAAGGCCTGCTGCACCCTGGCATCAAGGCCTATCCGCTGTTCCTCGACCCGCACAACGGCGTGTGGGTGCTGCGGGTCAAGTTCGCACCGGGCGTCACGCTGCCGTTGCACTTCCACACCGGCACCGTGCACATCTACACGATGTCGGGCGCGTGGTATTACACCGAGTACCCCGACCAGGTGCAGAAGGCGGGCGACTACCTGTACGAGCCCGGCGGCTCCATCCACCAGTTCAACACGTCCGCGAGCAACACCGAAGACACCGATACGTTCATGATCGTCACGGGGTCGAACGTGAATTTCGCGCCGGACGGCACGTTCCTCGGCCTCATGGACGCCGGGATGATCAAGGCCTGGGTGGACCAGGGCATCAAGGACCAGGGCTGCGACCGGATGACCTACATCTCACCGCCGCTGCCGAAGTACGCACGCTGATCGAGCGACGGCTGCGTCGCGCGGCGACTGGATGGTCATCCCGGGCGGGCGCGCGAAGCTGACGCGCCTGCTCGCCCGGCTTTTCCCGGGCCTGCTCAATCGCGTGACGGACTCGATGGTGGCGGACGGCCTGCGCAAGTCCCGGCACTGACTGAGGGAAGTTGATCATGGCATCGCAACCGGACATGACGCCCACGACGTGGTGGTGCCGTTGGTGATGGGCGCACGCCTCAACCAGATTGCCCTCTCCGTCGTAGACGTGAAGCGGACCGAGACGTGGTTCCGGCAGGCGTTCGACCTGCTGCCGGCTGGCGGCACGCGCTCGTTCCGCGGCCCGCTCGCCTCTCATGTGCAGGGCCTGCCGCGCGCGGCATCCACTTGCTGGTGGCTGGTGGGCCGCGACGACTACGTCCAGCTCGAACTGTTCCAGTTCGAGCGGCCGATCGCGAAGCTGCTTCCCGCCGACTACCGGCCCTGCGACATCGGGTACTCACGCATCGGCCTCTGGGTCGAGGACTTCGATGCGACGCTCGCGCGGCTCGACACGCTCGGCAGCCCGCCGCTCACCGCACCGATGGGCGAGCGCGGCCGGCGGCGCGCCTGCGTGCGCTGTCCTGACGGTGTGTTCGTCGAAGTGATGGAGGACGACGTGCTCGCAGGCCGCACGCGCGCCGTGCGCCCGCAGTGCCCAGTCGCGCTGCGCTACGTCACGCTGTCCGTACCCGACTTCGAGAAGTCGCGCCAGTTCTTCTCGGGCGCGCTGCAGCTCGCGCCGAGCGACGTCGCGCTGCACACGCCGGCGCACGAGGCGCTGTGGGGTCTCGGCGGGGCCCGCAAGCAGAGCATCGTGCTCGACGCCGGCGACGTGCTCGTGGAACTCGCGCATTACGTCGACCCGATTGGTCGGCCGTGGCCCGCGGGGTACCGCATCAGCGACCAGGGGCTGCTCAACGTCGCCTTCGGCTATCGCGGCATGGGCGAGATGATGGCCGACTATCGCCGCTGCCGCGCCGCCGGCGCGCATCCCAACGGCTTCCCGCTGCACTCGCCGAACTGGGGCGTGGTGTACGTGAACGACGCGCAGGGCTTCAGCGTCGAGCTGCTCTGGGTCAAGCCACGCTGGGACTCGCACATGGGCTTCCTGCCACTGCCGCCCGAGCGCCGCCCACCCCCTGACAACCATGCCGTCGAGCGGACGGTGCGCATCGAGGCCGGCCTCGACACGGTGTGGGACATTCTCGGCGACCATCGCGGCATGCCGAAGTGGTTCCCGCTCGACAGCGTGACGCTCGACCGCGAAGGCCGTCCCGCGCCGAATGGTGTCGGCGCCGAGCGTGTCATGCGTGGCCCGAAGATGAACCTGCGCGAGCAGGTGACGGGCTGGGAGCCGCCACGGTCGTTGCGCTATCGACTCCTCGAGGGCGCACCGATCGCCTGTCACCAGGGCGAGGTGGCGCTCGCGCCGACGCCCGGCGGCTGCGAACTCAAGTGGACGATCCGGTTCCGCCCGAAGATTCCCGGTACGGCGGGCCTCGTTCGCCGCGCCATGGAATCGATGCTCGATGAGACGCTGCCGCGCGTGAAAGCGTTGGCCGAACAACGTTAAGCACGGGGGGGCGCACATGGACATCCAGTCTCGCATCACCATGCCGCGTCGCGTGCTCATCACCGGCACGAACGGCTTCATCGGTCGCGGCTCGATCGGCCTCCTGTCGCGGCCGGGGACCTACAGCGTCGAGAAGGCGCGATGGCTGTTGGGCTACACGCCGTGCGTGGACCTCGCGACCGGCATGCGGCGCTCGGAGACCTGGGCGCGAGAGACCGGCCTCATCTGATAGGCGGAGTTATCACCACCGTCGGCTTTTCGACATTCCGTCACGGCCGCCCGGATCCTAGAGTCGGGAATCCGCAATCCTGACGAGTCACGTTGCGCCAGCCGTGGAGAAAGCCTAATGACCATCAAGAATCGGCGGATCGCCGGATTTCTCGTCGCCGTCTCAATGCTCGTCGCGTCGGCATCAGGGTCGGCGCAGGCCGCCGGCACGAAGCTGTATTGGGGTGACACGCACCTGCACACCAGCTATTCGTTCGACGTGTACCTGTTCGGCACGTTCGCGGCAACGCCCGACACCGCTTACCGTTTCGCGCGCGGGCTGCCCGTGGTGAGCCCGGCCACGCAGACGCGCTGGCAGCTGTCGCGACCGCTCGACTTCCTCGTCGTCGCGGACCACGCGGAAGTGCTCGGCGCCATGCCGAAGCTGTTCGCCGGCGACCCGACGTTCGCGGCGACGCCCACCGGCGAGGCGCTCCTGCGAGCCGCCGGCTCGCGCTCCGCGAAGGAACTGCAACGGGTGTACGACCTGCTCGCCTCCATGGGCAGCGGTGTGGCGACCCCTGGCGCGCCCGCGCCCCAGCAGGCCTACGCCGACCTGCATGGCGGCGAAAAGCGGCGCAGCACCTGGAACGAGCTCATCGACGCCGCAGAGCGCTATGACCAGCCGGGAGTGTTCACCGCGCTGATCGGCTGGGAATGGAGCTCGCAGCCGGGTGGCGGCAACATCCATCGCGTGGTGTTTACGCCGCAGGGCGGCGAGGTCGCGCGGCAGTTCCTGCCGTTCAGCGCGCTCGAGAGCCAGGACCCCGAGGACCTGTGGCGCTGGCTCGGAGAGACCAGCCAGCGCACCGGCGCCGACTTCATCGCAATCCCGCACAACTCGAACTTGAGCGACGGGCGCATGTTCCCGCTCGACCGCGCCAACGGCCAGCCGGTCGACGCCGAATACGCGACGACGCGCGCGCGCTGGGAGCCCGTGCTCGAGGTCACGCAAATCAAGGGCGACTCCGAGACGCACCCGACGCTCTCGCCCAACGACGAATTTGCCGACTACGAGACCTACAACTTTGTCATGACGGTGGAACGCAAGACGCCGGATCCGACCGACGCTGACTACGCACGGGCGGGCCTGAAGCGCGGACTCGCGCTGGAAGCGAAGCTCGGCACCAACCCGTACAAGTTCGGACTCATCGGCAGCTCCGACTCGCACACCGGCATGTCGGCCGTCGAGGAGACCGGCTTCGCGGGGAAGAGCTACCACGACGCCTTCCCGGCGACGCGCAGCGAGCCGGCGGGCCTCGGTGCGGCGAAGGGCTGGGACATGGGTGCGGCCGGTTTTGTCGCCGCCTGGGCGACCGAGAACACCCGAAAAGGCATCTACGAGGCCTTCAAGCGCCGCGAGGTCTACGCCTCCACGGGTCCGAGAATCACGCTGCGCTTCTTCGGCGGCTACGACTTCGGTGCCGCGGACCTGAAAGCGAAGGACCAAGCCGCGAACGGTTACCGCAAAGGCGTGCCGATGGGTGGTGACCTCAAGGCGCACGGCGGCCGCAAGGCGCCGACGTTCCTCGTCGCGGCCATGAAGGACCCGCAAGGCGCGAATCTCGATCGCGTGCAGGTCGTGAAGGGCTGGCTCGACGCGGACGGCAACACGCAAGAGCGCATCTACGACGTCGCGGTCTCGGGCGGCCGCAGCATTGGCGCGGACGGGCGGTGCGCGACTGCCGTCGGCAACACCGTGGATCTCAACACGGGCCAGTACCGCAACGACATCGGCGCGGCGGAACTGCACACCGTGTGGCGCGACCCCCACTTCGATCCCGCGCAGCGCGCGTTCTACTACGCACGAGTGCTCGAGATTCCGACGCCGCGCTACTCGCTGCTCGACTCGATCGCGCTCGGCAAGCCTTGGGAAGACACGGGCCGGCCGGCGACGATCCAGGAGCGCGTCTACGGCTCGCCGATCTGGTACACGCCCCAGTAGGTGGATGCGCGCCGGAGGAGTTGCGCGCGCGGCCGACCGGATCAGCCCGCGACCGTAGAGATCCCGGGCGTCACTCGCAGCGCGACACGACGGCACACCTCTGCAGGGGGGGTGGGGTATGCAGATGCGTGCCGTCGCGCGCGCCTTGACCGATTTATAGACGGGTCCGCCGCCTA
>Ga0209254_10001437_pt1 | contig 21347 bp, 12 predicted proteins | sample FrelakmetDIP11DI_FD_187148 | JGI IMG/M metagenome (GOLD analysis project Ga0209254, IMG submission 187148) | Freshwater lake sediment microbial communities from the University of Notre Dame, USA, for methane emissions studies - DIP11 DI (SPAdes)... | ecosystem: Environmental > Aquatic >...
CATTGAGGTTGTTCTTGATCTCGTTGAAGTCCCCGTTGTAGCTGTCGGTGATCTTCGGCGGGATGTCGCCCTTCGAGATCCGGTCGACATACTCGGCCGCCACGTTCAGGGGGCCGATGACCGAATCGAGCGTCTCGTTGACGCCCTTGACGATCTTGCCGAAGTCGCCCTGGTGCTTTGCGGCGTCGGCGCGCGTGGCCAGCTTGCCTTCCACGGCCGCCTTGGCCAGCATGTTCGCGTCACTGACGAGCAGCTCAATGCTCGCCATCGCCTCGATAATGGCCGGCAGGAGATGATCCTGCTCGCTGCGCTTGCCTACTTTTCTCAATCCCTCCAGCGGGGATGTGTCTCCGGCAGCAATATTGTTCAGCTGCGCGGTCACGTTCAGCAGACGATCACGGACCAGGTTGGTCGCCTCGCCCATGGAGGCATAGATTCCCATGTACTTGCCTTCGACGCCCTTCGTGTGGTCGTTGACGGCCATGCGGTGCATCACGGTGTCGCACTCCACGAGCCCCTGCAGCCCGTCGATGCAGTTGTTGAGATTGTCCTTGATCCTGTTGAAATCGCCGTTGTAGCTCTCGGTGATCTTTGCGGGAATCTCACCCTTCGAGATCTTGTCGACATAGTCGGCCGTCACGTGGAGAGGCTTGACGATCATGTCGATCATCTGGTTGACGACATCGAGGGTCTCCCGGTCGTTGCCCTCCGTTCCCGACAGATCGATCCGGGTATCGAGGCGACCTTCCTTGATGGCGTTGGACAGGTCCCAGATCTTCTCGAATACGGCAGTGCCCTGGTCCTGCTTCGATTGAGCCGCCGCCTGCCCGGGAGGCTGGGCTGAACGGCCGTTCCCTTTTCTGACATCCTTGCTACTCATGCGCGTGTCCTCCTGAAAAAATATGGTTTATCGTTTCGTTCACGTTATTTCTCGATGGTGCAGGGGTCATCCGCTGCATCAGGTTCGCCTCTCCCGTTTTCATGCGTGTCGCGCGACGATTCCGCGTGGACGGCCTGCACCATCCTCAATGTGGTGCGCAGGGCCTGGTCAACGTCCCGTGTCAGCGGATCGCCGTGTCCGAAATACAGGGTTTGAATATTCTTCCCGCAGAGCCGTTTCAGGCTCCGCTTGAACCCTTCCTCGTATGTCCCCCCCGTCGAGCGGATGATGAGGGGTGCATCCCCGACAAAGAGAACGCCTTCATCCTCGTTGTACAGGGTGATGGAGTCTTCCGAGTGACCGGCCGTGTGGATCACCTCGAATTCGCGGTCGCCCACGTGCACGGTTTCTCCGTCGTGCAGGACGCGGTCCACGCCGTCCATGAACGGGGAAAAGGCGCAGACCACCGGGTCGAAGGCCTTCCGGATCAGGGGGAGGATGGCCGTGTGGTCGGAGTGGGAGTGGGTCAGGATCACCTGCTCCACCTTGTTCTTACCCACGCCGGCGTTCATGTTTTGCAATACCTCGATCACCGTCGGGTCGTTTCCCACGTCGACGAGGGTGTTTACGTCCTCGAGCTTTTTCCAGTCCCCCATGACGAGATAGACGTTGCAGGTGTACACGTTGTTCTTCCCTTTGATGGGGGCAATCTTCACGACGCCACCTCGACCTTTCTGAACACCTGGCCGTCGGCGACGATCTGGGTGAAATGGCCCGAAAGCTCCGACGGCATCTTCTGCGTGTGCTCCGTGACCAGGATCCCGCCCGGTTCGAGGGCCTCGTGGAACATGCGGATCACCTCCACGCGCTCCGCGTAGCTGAAATGGAGCAGCACGTTCTTGCACACCACGAGGCTGAAATGGCTCCGTACGGGCACAAACTTCTGAAGGTCGTGGTGATGCGTGGAGATGACCTGCCGGATCCGCTCGACGACGCGGTAGTGGCCGGCGCCGTTTCCGTTCCCCGTCCCTTCGACGGGTTCGAAATATTTCTCGAAGTACTCTTCCGGAATCCGCTGGACTTCCTCGTGGGGATAGACGCCCGCCTCGACAACCTTCAGGAGGGGCGCGTCGTAATCGGTGGCGTAGATGTGCACATTGCGGAACGCGAATCCCCCCATGCGCTCGGCCAGCAGGATCGCGAGCGTGTAGGGCTCGTGGCCCATGGCGCAGCCGGCGTCCCAGATGCGCACGTTGCTCCGGCCCATCACGGCGGGGATGAGGTGCTTCAGGGCAAGCTCCAGGCAGTCTCGGTCCCGAAAGAAAAAGGTAAACGCCATGGTCAGTTCAACCCCCCGTGCGCCTTGCGCGACTTCTCGTCCATTTCCGCCTTGCGGATGAGTTTGGGCACATCCAGGATGAGGGCGACCCGGCCGTCACCCAGGATCGTGGCGCCCGACACTTCCTCCACGCTCTTGTAGACGCGGCCGAGGGACTTGATCACCGTCTGGTGCTCCCCGATGACTTGGTCCACCACGAGACCGACACGGTAGCCGTCCACGTTGGTCGTGACGATCTGCTCGATGTCGGGTGCGCGGCCGATGATCCGGAACTGCTCGCGCAGCCGGATGTAGGGGACGATTTCCCCCCGGATGCTCGCCATGTGCTGGCCGTGCGCGTTGGCCACGTCCTGCCGGGACAGCTCCACGACCTCCTCGATGGCCGAGAGCGGCAGCACGAAGTGGTCCCCCTGGATCCTCACCAGCAGCCCGTCGATGATGGCCAGCGTCAGCGGGAGCTTCAGCGTGACCGTCGTGCCCTGGCCTTTTTTGCTCGAGAACTCGATGGTGCCCTGGAGGGCGTCGATGTTCTTCTTGACGACGTCCATCCCGACGCCGCGGCCCGAGACGTTGGTGACCTTCTTCGCCGTGGAGAATCCCGGCGCGAGGATGAGGGCGAACAGGTCCTTCTCGGAAAGCGATGCGTCCGGCCCGATGAGACCCTTTTCGACGGCCTTGCTCCGGATCGCTTCGACGTCGAGCCCCGCCCCGTCGTCGACGATGCGGATGAGCACGCTCGCCCCGGAGTGCTCCGCCTTGAGGTTGATCGTTCCCTGGCGCGGCTTTCCCGCTGCTACGCGCGCGGCGGGCAGCTCGATGCCGTGGTCGATCGAGTTGCGGATGAGGTGCACCAGCGGGTCGTTGAGACGCTCGATGACCGTCTTGTCGAGCTCCGTTTCGGCGCCCTCGGTCTGGAGCACGATCTCCTTGCCCAGCTCGTTCGACAGGTCGCGCACCAGGCGCGTGAACTTGCTGAAGGTCGTCCCGATGGGCAGCATGCGGATGCTCATGGTGTTGTCGCGAAGCTCCACCGTGAGCCGCTCCACCTCCTCGGCGATCATCGTGAGCTCGGCGTCGTTGAGCGAGGACGCCTTCTGGGTCAGGCGGGACTGCACCGTGACGAGCTCGCCCACCATGTTCACGAGGCTGTCGAGCCTCTCGGCGGGAACGCGGATGCTGGCTGCGCCGCTCTCGGCGGTCTGCCGCTTCTGGCGCATCTCGCGGACGTGCTGCTGCTCTGCCAGGGCCGATTCCACCTTGTCCGGCGCAACGATGCCCGACTCGACCAGAAGCTCCCCGATCCGCTTGTGGGCCCCGAGGGCTTTTTTGAGATCGTCCGGCTTGATGTCGCCCCGCTCGAGGAGGATCTCGCCGATCTTCTTGTAGTCCGTTTCGTCGTCGAAGAGCCCTGCCTCGTCGATGACGTCGATCCGTATCTCGGCGTCGTCCTCGATGAAGATGAAAACGTCGCGGATGGCATCGATGCCCCGGTCCGTGGTGAGGATGATGTCCCAGTAGGTGTAGCACTCCTCGGGGTTGACATCCGGCAAGGCCGGGATCGCATCGCTCTGGGCAACGATCCGCGAGTTCCCAAGCCCCCGGATCTCGTTGAGAAGCGGTACGGGGTTGGTGCCGCCGGCAAAGATATCGCGGGCCGGACGGAAACGGATCCGATAGGTCACGTTGCGGCCTCGTTCGTCCTGCGCGGGGCCCTGGGCAGCGATGCTGTCTTTTTTACTTGTCTCTGCGGGTCCCCCCCCCGAAATAAACCGCCGGAAGGCTTCGGTGATCGCCTTCGTCCGGTCGGCGTCGGACGATTCGGTATGCTCACCGTTCACCATTTTGCGGATCTCGTCACAGGCCGAAAGGGTGAGGTCGATCACGTCTTTCGTGATGTTTGCCTTGCCGTTACGGACCAGGTCGTACAGGGTCTCCACGTCATGGGTGAAGGCCGCCACGTCCTCGAAGCCGAACATGGCGCCGGAACCCTTGATCGTGTGCATGGCCCTGAACACCCGCCCGATCAGGTCCGTGTCGGCGGGGGTCTTTTCCAGCTCGAGAAGGGACGTCTCCAGCTCCCCGAGCAGCTCATGGGCCTCTTCCCTGAATGCTTCCTTGTGACTGTCTGTCATCCGAGCACCTTTTTCACGACGGCCAGGAGCTGTTCCGGTTTGAAGGGCTTGACGATCCAGCCCGTCGCTCCCGCCGCCTTGCCTTCCTGTTTCTTCGTGTCCTGCGATTCCGTCGTCAGCATGACGATGGGGATGAACTTGAACGCCGCATTGGCCCGAAGGGCCCGGATCAGCCCGATGCCGTCGAGGTTGGGCATGTTGAGATCCGTAATGACCATGTTCACCGATGTGCCGTTGAGCCGGGTCACGGCGTCCCGGCCGTCGACGGCTTCGAGGACCTGGTAGCCCGCGTCCCTCAGCGTAAAGCTCACCATCTGCCGCACGCTGGCCGAATCGTCCACTGTCATGATGATCTTGCTCATGATTTACCTCTCAGGACCCACAGGCAGGTTCGGTTCGCGTCCCTCACGCAGCCTCTTTCGCGCGCATATCCCGACTCTTGCACGGCCTGTTTCAAACCCTCCGGCATGGCGCCGCGCAGTGCGAGCTGCCGGTTCTCGACGGTGAGCGTCCGGTGCAGGGAGCACAGCAGCTGGAGCGCCGAAACATCCGCGCCCGTCACCCGACTGAAATCAACGGTTACATCGCCTTCCGCCTGATGTGCACCGAGCAGCTTTTCCTTCAGCTCCAGGGCGCGCTGGATGTCCAGGTTTCCGTCCAGCTCGATGATGATGTTTTGTGCCATCTCTTGGTCCTTTGTTCCTATCCTTTGTTCTTTAAAAGAGCTCGACGTTGTCTCCCAGTTCCTCTTCTTGACTGATGGGCGCTTCCACCACGGCTCTTGAAGTGTCCTCCGCAACTTTCGCCTTCTCCCTCGTCACGGGAAATGGGATCACCGCGGCAGTCGCACCGGCCGAAAGCGCCGTCTCATGGACCTTCCGTTCCTGATCCATCGTGTATCGCATCTCGAGGTTCTGCAGATCGGCATCCGCCGCCTTCAGATCCTCTTCGGGGATGTGCTCTCGCATGTCGGCCCGGAGCGCATCAAGGTCCGCCCCGGCCTGATCGATCACCTTTTTCGTGCGCTCGTGGACGCCGATTGCGCCCACCGTGGAGCCGATATCCTCCTGCAGGGTCCTTCCCGCTTCACGAATCCCTGCGAGCATGCTTGCCGTATTCTCCTGCATGGCGTGGAGCCCGCCCGTAGCTTTTTTCAGGATTGCCGCGACGGATTCGACGCAGAGATACCCCGCCGCGCCGTCGCCGGCGTCGAGATCCCTTGCCAGGGAGACAACCGTGGCCAGGCCGGTCGAAATCCCTTCGATCTTCCGGGTCGTGTCATAGGCGAGCTGCTGTACGTCCCCGGCGAGAACCCCGAGAGACAACCCGTCCTCGCCGATGTGTGCCGCATTGACCTGGGCATTGAGCGCGACGGTTCGCATGTTGATCCCGATCCCCTCGATCTCGCCGATGAACTGCGACATGTCCTCCGTGGCGCTTGCCACGTGGCGCATGACTGCGGACATCTTCTCGTCGATTCTTCCGTAGTCTGCCAGCGACGCGGTCAGGCTCGACAGCCCCTGCTCGAGGCCCGACAGGAAGGACTGGCCCGTATCGTCGGACTGGCCGGCAATCGCGGCGGTTTGCCCCGCAATGGCTCCGGCGCTGTCGGCGACGCCGCGAAGATTGTCGATGATGCGCTCGACGGCCGATATCAGCTCCCGGCCTGCGTGATCGGCCTGTGCACCCTGCAGTCGACAGACCCTCTCGGCCGAGGCGAGGCGGCCCGTACCGTCCATCAGTTTCCGCGATGAAAAGCGGGAGGACGCCTCCGCGGCCGATAGCCGGACGAGTGCGACAAGGTCGTCGAGGGCTTCCCGAACATGCTCCAGGCGCTGGCGCGTGATGTCGTGAAACTGCAGGGAGGCAACGATCTCGCTGATGTTCCGGGACACCTGGCCGTATCGCTCCGATATGTTCCCCAGGGTGTTCGAGGAAGCGCGGTGCTTCTCCACCATCACGTCGAGACTTCTCGCCGTGTCGTCGGTGAGCCGCCGGGCCGCCGCACTGCGGCTTCTCTCGAATTCACGCAGCAGGCCGAGATTCTCGCGGATCATGGCCGACAGGACCGAGGATCGCTCCGTGAGTTCCTGCGACTTCGCAAGGATGTGCTGAGCCAGCTTTCGCACATCTTCGGACACGGTGAGAAAACCCGTCTGCATTTCCCCAAAGCGGGCATTTTCAATGCGCATCATCACGCAGACCACGTTCAGGATCTTCACGATCTTCCCGAATCCCTCGAGGGGCTCCCGCATCTTCTCGAACTGCTCAAAAATGTTCTCCAGGACGTTGCTTCCCTGGCGGGACCGGTTTTCGAGCTCACCGATCCGGTTGAAGACGTCCCGCAGTTCCGCGATGACCGCGTCCATCTCCGCTCCCGAGAGTTCGTTTGCCACGTCGAGAGACGTTTCCGAGACCCCGCGGGCCCGCCCGTGGAAATCCTGCAGTTTTGTCCCGAGAGCGAGGAATTCCTCTTCGGCCGACCGGGTGAGTGCTTCGAGCTGCCCGCAAACCCGGGCAATCTCGCCGACCCACGCGTCGGACGGCAGGATGTTTCCGCGCAGCAACTGCCGGAAATCCGCGATGAGAGGTTTTCCTCCGCCGATCTTCATTGAAGCGCCGTTTCCTGTTCCGTGGCGATCCTCTTCAGACGCCCCTCGATGCCGTAGTCCTCGTCGAACCGGACTGCGATCCCGTCCGGCCTCGAGTCGAGAACCGACCCCGATACCATGATCAGGATTCCGGCACAGTACCCCGAAGGCATAGCCGGGCTTTCAATCGGCAGGAAAATCTCCGCCGTCACCGGCATGCCCTTGACGATGCGGCGTTTTGTACGGAAAAATGCCCCGCCGGCGCTGATGTTGGCCGTTGCCATCTGATACTGCTTCACCCCGCCGTCCTTCGCGTCGACTTCCACGTGCGTCATGAGCGCAAGATCATAGCGCGGGCACTTTCTCCGGTCCGCCGGATTATCCGTCATGAGAGCAATCCCCCTTTCAGTCCTTTCAATCGATTCTTCTTCAGCGCCTGACCCCTCACGGCCAGGGGCGGGGCCGGGTATTGTGCATGGCCCCCGGGCTTACGCCTCAGCATCCGGGTCAGAACGGCGGGAACCTCCCGCAGGCCCTGATCCCAGAACGTGACGAAGCGGGGCCTCAGCAGGTGTGCCCGGGGCACCAGGTCTTCATTGCCATGGGGCAGAACGATGATGAGAGGGATGTCGTCGAGGAGTTCCCGCAGGACGAAGATCTGGTCGAAGTCTTCCCTTCGGGTCATGACGAGCACCCCCGCCAGGATCTCCCGTGCGGGCTGGCAAAGCCTCCGGAAAAGGCTCCCGGCAGAGCGGTGGAGTTCGAGTCCTGCGTCCAGCTCGAGCTTTTCGATGGCATCGAAAAGCCGGCGCGTATTCCTGTTTTTGGTGGGCACAAAAACGATCAGATTCATCATGACACCTGTTTCCTGAAGCCGCAGTTATGGCGCATGAGGGCATAGTCCAAGAGTCATGCCATGATGTCATTTTTATAATAATTAATAATATTAGATAGTTACGAAGATACGGATCGGGGTTGCAGCGGACCGGCGGGAAGGGTTTGTCTTGCAGGAAAAGACAGAACTCGTCGAAACGGGTAAGCTCTAGGGGCAATGGATTCTTTTCCGTCAAGACGGCATCTTGCGGGGCAAGACAGATGAGACGGGACGGATGCGAAATTATTTTTCGGTCACTCACTCCCACATTTCCGTATCCGGTTCTTTCTGCTCGTGCGCTTTGATCGCATGGCTCCAGTAATGCCGCTCGCGATCGATGACCTTTGGCGAAATCTCCTTCATCTTCCTGACGTAAACGGAATAGTCCCTGGCATCGAAAAGGATGACCCGGCCCCGGTTTCCACCCAGGTCGGACGATATCAAGGGAATGCCGTCGTTTTTCAGGAATTCCACGATGAAGCGGCAGTTGACCTCGCCCACGCAGGCAAAATTGCCCGTCGTGCCGGAAGCCGGAAGCATGGAACTTCCCCCGAACACCTTCGCCTGGAGGCGCTGCCTGCCGGCGCCCAATTTCAGCATCCCGTTGATGATCAATTCCATGGAATGGATGCCGTAACGGCCCGCTTCCGACAAACAGACCGGCGTCTCCCTGGAATAGCGGTGATTGGCGAGAAGAAAGTGATTCATTCCCACGATCCGTCGGACGGGGTCGTAAAGGCAGGCCGCGATGCAGGACCCCAGGAGCGTCGAGACGACGACATCCGTCTCGGCGGAGACAAAGTGCTCGCCCGGATTCAGAGCCACTTTGATTATGGACGATGTATCTTGCGTGGCTATCAAATTGCACGACCCGTTCGCACTGCTCTCAACACTGCTGCCCTTCCATTACGCTGCTCTATCCAGTTCTTTTTTGACCGCAGTCCCCAGGATCTCCCTGACATACGGCTTTCTGACATAAGCACCCACGCCCAGCGCCTGGGCCGCTCGGACGCGATCGGATTCGGAAAACCCGCTGACGATGATCGCTTTCTGCCCCGGGTGAAGTTCCAGGATTTTTTTGAACGTGTCCAGTCCGTCCATGCCGGGATTCATGATCATGTCCAGCACGACGAGATCCGCCTTGTGTGTCCTGAGGTATTCGACAGCCTCTTCGCCGCTTGCAACGGCGGCCACACTGTAATTCAGTTTTTCCAGCATCCGGGCGGCCAACTCCCGCTGCCCCTGTACGTCATCGACAACGAGAACGCTCTCGCCATGCCCCAGATATTCGGATATTGACACGGATGTCTGCTCTTTCGATTTCTCCTCCCTTGTCACCGGGAAGCTGAGGGTAAACATGGTCCCCTTCCCCTCCTCGCTCTGTACGTTGATGTAGCCTTTATGATCCTTGACCGTGCCCCAAACGACCGACAATCCCAGCCCCGTCCCGCTTCTCCCCATCACCTTCTTCGTGAAAAAGGGCTCGAAGATCCTCTTCAAGTCCCTCTCGGAAATCCCCTCGCCCGTGTCGGTCACAGACAGGACGACGTAGTCTCCCTCCTGGATGTCGTCATGGCCCGGGACGGGGCGGTCCAGGTGCCTGTTACTTGTCGCAATGGTCACCTTGCCGCCTGCCGGCATGGCTTCCGCTGCGTTGGCGACCAGGTTCATGACTGTCTTGTGCAGATGCACGGGCGAGCCCTTAATGTTCAGCAGTCCGGACGCAAGAGCGGTTTCGATCCGCACATTTGGGTAAAATGAGCAGATCTTCTCGAACTCCGGCGAATTCTGAAAATCATCGATGATCGAATTCAGATCGACGATCTCGCTTGTCTGAACGCCCCTGCGCGCCAGGGTCAGCAGATCATGGACGATCGCGGCCGCCCGCTCTCCTCCTTGCCGGATGTATTCCACATGCGGTCTCAGGGGGCTTTTCTTGTCAATGTCCTCGGCAAGCAGCTCCGCGTAACCGACCAGAATCCCGAGGACATTGTTGAGATCATGAGCCACGCCCCCTGCCAAAACGCCCAAAGCCTCCATCTTTTCGGCTCGCTGAAGACGTTCTTGCAACGCCCTGCTTTCCTCCTCGGCTCGCTTTCGCTCGCTAATGTCCCGGGCGAAGACGAGGGCTCCATTCGTCCCTTCGTATCGTAATGGAACGGCCGACACTTCGACTGTAAAGGGGGAACCATCCATCCGCAAAAAGGTCTGTTCAATCGCGGGAACGGCCTGCCCCTCGTTTAGGAGCTTGATCCTTTCGGCGCTTATGGCGTGTCCATCCGGTTGGATGCGTTCCGTGATATGCGTGCCAATCAATCCGTCGGCGGACGCGGCGCCGAATAGACCTACCGCGGCATGATTGAGATAAACAAAATGCCCGCTCACCGACCGGACGAAGATGGCGTCAGGTGCGCTTTCCACCACCATGCGAAAACGTTTCTCGCTCTGTTTGAGCGCTTCTTCCATTCGCTTGCGTTCGGTGATGTCCTCAAAGGTTGCCACAATTTTTCTGCTTGCTCCCAGTTCTTTGCCGGTTCGGGATACGCTCATGCGGCAGAAGATTTCCCTTCCATCTTTTCGTATAAAAGGGGTGTCCGACTCAGTGACGAAAACCGACTGCCGTTCCAACTGCGAATAGAGCATGACGCCGTATTTTCCCCATTCCTGATCCGTCCTGAAAATCACGCGTGTGCTCTGACCGATCAGCTCCTCCGGCTTCCACCCGAAGATATCTTCCATGGCATCGTTTGCAAAGAAAATGCGACGGTGCTCGACACCGAACAGGCCATGGGGAACGGACTGGAGGATCGATCGTTCAAGCTCCTGGCTTGCCCGCAGCGCCTCCTCCGCCTGCTTGCGCTCGGTGATGTCCTCAATGGCAGCCATGGTGCGCATGGGCAGGCCGGCAGGATCGTGGATGACCGTCATGTTCACGTTCACCCAGACAACCCTGCCGTCTTTGCGGAGATAGCGCTTCTCGATCCTGTAATTCGGTGCCTCGCCGCGCACGACTTGCTGAAAGCTTTCCCAATCCCGCCCGCGGTCTTCCGGGTGCGTGATTTCCGGAACACGCATGGCCAGCATTTCGGCAGAGGAGTAGCCGGTAATTTCACACATTTTCTGGTTCACGCGCAGCCATTGGGCCGTACGCGGATCCGTTTGGGCCATGCCGATGGATACCGTCTCGAACATGGCCTTGAACTGTTCTTCGCTTCTCCGGAGGGATTCTTCCGCCCGCTTCCGGTTGACAATGGACGCAATGAGGTAGCCGATCACGGAGAGAAGCAATGCCAAAACGGCCAGGGTCCCGAGGACGATGTTCCTGTGCCGGTCGTATAAGAAATCGGGTCGGTTGACGACAACGCTGTCAGGAGGAAGATCTTTCAGGGAGATGCCGAACTTTTCAAGAACGAGGTAATCGAACATAGGCGGGGAGATCCCCTTTGTGTCTACAGGGATCCTTGCGGCATCCTCCCCCTTCAGCACCCTGAGGGCCAGATCGGCCGCCCGGCGTCCATGCTCGGTGCCCTCGAGAAGGTGTCCCCCAACGATACCATGGCCCAGGCGGGTCACATGGGTCGCGTAAACGGGAACAGGGGAGATTGACGTAAGCCGTCGCGTGCTTTCATCCAGGGAAAGACTCTTTCCCCGGCGATCGGTCGTGTACGTCAGGATCAGCCCGAGTGCATTCGCGGGCAGGGACCTCATGTGAAGCTCGGCTTCCTCGAAGGTAACCGGAGGAAGATAACGGATTGCTACCCGATCTTGAAACTTCTTTGCGACCGACTCCATTTCGCGACGCAGGGCAATGCCGCTCACCGTTTGATCGTGAATGACGAAGACTTCCCCTGTTCGCGGATGAAGAGACAGGGCCGTTTCCAGGGTTCCCTGAATATCCAGCAGCTCGGCCACGCCGGTTATCCCCTTGCGGCCCGCCAGCATGGGCGGGCTGAAGTCATTGACGCCTGCGAAAACGACGGGCACATTCGGGAAAAAGGTTTTCCGATAGCGAACGATCATGTCCAGTGCCTGGTTATCCAGGACGACGATCAAATCGACTTTTATCATCCGGTATTTATCTGTCAGGTAATCCCGGTTCCGCTCGTGTTGGTCATGCCCGGATTGCCGCTTGTCATCAAGATGCTCGATGGCGGGTTCGATCAGGGGATAACCCTCTCGCAGCCTTCCCAAGACACCGGAGATCTCGGCATCCGACCAGGTGTAACCCTGGTGATAAGAGTTCAGGATCATGACTGTTGGCGATTCACCGGCCGCCGCCTGATAACAGGGTATATGCTGCAGGACCGCACCTGCGATAACTGCGATTGCATAGTGAATGAGATGTTTTTTCACCGTCGCGCGGACGGATGTCCGCCGATGCCTGCTTTTTCCGATCCATATCTCTCGGACGAATCGCAAACGAGACGACGATATCTTCATCATTTGTCCCTTTTCGCATTCATCATCATCATTGCATGACAAGCCCAAGCCAGTAATCTTGCCCGGATCCGGTGTTTTGGGGTCGCGTGTCCACGTGTCATCGGTTGACGCTAGCCTCACGTGCCGTGCAGGGCCAATACTGTATGGATGGCGTGAGCGGGTTGTCAGTGCGGGCCTGATGCATGGCCCTTTACGGGCGCTCTTCGGGGACCGGCGATGCCGTCACTGCGGCCGGACGGGCCTTCTGCGGGCCGTGACATCCGGTATTTCCCCATCAGGGCGTAGAGGCGGGGACGGGAAAGGTCGGAGATCCGGCAGGCCTCCCGGATATCCCAGCCCGTGTGTTCCATGAGGTCGATGAGATACTGCCGCTCGACGGCCGAGAGGGCCGATTCCCGGATGTCCCTGAGCCGCCCCGGACTCGAGACGCCGTTGCCGCTGTTGCCGGGCCGGGCAGGTCGCCCGTCTTCCCGGCCCCTGCAGCCGGTCAGGGCCCGGCAGGCAAGCCCCACGCGGATGTGCGTCGGCAGGTGCTTGGGATACAGGATGGGCTCGTACCGGGCAACGGCGATTGCCCTCTCCAGGGTATGAACCAGTTCCCTCACGTTGCCGGGCCAGTCGTAAGCCATGATGGCCTCCAGGAATTCCGGAGCATGCCCCTTCGCGTCCATTCCATACTGGCGGCAGAGCTTGGCGATGTAGTGGATGGCCAGATCCCGGCAGTCCTCGGGCCGCTCCCGGAGAGAGGGAAGTTCGATGGTCAGGGACTTCAGGCGGAACAGCAGGTCTTCCCGGAACTGGCCGTTTTTGACCATCTGATCCAGATCGCGGTTCGTCGCCGTGATGAGTCTGAAATTGCTCTCGACCTCGGCCTTGCCGCCGATGGGACGGTAGCGGCGCTCGTTGAGGACCCGGAGAAATGTTTTCTGGATCGACAGGGACATCTCCGCCACCTCGTCAAGAAACAGCGTCCCGCCGTGGGACTGGCCGATGAGACCTTCCTGCGGCCGGTCGGCGCCCGTGAAGGCGCCCTTTGTGTGGCCGAAGAGAACGCTCTCGACCAGCGTGGCCGGCAGCGAGGCGCAGTCCACGGCCACAAAGCTGCTCTGCACCCTGTCGCTGTTCTGGTGGATGCCCCAGGCGAAAAGATCCTTCCCGGTGCCCGTCTCCCCCGTGAGCAGGACGTTCGTGCTGCTGCCGGCGGCCTTCGCCAGAAGATCGATGCAGGCCCTCATCGCCGGGCTTCGCCCCACGATCCCGTCGAGCTTCAGGATGACGGGCGGGCGCTCCTCCTGCTTGGCCTTGCGGTACTGCAGCGCCCTCGAAAGGGGCAGCGTCATCCGGGCAAGCGACGACGGCTTCTCGATGTAATCCCAGGCGCCGTTGCGAATGGCCGTCTCGGCGCCGTCGGGATCGCCCTCGGCCGTGATGATGATCACCTCGGGCGCCGAGGGGGCTTCCCGGAGCTGCGGAAGGACATCGAGGCCGTTGCCGTCGGGAAGCCATACATCGAGGAAGATGACGTCGACGGGCAGGGAACAAGCTTTCCGGAGGCCGCTCTCCAGGGTCGACGCGGCTTCGACCTCGTGCCCCAGCTGCCTCACGATGTCGCCGAGCATGCCCGACATCGCCTCGTCGTCGTCAATGATCAGTACGCGTGCCATATTGCAGCCTCAGTTCTCCCTGCGTCTCGAGAATTCTGGTTATGGTTTCGGTCATCTGCCTCATCACCAGCGGTTTCATCAGGTACTCGCGGATGCCCACACTCTTTGCCTTTTCCGGTGTGACGGCCTCGCTGAACCCCGTGCACAGGATGATCGGGATGTCCGGCCGGATCCGCAGCATTTCCTGCGCCAGTTCGAAACCCGTCATCTGGGGCATGGTCTGGTCGGTGAGGACCAGGTCGAACCGGTCCGGGTTTGCCCGAAAGGCCTCGAGGGCCTCGACGCCGTTCGTCCGGGTCACGACCTCGTAACCGAGCCTCGAGAGCAGCTGTCCGGTCAGGAGCGTGAGGGCCTCCTCGTCGTCGACAAAGAGGATTCTGCCTTTTCCTTTTCCCTTTCCCGCATCGCCCCGGGACACATCGGCGACGGCGACGGCCGGATCGGACGCCATCACGGGGAAATAGATTTCGAAGACCGCCCCCTTGCCGGGTTCGCTCTCCACGACGATGACGCCGCCGTGACTCTTGACGATGCCGTGTGCCACGGCAAGTCCCATGCCCGTCCCCTCGCCCGGCTCCTTTGTCGTGAAGAAGGGGTCGAAGATCCGATGAAGAACGGACGGATCGATCCCGCACCCCGTGTCGCTCACGGCCAGCTTGAGGTACGCGCCGGCATGGAGCTCGCTGTGGATCGCCGCGGCATCCCGCGCATCGAGGGTGACCTCCACGAGATCGATCCCGAGGGTGCCTCCCGCTTCGTGCATGGCGTGGGCCGCATTGGTTGCGAGGTTCATCACGACCTGGTGGATCTGCGTCGGGTCGCCGAGAATGGCACAGGCCCCCGTCCGGATGTTCTGACGGATCCGGATCGTCGCTGGCAACGAGGCCCGCAACATCTTGACGGCCTCCTTGAGCAACGAATGGATCAGGATCGGTCTGAGCTCCTGGTCGCCCTGTCGGCTGAAGGTGAGGATCTGCTTGACGAGGTCCTTGGCGCGCAGGCCCGCCTGGAGGACGTGTTCGAGGTTCGCCAGGATCTGCTTCTTTTTCACATCGCCGCAGAGGCTCATCTCGGTGTAGCCGATGATGGCCGCCAGGATGTTGTTGAAGTCATGGGCGATCCCGCCCGCCAGGGTCCCGATGGACTCCATCTTTTGCGCCTGTCGGAGCCTGCGCTCGCTCTCCCGGAGGGCTTCCTCGGCCCGCTTGAGGTCCGTCACGTCCGAAATCATGCCTTCGATGTACCGGAATCGACCCGCTTCATCCCTCACGATGCGGGAGTTGATGACGGACCACATGGTGCTTCCGTCGCGGCGCCGCATCTTCACCTCGAAGCGTCGCAGGGCACCTTCTTTTTCGAGGATCCGGATGCAGCGGTCCCGTTCGCCCGGATCGACGTAGAGATGGCGCCCGATGTCGGTGACCTCCTCGATCATCTCCTCCGGAGAGCCATATCCGAACATCCGGACAAGGGCCGGGTTGACGTTGACATAACGGCCCTCCGCCGTGCTGCGGAATATGCCCTCGAGGGCATTCTCAAAGATGTTGCGATACTGTTCCTCGCTCTTCACAAGGGCTTCTTCGACGAGCTTGCGTTCTGTGATGTCGTGGAACAGTACGGCAACCTTTCCCCGTTCCGGGCTGAAGGCGCGGGCATCGAAGTGCTTGCCGAGGCTGCCGGAATAATCCTCGAAATAGCATTCCCGGCCTTCCAGGGCCACTTTGCCGTATCGCTCGACCCAGCGGTCCTCCAGGTCGGGCAAGATTTCCCTGGCGGTGCGGCCCACGATGTCCGCGCCCCGCAGACCCGTAACCCTTTCAAAGGCCGCGTTGACGGCTGTGAACCGGTAGTCGACGGGACGGCCGTCCTGATCGCAGAGGATCTCGTGCACCGCAAAGCCGCTCATCATGTTGTCGAAAAGAATGCGGTACTGCTCCTCGCTCTTCGCAAGGGCTTTCCTGGCTTCCTTCCGCTCCGTGATGTCGCGCATGAACACCAGCCCGCCGTCCTCGCCGCCGAATTGGATGGGGACGACCGATACCTCGACATCCACGGGGGTGCCGTCAAGCCGCAGGTAAACCTGGTCCTGGGCGGGAACGTTCTTTTTCTCCTCCGTGATGGTCCGGGCACGAGTTCTCACCTGTTCACGGAAGTCGGGGTGAATCCTCTCCAGGAAGGACCGGCCGATCAGCTGATCCGGGGACCCGGCCCCCAGGATACGCAGGGCTGCAGGGTTCGCATAGCGCAGGGTCCCCTTTGTCTGCACGTAGATCCCATCGGGGGCATTCTCGACGAGGCTGCGAAAGCGGGTTTCACTCTGCCGCAGGTCCTCCTCGGCCCTTTTGCGAACCGTGATGTCCGTGGCGATGCCGCACATGGCGATGGGCTTGCCGGCCTCATCCCTGACGAGCTGGGTGCGGCACTCCAGAATGATCTTCCTTCCGTCGGCGGCGAAATTCGCCACCTCCCCGTGCCACTGACCCTCCGAAAGGGTTTTCCCGATGATCTCGCGCTGCGTCGCTCCCGCCCCGGGATCGTCGCCGTAGGACTCCACGCTCAGGCCGATCAACTCTTCACGCGACCGCTGAAGCCCGCGGCACTCGGCATCGTTCACATAGGTGATGCGCCCCTCGAGGTCGGTGACGGTGACGCAGTCCTCGATCTGGTCGAGAACCAGCGCCTGGAGTTGAAGACGCTCTTCCGCCGCCTTGCGCTCCGTGATGTCCGTGAACATGGCGAAGGAACCGGCGAAACGACCCTCTTCATCCGTGAGTGCCGTGGCGGATACGATCGTCCAGAGCTCGCCGCCGTCCGCCTTCCGGAAGCGGTGCTCGTAGCGGCCGGGCTCACCCTGTGCGCGGGCCCTCATCCTGGCCGCATGATCCTCGAGGTCTTCCTCGAACATGAAGGCCTCGACAGGCCGGCCGAGCATATCGTCCGGGGTGCAGCCCAGCATCTCGGCCATGCGGGCATTGACATAATTGGTCACGCGCTGAGCGTCCATGGCCCAGATGCCCTCGCTGGCCGTGTCGACGATCCGGCGATATTGTTCCTCGCTCGATCTCAGGGCCTCGGCCGCCCGTTTGAGCTCGGTGATGTCCATGGAATTGCCGAGAACGGCCCTCCTGCCCTCGTAGACGATGGAGGTCACCGTCTCCAGGATCCAGCGCACCTCGCCCTGCGGCGTGATGACCCGGAACTCGTAAGGCGAATCGCTCTCGCCTCGCAGCATGGAGCAGGCTTTCCGCTGTGCCGACTCCCGGTCGTCGGGATGGATGATGTCGCAGGAATGCGCGCCGATCATTTCTTCCGGCCTGCGGCCGCAATAGGCGGCGGCATTGGGGTTGACCAGTTTGAAAACCCGGTCCTGGACGATGTAGATGCATGCCATCGCCTCTTCGGTCAGCGTGCGGAAGAGATGCTCGCTTCCGCGCAGGGCATCCTCGGCCCGCCTGCGCTCGGTGACATTCCTGAAATATCCGATCAGCCCGTCCACGCGGCCGTCCGCACCGCATGTCGGGACGAAAGAGCCGCTGAAAAACTCCTGTCCCCCATTCCCGGACCGGATCGGCATTTCCAGATATAGAGGACCCCCGGTCTCGAGAACCTGCTTCTTGATTCTTGTGATCTCGTCTGCATCCTCTCTCGAAAGAAAATCGTGATCGGTCTTTCCGATCATGTCCTGTTCCGTCAGGCCCAGCTGGGGATTGATCACGAGGGAGTAGCGCAGATCGCGGTCCTGCACGAACAGGTAATCCGGGGTGCTGGACGCGATCAGCCGAAACCGCTCCTCGCTTTTCCACAACGCCTCCTCGGCTTGCTTGCGAACGGTGATGTCCGTTGCGAATTCAATCCGCACATCGCGCCCGTCGGGCCACTTGATGATGCGGTCAACGATGGAGAAGTCCTTGCCCAACTCGGGATTGTGATACTCCCAGCAGTGGGGGGCCGGGCACTCCCGGAGGATGATTTCGTTCGTGCAGAACGGACAGGGGGCTTCGAGGCCCTGGAACACCCGATGGCAGATGCCCCCCACAACTTGCCTGCCGAGCACGTTTTCCAGCGCCCTGTTCACGTAGAGGATCTCATGCGTGCTCGGGTCCGAGACGTAGACAAGCGTCTCCATGCTGTCGAACATGGACAGGAGCTGCTCCCGTTCGAACCGCAGTTTCTCCTCCGCCTGTTTGTGCTCGGTGATGTCCCGCCCGAAGACGGCAACCCGCTCGACTTCTCCGTCGGGGCCCTGGATGGGGAAGAACCTCTGCTCGACCCGGCGCCCGCCCCGCTCGTCCTCGAACTCGACGGGCGCACCCGTCGCGACCACCCGGTCGAATATCGCCCTTCGCCGGACCGCCACCTCTGCCGGCAGGAAGTCGAAGGCATTTCGCCCGATGTCGGACTCGCATGTCCCCAGGCGGCGATGGACTTCCTTGTTGCCGCACAGCAGTCGGCCGTCGCGGTCCATCAGGAACAGCGCGTCCATGCTCGCGTTGAGCAGCGCCTGCTCGTTCTCCTCTCTACACCTGATCTCCGCGAGATGCCTCAGCTCTCTTTCCCGGAACCGGGTGCTCTGGATCATCCCGGCGCAGGTTGAGATCAGGGGCTCCAGGAACGCTGCGACCGCCTCGTTATAGCCTCCCCCGCGGTTGGCCACGCCGGCCACCCCGACGAGTTCCCCGCCTGCGTACATGGGAATGCCCATGAAGGCCCGGATGGGTGGATGGCCCGGGGGACTGCCGCCTGACCGGGCATCCTTGGCCGGGTCGTTGGCGATGACGAGCTTGCCGCTGACCGCCGGGGCACCTGCCAGGTTGGAGAGGTTGCGGAACTCGACACGCGACGACTTCGCCGATTCATAAAACCGCTTCGACTCCTCGTCCCAGGCGATGTTCGAGAAGGCGAGGCTGGACTTGTAGGGCTTCCCCTGCCCGTCGAGGAGGACTTCGTCGAGGAACCCGTATTCGCTCTCCGTGACCCGGACCAGGATATCGAGAAGCTTTTCGAGGGATTCCCTCGGGTTTTCCCGATCGATGAAGAGGGCCTGGGCCTCCCGGATCGAACCAATGAGTTCCGTCGTCCGCCGAAGCCCGTCCTCGGTTTGTTTTCGTTTCGTGATGTCCCGGTTGCTGCCGCGCATGCCCAGAAACCGGCCCGATTCGCCGTATACAGGTCCACACATGCTGCCGATCCAGCGCAGCGAGCCGTCGCGATGACGGATGCGGAATTCCAGCTCCCGCTGGCAGTCGAAATGAACGAGGTCCTGCTCGTATTGCCTGTAAGCCTCGAGATCCTCGGGCACGATGATCTGCTCGAACAGTTCCGGGTTCTCGAGAAATTCCTCCGGTCCGTATCCCGTGACCCTGCGGCTCGAGGGTGAAACATAACGGTATCGGCCGTCGGAGCCGACCCAGAATTCCCAGTCCCAGGTGTTGTCGGCCACGATGCGGTATCGTCTCTCGGATTCCTGCAGCGCAACCGCTGCCATTTTCCGGATGCCGATATCGAGATTGGTCCCCACGTAGCCCGTGACCTGTCCCGAACCGTCCCGAATCGGCGCGGCGGTGCCGTAGACCCAGGTCGTCTTCCCCTCGCGGTCCCGGAAGCGGTATTCCAGCCCCCAGTTGCCCTCGGATTCGACCATGCGGTTCCAGTTCGAAAAGACGTCCTCGCGGTCTTCCGGGTGTATACCGTTGATCCACCCGTCACCCGTGGCTTCCTCGGGGCTGAGTCCCGCCATCGCGCACCAGCGATCATTGACATACGTGCATCGGCCATCGGGGTCCGTGAGGTAGATGGCCGCCGGCATGGTCTCGGACAGCTTGCGGAATCGCCTCTCGCTTTCCTCGAGGGTTTCCCGGGTCTTCCGCTGGGCCAGCGCCACGGCAAGCTGACCGGCCAACCGCTCCAGCAGGGCAATCTTCCCTTTCGTGAATCGGCCCTTTCTCCGGTCGTTGAACTGCAGCAGGCCCAGAATCTCCCCCTGAAATCGCAGCGGAACCAGGGCAACCGACTCGTAGCCCTCGCCGTTGCACCGGTTCCGGGTCCGGGCCTGGCGGTCCGCCTCGGTGGTGCCCGCGAGCAGCTCCGTCGTGGAATTGCTCCAGAAGCTTCCTCGATCCGTGAAAAAGGGCAGCTCCGGGTTGAAGCGCCCGCAGAGGATGTTTCCGCACATGCATTCGAGGACGGCGTTGCCCGCGCTGTCCCGGAGGATCTCTCCTTTTTCGCTGGCGGCGCAGAGCCTGTTTTCCGCCATGACGAAAGACAAGGGGAATCCCGATGTCTCGTAGTACGGGCAGTCCTCACCTTCCCGAAGACGGATGCCGATGGCGTCGCAACCGGACCATCGTTTGAGAAAGGCTGTCACGGCCTGCATCAGGCCTCTCAGCTCCGTTCGCTCCCCCGTGAGACGATGCAGCTCGAGCATCGCCTCGCGCTCCCTTTCAGCGAGGAAGCGATCCGTATCGTCCCGGGTCACCCCGACGACCTTGCAGAGCCGCCCCGCCGTGTCGCGCACGGACCGGAAGCGGACCTCGCCCCATTTCCTCGAACCGTCCCGGCACAGGAACTCCAGGTCGATCGAGCGAGTGGCATCTGCCGCTCCAGGCGTGCTTTTCCGGGTCAGCTCTTCCAGGAGAAAGGCCTTTGCTTTCTCGAGGGACTCCGGTGCGAGGTACTCCTCGAGGCGCATGGCCACGAATTCTTCGGCGGTGTACCCCGTGAACGTTTCAATCGACGGGCTCACATAGCTGCAGGTGCCGCTGACATCCATGACCCAAAGGACGTCGGACGTTTTTTCCGCCACGAGGTGAAGGAGGATGTCTTTCTCGGGGTGTTCTCTTTCCGGGGTCGTCGGAGGATGGCCGGCCGGATCCTGTCCGCCCTTTTTCGGCGCTGAATATTCCTTCCTGTTGCCGCTCTTTTGACTTCTCCTGGTTCGGCCTGTCGTGGTCATGACCTGTTCTCCGTGCAGAGAGACAGTTTACGGCGTCCGGCAAAAAAAGGTTCTGCCGCTGAGACCTGGTCGGCCCTTCGGCCGGCAGGCAGTCGGATATCGAAACGGGGAGGGACTTCGATTCTGACAGATACGATCGTCATGACAGCAAGTCACGTGCCATTTGTCTTGCCTGACAAGACGATTCGTCCACTTCCGTTTTTGCCCGGGCGCTCCGATGCGCGCAGATTGGCGATTCCAGGGCACAATCGCGAAACGACATTTCTTTTGCGCCATGAGAGCCCGGGAAAAGGTTACAAATCTGTCTCGCAAAAGCAGACACCCATGCGAGGGGTCCGACAGGGGCGGCAGGGGATCGCGAGCAGCGGCTGCGCGGCGGGGATCCCGGGGCAGACCCGGGAAAGGAGCAGTGACCGGTGAAGAAAAGGGACCCGGGTCCAGGGTCCGGGGAAGGAAGAAGATTGAGTTGACGGAC
>Ga0209254_10001438_pt1 | contig 21346 bp, 21 predicted proteins | sample FrelakmetDIP11DI_FD_187148 | JGI IMG/M metagenome (GOLD analysis project Ga0209254, IMG submission 187148) | Freshwater lake sediment microbial communities from the University of Notre Dame, USA, for methane emissions studies - DIP11 DI (SPAdes)... | ecosystem: Environmental > Aquatic >...
TGAAAATCGCCCAGGCGGTGGGACGCTTGATCACAGCTTCCTGAACGCTGTGATTCACGACCAAGTCCACCGCATGGCCAAGAGGCATGGCGCTCAAAGTTAAGAATAGTGTGATAAACAGCAATCCGAATCGCACCGCACCGATGCGTCGCCGAGTCCGAACCGACGCGGCATTCAAGTTGTGCACGCCAACGCTATTCAAGCGTGCCTTCATCGACCGCGAGCGACCATTTGGTCTGGGTAGCGCCGAAGGGGACTTTCGTAGAGCCCCATCTCGACGGCTTCCGAGGAATAGTTTGTGAGCGGCCAACAGGATGAGCGGTTTAGTGCCCGAATCCCGCGACCTCTGGATTTAGCCACGGTCACGCTCCGTCGCCAGAAAGCAGGTCCCGTTCGGACGCCACTCAGCCACCGCAAGAGTCGCCCCGGACTCGGTTTTCGTCGGTACCGGCCTCCCCACGCGAGAGTGAGGCCAAGAGCTGTCGGCGGCCCGATTTCGGCGACACCGGCGGCGTGCCTTTGCATCCAGGAGTTGCTTCATCGTTCACGGATCCTTGTAATGATGGTGCCCAAGCGGGCCAAACGGACCCCGGGTCAGAGTTCCCAACAAACCTACCCGGGTCGTCTCCCATGTGCCAAGAAACCTGACACGTCAATAGACGAACCCGTCGACGTGATGAGGGAAATCCCCAGTTCAGCAAGCGCCTGCCGATAAACTTCCCTTTTGAAGTAGACGACATCGCTAATTGGGAACCAATAATCTACCCAGCGCCAATTGTCGAACTCTGGTCTATCAGAACAGTCTAGACGAATAACGGAATCAGGGGATCGCAGACTCAGGCTGTACCAAATCTGTTTTTGTCCGATACACAACGGCAGGGAGTGCTTTCTGACATATCTTTCAGGTAACTGGTAACGGAGCCAGGAGTCCGTTCTTCCGATGCATTCCACATCTTCGCCGCGCAAGCCAACCTCCTCGTACAACTCCCGGAACATCGCTCCTTCCGGGTCCTCGCCCGTTTGAATACCCCCTTGCGGAAACTGCCACGACCGCATCCCCGCGCGACGGGCCCAGAAGACCTGGCGCTCGGCATTGCACAGCACGATACCGACACTAAGCCGGTAGCCTTCCCCATCGATAATATCCTGGTCAAACGCAGCCTTCGATTCGGAATGATACAATCTGCCCCGGGAGGCGTGGCTTCGCTTCATTTGCATGGTCAGGTTTACCCTGTATTAACCCCGCCTATACATTGGTTGCGTGGGATTGCATCCGCAACCCGACAATGAGCGGTCGTAGAATTCTTCAGACTGTATCGGAATCAAGTGAGCCTCGCAATATTTGATCTTGACAACACGTTATTGGCTGGCGATAGCGATTTCCTCTGGGGACAGTTCCTGGTAGAGCGCGGATTTGTCGACCGCGACCTCTACGAGGAATCGAATTCCCGCTTTTTTGCCGACTATGAGGCGGGAAAGCTCGACATCGTGAGTTTTCTCCACTTTGCTTTGAGACCACTCGCGGAAAACGACACCGACGCGCTTTTTGCCTGGCGCGAGATTTTCATCGAGGAGAAGATTCGACCGATCCTGCTACCCGCAGCGAGCCGCTTGATTGATTGCCACCGACGGGCGGGTGATCTTGTGTTAGTCGTCACCGCTACGAACAGCTTTGTGACCGAGCCCATCGTCAAGCTTTATGGTATCGAGCACCTCATCGCGACGGTGCCCGAGTTTCGCGAAGGTCGTTTCACTGGGCGCTTTCTGGGCACGCCGTGCTTTCAACACGGCAAGGTTACGCGCCTGAAGGAATGGCTCGCAGACTCAGGCTGCGATTTATCCGGGAGCTGGTTCTACACCGACTCACACAACGACCAATCCCTGTTATCACTCGTTGAAAATCCGGTCGCTGTGGATCCCGACGAACAATTGCTGAAGATCGCGGAGTCACGCGATTGGCCGGTCATCAGCTTACGATAACTGTTCGTTTGAGTGTTATTCGGGAGTCCGAATAACGGCTGGCATCAACGCTTGCGGATCAGATAGAAGAGCGTGCCAGACTGTTCCCATTGTGACAGCAGATGGTGCCCGGTTTGTTCGAGGAACACGCCGAAGTCGAGAGCTGATGCCGGATCAGTTGCCAGCACACGCACCACTTGACCACTCTTCATGCCCCCTAGTGCCTTCTTCAACCGCAACAGCGGCAAAGGGCACATTAATCCGCTGGTATCCAACTCAAGATCGCAGTTCATGGGAAAGATCCACTTACCAGATCAGCTGCTGGACCCAATAGCACGCCACGTGCGTGCCGTTCGATGACGCAAGTGCGCATCCTGCCGCGAAAATTCTCGAACCTGTCAGATGGATCGACTGCGACACCCCAGGCGAACGGGCTTCCACCAACCCGCCTCAGGGTCACTCCAGACTCCAAAGGCACATCATGCACCTCCATTCAGTTGAACACACTCCCGTGTGAACAGACTCCCGTGCCCGATTCCGTCCACCTCATGGCTCCGTCGCAATGCGATGCTATGGTTCGCCTACGGAGGCTAGAGCATACAGCACGCCAAACGGAACTCGACGTCATCCTGAAATGGCGCCGGCCGCTCATCCAGCGCCTGGATCATGAACCGAATCGTGAAGCGATGCCTACCACCGCTGATCTCCGCAAAACACGGGTAACGTCGATCGACTAGGACGCGAAGAAGTTGAAAGGGGAGGTTGTGATCGAGAGTCTTTTGATAAAAGCCGCCGCACGCGAGTTCGCGCGTTGCCATCGCGCTGCCTCGCAAGAAACCCATCAGCATTTGGATAGCTGACTTTACGCTGGCGAAAGGCTGTAGCCAACGATTTAAGTCCTCCTTGCGTCTTGAGCCATCCTGTTCCAACCAGTGGTGAAAAACCGGAAGATCAAAGGAGCAAGTTCCTCCCGGTATCGAGCTACGCTGGGAGATCGCCTTGAACAAATCCGTTTCGGTCAACGACTGACCCAGCTTCCCCGTCTTCGTGAATAAGCGATTGCCGATCTCCTCCAACTCCTCAAGAATGCTCAACACTTTCGTCTCGTCCACATGACGATTACCGGCCAGCTTAGTCAAGACCTGATTGTGTCGCTCGATCTCCTTCAGCAGTTCCGACTTGAGATCGTAACGGCCATAAATGCTTGAGACTTGGATAAGACCATCTACGACTGCTCGAGAATCCCAGACAGAGGTCCCCTCGACAAAGTAGTCAATTTCCTGAAAAAGCTTTTCCAGGCGCATGAATAGCCGTATGCGCTCGTTCAACGGAAACTCATAGAGGATGGTGTCGTTCAAAGGCGGGCCGAGTTCTTAGGGCAAGCCGGTCTTGCGAATTCAGCTTGCGAAAGGTTTACCGAGGGCATGATTTTGCCGATTAGCGCCATTTAGTCAATAGCGAATCCTCACTCCCAAGGCCAGAATCCGGGAAATCGTGAATCGGTTTCTCAACTCTAGGTGGGGAGAGTTTTGGTGCTGACCAAAACGCGAGGAACTTTGGCCAGATTGGAAAAACGCTCATGCAGCGTACTAATCTGATGAGCGAGTTGTTCGGGTGCGCCGTCATTGTCGATGATGTCGTCCGCCGCCTGAAGTCGGTCCTCGCGGGAAATCTGTGTAGCCAAGATCCGGTGAACCGTGCACGCAGAACAGCGATCACGGGACTGAACCCGCTCGATTTGACGTGGAACCGAGCAGTCAACGACTAACACGCGGTCGACGAAATCGCGCCGTCCTGTTTCGAGAAGCAATGGGATGCAGAGAAGGCAATAGGAAGCCGTGATACAGTCCGCGCGCTCAGCCATCTGTCGATAGACTAAGGGGTGCAGAATGTTTTCCAGAATTCGTCGATCCACCGCATTGCGAAAGATCCGCTCTCGCAACGCGCCGCGATTCAGTTCTCCGTCTTTCACCACTTCGTTCCCGAAAGCCTCGACGATGGCGTTGAACGCAGGCATACCCGAACGTACCAACTCGCGTGCAATTTCGTCGGCGTCGATAACCGGGACTCCTCTTGCAGCGAACAAACGTGCCACTGCGGTCTTGCCGGAACCAATGCCTCCCGTTAAGCCGATTTTCAGCGCACCCACAGCGTGTCCTTCATGCCGCGAGATCGATCCAACGAAGATATGCCGTATTCAATTCATGACCCCACATCAGACAAATCCAACCCGCAACAGCCAGGTAGGGACCAAACGGAATCGGCTTGGTCCGATCACGACCCATCAAGACGATCATTGTGACACCCGCTAGCGCACCGAGAGTGGACGACAACAGCACGATTGCCGGAATCATTTGCCAGCCCAACCAGGCGCCAAGCACCGCCAAGAGCTTGAAGTCACCGAACCCCATACCTTCCTTGCCGGTCAAGAGCTTGAAGAGATGAAAGACGCTCCACAGAGTGACATAACCCACACAGGCGCCAAGGATGCTCCACTCGGGTTCGGAGAACCAGCCTCCGATGCTCGCAACCAAGCCGAGCCATAGGGCGGGTACCGTGATCGCGTCCGGCAACAGTTGGTGATCCAGGTCGATCACGCTCAATACAATCAGTATCCAGCTGAGGATCAAGGCCAGAACAGTCTGGCATGAGAACCCGAACTTCGATGCAACCGCCACCGAGATGATCGCAGTGAGCATCTCAATAAGCGGATAACGGATGGAAATCGCCTTTCCGCAGTCGGCGCAGCAACCCCGCAAGAGCAAGTAACCGATCACCGGCAGATTGTGCCAGGGCCGGATCGGCTTCGTACAATGGGGACAAAAGGAATTTGGCCACATGAGGCTAAGCGCCGTGTCTTGGCTCGACTCCTCGGTCGAACCGAGAAAATTTCGGCAATCCTCGCGCCACGCCCGTTCCAACATGATCGGGAGGCGATAGATCACGACGTTGAAGAAGCTTCCAAGAACCAAGCCCAACGCGGTGATCAACAAAAGAAACAACTTCGGCGTGGCTTCGAAGGCTTCTAACATGGGTCTTGTTGCCTCTCAGATAACGGATCCTAACTTGAAAATTGGGAGATACATCGCGACCACCAATCCGCCCACAACAACTCCGAGCACGACCATGATCAAAGGTTCGAGAAGGGTACTGAGAGCATCCACGGCGTTATCAACCTCCTGTTCGAAGAAGTCCGCGACTTTTGCGAGCATGCTATCCAGAGACCCGGACTCTTCACCGATAGCGACCATCTGAATCACCATGTTGGGGAACAAATCGCTCTCCCTCATCGCAAGCTGCAACTGATTGCCCGTAGCGACCTCATCTCTAATATTCAAGATGGCCTCGCTGTAGACCACATTACCGGTTGCACCCGCGACCGATCGAAGCGCCTCGACCAGGGGCACCCCGGCTGCCGACATGGTCGATAGGGTTCTGGCGAAGCGCGCCACGGCCGCCTTGTGAAGAATAAGCCCGATGATGGGTATTCGGAGGACCAAGCGATCGAGCCAATGATTGAAAGCCAGCGATCTCTGTTTGAGTCTGGAAAAGATGACTCCCGCAACAAATGCAATCCCCAGCGTTACATGCCACCACGCCTGCAACCATTGCGAGAGGCCGATCACCCATCGGGTGAACACCGGCAAGTCCGCTCCGAAGCCGCGGAACAGCTCTTCGAATTGTGGAACCACAAACATCAACAAGATCGCGGTAACGATCACCGCGACGACGATGACCGCAATCGGGTAAAAGAGTGCCTTCTTTATCTTGCCCTTGAGCGATTCGGTCTTCTCCTGGTAATCCGCAACCTTGTGAAGCAGGGTCTCCAGCACCCCCGCTTGCTCGCCCGCGTGAACGAGATTGCAGTAGAGTTCGTCGAAATGATTCGGATACTTTGCCAACGACTCGCGCAAGGTAGTACCTCCTTCGAGATCGGTCTTGATCGCGAAAAGCATCTCCCGCATGCTCGGGTTCTCATGACCTCGCCCCATAATATCGAAGGCCTGCACGAGTGGTACGCCAGCACTTAGCATCGTCGCCAACTGCCGACTCAAGACCGCAATATCCTTCGCCTTGATCGGCTTCTTGCGTTGAGTGAAAAGCGGCTTGGCCTTTTTCTTGATTTTGATGACCTTCACGATGCCCTGCCGGCGCAACTCCGCGCGCGCCAAAACCTCGCTGCGGGCGGACAGTTCCCCCTTGACTCGCCCTCCGTTGCGATTAGCCCCTTCCCAGGCGAACAGCTCTACGACATCTTTCGCCATGACTTCAGTCCCTCGTCACTCGTTCGACTTCTTCCAAGCTGGTCATACCGGCCTTTACCTTCTTGAGACCAGACTCTCGCAGAGTGGAAATCCCCTCACGGGCGGCCTGCAGAGTCATCTGGATCACATCACCTCCCGACAGGATAATGCTATTGATCTCGTTTGAAATCGGCATCACCTGAAAGAGCCCGACTCGCCCTTTGTAGCCCTTGACACATCGCTCGCAACCGACGGGATGAAAGAGCGGAAAGCCGTCGAGCTCCACTTCGCGAAAGCCAGCGCTGATCAACACCTCCGAAGGCAGCGGTTCCTCCGTCTTGCAGTGTTCGCAGAGTCTACGGGCTAATCGCTGAGCCATAATTAGCAGCACCGAAGACGCGATGTTGAAGGATGGGATGCCCATTTGCATCAGCCGGTTGAGGGTATTTGGAGCGTCATTCGTGTGTAGCGTCGAGAGCACGAGGTGGCCCGTTTGCGCCGCCTTAACGGCGATCTCGGCCGTCTCCAAGTCTCGAACCTCACCCACCATGATGATGTCGGGATCTTGCCTCAAGAACGCCCGCAAGGCTTCCGCGAATGTCAAGCCTGTTTTCGGACTGACATTCACCTGGTTAATGCCTGCAACGGTGATCTCGACGGGATCCTCCGCAGTGGAAATGTTGCATTCCGACTGGTTGAGAATGTTCAGAGCGGTATAGAGGGTGACGGTCTTTCCGCTGCCCGTTGGCCCGGTCACGAGAATCATGCCGTAGGGCTTGCTTATCGCCTGAAGGAAATGTCGCTGCTGTTCGGGCTCGAATCCCAGTTTCTCGATCCCGATCTCAGCCGTCGCCGGATCCAGAATGCGGAGAACAACCTTCTCGCCAAACAGGGTCGGGCATGTATTGACCCGAAAGTCGATCGCGCGGGTCCGGGAGACTGCCATTGTGATTCGTCCGTCCTGTGGTACGCGCCGCTCAGCGATATCCATCCGTGACATCACTTTCAAACGCGCGCAGAGGCGGGCGGCCAGGCCGGACGGGGGACTAGCCACCTCATGAAGCAACCCGTCATGGCGGAAACGGATCCGGAAGAACTTTTCGTAGGGCTCGAAATGAATGTCGGAGGCCCCTTTTTTGATCGCGTCTATCAGGATCTTGTTGACGTAGCGAACGATAGGTGCGTCGTCGATTTCGCTCGGTTCGATATCATTTTGCGGCTCATCATCGCCAGCGATGATTTGAAGATTATCGAGATCGGTATCCAGCAGATCGATCATGCTGGTATCCGCCGCGTCCAAGGTGGCTTCAACGAGCCTTGACAGCTTCTCTTCTTCGACGATTACGCATTCCGTGGACAGACGCGTCTGAAACTTGATTTCGTCCAGCCCCTGAAAATTGGTGGGGTCCGAAAGGGCGACAAACAAACGATTGCCGCGTTTGAACAGTGGCATTATTCGATGCTGGCGGATCAATCGTTCATTGACCAGCTTTACCGGCGCCAGTTCTGGAACGAACGCGTCCAGATCGAGAAGCGGAAGCCCGAATTCCTGCGAGAGGGTCCCGGCGATGACCGAACCGTCAAGAACCCTACTGCTTACCAGAAAAGCGATCAAAGGAAGCTTTTTCTGAGTCGCCTCCGCGAAGTAGCGCTGAGCAGCGGCTTCCGTTATCAGGCCTCTCTTGGCCAAGCACTGGGCCAAGCCGCTGATCGCATTGGAGGAGGTGGCAGCCGTCATGGCGAGGATGATGGTAAGTTGGGCAGAACTGAGGAGCCAGCACTTCGTCTCTCTAATCTTAGCCCAGGTAGTTGGTCCCTCCACCCGGCCGCATGGTGACCGGAGGTCTCCTGAATGCGGTTGATCGTGAGAGTCGAGTCAGCCTTATTGAGTCAGCCTTCAGTCCAGGCTCCTCGATGCGGCCACCGACGCCTGGCTGGCTCCCGCAACAGATTGATCGGGGGCGAGCGCCCGGGTGGAAGAAGCGTACCCAGGCTCGACAAGCCTCTTGACTGCCCGGATCCTGGCCAGCATTGGCGTCACGCCGGTGAAGCGCTAGCGTGCCTTGAGCCCGGTAGGACGCAGGAGAGTGAAGAGACCCCGGCGTGCGCAAGACAGAGCGTGGTAGTCACGAACCATCCCGCCCCCACACGTGGGTTGCGCTCGAACCAACGCTTAGCGTTTCGATACGATGTCAGACAGGGAAAAACGCCTCCTACAGCGATCGTATTCTCAGGGCTTGCGCCTCCAACTCCGCCAAGCCGGCCCGCATTTCCTGCAAACGCGCCTGTTCTTTTTCCACCACCTGGCCCGGTGCCTTTGCCAGAAAGGCGCCGTCACCTAACTTGGCTTCAAGGCGCGGCATCTCTTTGCCCAACCGCGCGATTTCCTTGTCCAGTCGTGCCAGCTCTGCGTTCTTGTCGATCAACCCTTGCAACGGAATCAGGACCTTCATTTCACCCACCAACGCCATCGCCGCTTCCGGTGTTGCAGCGCCTGGGCCGACCCACTCCAGACTCGCCAAGCGCGCCAGCCTTCCAATCATCGGCTGGTTTCGCTCCAGACGGACCCTATCCTCCGCCGAACCACCCTGAAAAAGGGCCGGCACCGGCTTGCTCGGGGCTATGTTCATCTCGCCGCGGATCCGCCGGACTCCCATGACCGCGTCCATCAGCCAGCTCAACTCACTTTCGGCCTCGGGATCGATCTGCCGCGCGTCGAAGACCGGAAAAGGCTGCAGCATGATGGTGGGACCGCTCTTCCCGGCAAGCGGAGCGACACGCTGCCAGATCTCTTCCGAGATAAACGGCATCAGAGGGTGTATCAACCGGAGTAGGGTTTCCAACACTTCCACCAGGGTTTGGCGCGTCCCGATCTGAAGCTCAGGTTCCGAGTGCTGGAGTTCGATCTTTGACAGCTCCAGGTACCAATCGCAGTACTCGCTCCAAATGAAGTCGTACAGACTTTGTGCGGCAAGATCGAAACGGTAGTTGCCGATCGCCTCGGTGACGGTCTGGATGACCCTTTGCGTTCGGCTTCTAATCCATCGGTCGGAGCTGCTGTAGCGCCTGTCGGGCGTGGCAATACCAGTATGCTGACCCTCGGTGTTCATCAACACATAGCGAGCTGCATTCCACAGCTTGTTGCAGAAATTACGATAGCCCTCAACGCGCTTGAGATCGAAACGGATATCCCTGCCTGTGGAGGCCAGAGAGGCAAAGGTGAAGCGCAACGCATCGGTGCCGAATGACGGTATACCATCTGGATAGTCCTTGCGGGTCTGTCTCTCGATCCGTGCAACCATTTGTGGCTGCATCAGTCCCTGGATCCTCTTGCTGACCAACTCCTCGATTCCGATCCCGTCGATCAGATCGAGGGGATCGAGGACGTTCCCCTTCGACTTGGACATTTTCTGGCCTTCGGCATCGCGCACCAGTCCGTGGATATAGACTTCCCTAAAGGGCACGTCTTCCATGAAGGCGAGACCCATCATGATCATCCTCGCGACCCAGAAAAAAATGATGTCAAACCCCGTCACCAGGACGCTCCCCGGATAGAACGTGTCAAGCTCCGGCGACCTTGCGGGCCAACCGAGCGTTGAGAACGGCCAGAGTGCGGAAGAGAACCAGGTATCAAGAACATCCTCATCCTGGCGCAACGGCACACCCTCGGCGAGCGCGTACCTGGTTCGCACGTTCTCCTCACTGCGTCCCACATACACCGCTCCTGACGCGTCATACCAAGCGGGAATCCGATGTCCCCACCAGATTTGCCGCGAGATGCACCAATCCTCGATATTGTGCATCCACTGGAAGTAGGTGTTTTTCCAATTATCGGGCACGAAGCGGATCCGACCGTCCTCGACCGCAAGAATCGCCGGCTCCGCCAAGGGCTTCGCCTTGACGTACCACTGATCGGTAAGCAAAGGTTCAATGACCACACCCGTTCGGTCACCGCGCGGGACCATCAGTTTGTGGTCCGCAACCGTTTCCAGCAAACCCATCGCATCGAGATCGTGAACCACCAAGTCGCGCGCCTCGTAGCGATCTAATCCGTGGTAGCGCTCGGGGATCTCCGGTAATGGCAAAATTGCCGCGCTCTGGTCGAGAATGTTGATCATGGGCAATCCATGCCTTATACCGATGGCATAGTCATTGAAGTCATGCGCTGGTGTGATCTTGACGCAGCCGGATCCAAATTCCGGGTCGACATAGTCGTCCCCAACGATTGGGATCTCCCGATCGGTTAGCGGAAGCCTCAGCGTCCGACCGATCAGATGGCGATAACGTTCATCATCCGGATGCACGGCCACCGCGGTGTCACCGAGCATGGTTTCCGGACGTGTGGTTGCGACGATCAGACAGCCCTCTCCCCCCAGCAACGGATAGCCTATGTGCCAAAGATGCCCGCTCTCCTCCTGTGCGACCACTTCCAGGTCCGAGACTGCAGTGCGAAGCACCGGATCCCAGTTCACCAGGCGCTTGCCCCGGTAAATCAATCCTTGCTCGTAAAGCCGCACGAAGACCTCGCGCACCGCGTGCGAGAGTCCCTCGTCCATCGTGAAGCGTTCCCGGGACCAGTCCAGGGAGGCGCCCATCCGACGAAGCTGCTGGGTGATGGTCCCACCGGACCGTTCCTTCCACTCCCAGACCTTGTCGACAAAGGCCTCGCGCCCCAAATCGTGGCGGGATTTGCCCTCCGCCGCCAACTGCCGTTCGACGACCATCTGGGTAGCGATACCGGCATGATCGGTCCCCGCCTGCCAGAGTGTCCTGCAACCCTTCATCCGGTGATAGCGAATGAGCGCGTCCATGATCGTATCCTGGAAAGCATGCCCCATATGCAGGCTGCCGGTCACATTCGGTGGCGGAATCATGATGCAGTAGGGACTCCCGTCACCAAGGGGAGCAAAATAAGCGTTCTCCTCCCAAATTCGATACCAGGTCCGTTCGATGGCATGTGGTTCGTAGGTCTTTTCCATAGCGGTTTCGAATTGTCGGATTCTGTTTGTTGACAGAGACGGAACAGAGGCTCGGTCTCCTCACGACCAAAACGGCGACCTAATCGCACCGAGGCAACGAACAGGTCGAATCCTCGTGGGCTAGCCCTCGACAGCATCCAGTCTATGTGTGACGGGCGTTAAGCCTCTTTCCCTGTAAAACCGGTAGCGCCTTCTTCCTGCCGCTCGCGTTGCTTCATCTTGATCGACGATCTCCACCAACCGGTCGAACCGATCGAACCCGTCGGGAATCCGCTCGGAAAGATTGATCAACACGTCCGCGAGAAAATCCGGCGCGGCATCGTGGCCCAGAAGAACCGGAACATCGGCATTCTCGCTACTCTGCCAACGAGCATGGGGCACAAAGCTGTTGTGGCGAAAGGTCCACAGCAACTCGTCCATGATCACATCCGCCTGAGCCGAGTCGGTCTGCACGTAAACCCGATGCCCCAGACGATACGCCTTTTCGGCAAGTCGACAAGCGGTCAAACGACGGTCGTGCGGTTCAACGCCGGTTAGGACATAGAAGTCGATCCGCGTCATCTTGCCTGGTCGAGCAAATAGTGCATCAGCAAAGGCACGGGGCGGCCGGTCGCGCCCTTGTCGTTACCGGTTTTCCAAGCGGTTCCGGCGATATCGATGTGCGCCCATGGAAAGTCCTTCGCGAAACGAGACAAGAAGCAGCCCGCCGTGATCGCGCCACCGTCGCTTCCCCCTACATTGGCTAAGTCAGCAAAATTCGACTTCAGCTGCTCTTGGTAATCGTCCCAGAGCGGAAAGCGCCAAACACGATCCCAGGATTCTTCGCCGGCCCTGATCAAGGCCTCACAGAGATCCTCCCGGTTGCCCATAAGACCGCTTGGATGCCGCCCTAACGCAACGATGCAGGCACCCGTCAACGTTGCAATGTCAATCACCGCAGCCGGGTGATAGCGCTTCGCGTAGGTTAGGACGTCGCAGAGCAGCAAACGCCCCTCGGCGTCGGTGTTGAGAATCTCGATACTCATGCCAGCCATGCTCTTCACGATGTCGCCTGGCTTGTTGGCATTGCCGTCGGGCAAGTTCTCGGACGCTGGCACCAAGCCGATGACGTTCAGCGGCAACTGGAGTTTTTCCACGGCAGCCAGCACGCCGAGAACACTGGCACCGCCGCACATATCGTATTTCATCTCATCCATGTTGGCCGCCGGTTTCAACGAAATCCCCCCGGCGTCAAACGTTAATCCTTTGCCGATTAGGACGATCGGCTTGGTCTTTTTCGGGGCACCGTGGTACTCGAGAACGATCAGACGCGCCGGTTCGCGGCTTCCCTTCGAAACCGACAAGAAGGCTCCCATTCCAAATTCTTCAAGCTGCGCCTCATCGAATAGTTCGACGCGTAATCGCTGATGCCGCTTGCGAAGCTTTTCCGCCTCCGCACCGAGGTAGCTCGGCGTGCAAATATTCCCCGGCAGATTCGCTAAGTCCCGAGTCAGAGCCATACCATAAGCGATCGCTTCGCCTTCGCGCAGCCCCTGATCGGCCTCGTCCTTCTCCTCTTTATCGACCAAGAATGTAACAGATGTCAGCCTGACCGGCTTGTCCTCGGGGTCCTTCTTGAGCTGAGTGAACCTGTACAGTCCGCTTTCGAAGATTTCGATCGACTGACGCAGCCTCCAGCGAATGTCGATCTGTTTCGCCTTCACCGCGGCTTCTGCCAGACATACCGCCGCATGTTTGGCACTCGATTGACGCAGTGCGTTGATTGTCGAACCCAGCGCTTTGCGAAACTTGGCTGTATCGAGCTCATCTTCCTTGCCCAAGCCTACCAGCAAGATTCGCTCGCAACGACAGCCGTCGAAACCCGTCAGCGGGTTAATCAGCAGCGTCTCCCCAACCTTCCCATCGAAGTGGTCTCGCTTCACAATCTCCGCCAACACCCCCCCCAGCCTAGCGTTGACGGCCTGGGTAGAAGGCAGCAGCTTGTTGTGGTCCTGGTACAACCCTAAGACGAGACAATCAGTTGCTGTGCGGTCAGGAGCATCGTATTTCAGGTGGTAGTCCATGATAAAATTCGCAGTAAAAAAGTTTGGCGTGAAATCCAGCTAGCAATCGAATCCGAAAAGGCCGGGTCGCAGAGCGCCCGTAACGGCGCACCTGCTACAGCTTATTATGAAATCCAAGCCTTTTGAACCGGCGCGAAAGAAGCGATTCCCGGTGATGCCCTTATTGGATCGCATGCTCTTGGGGGAACTCACGCGCACGCTGCTTGCTATCCTGGCCGTACTTGTCATTATCATCGTCAGCCGCAAGTTCCTCGCTATCTTGGCGAGGGCCATCGAAGGCGAGGTGTCCGGCGAGATTCTATTCACCCTGTTACTCCTTAAGATCCTCACTGGGACGGCGATTCTCCTTCCCCCGGCACTTTTTCTGAGCATTCTCGTCGTGCTGGGGCGATTGTATCGGGACAATGAGATGGCAGTGCTCGCCTCGAGTGGAGTCGGACCTGGAAGAATCTACCGAGCCATCTTAATCTTCGTACTCCCCGTCGCGATCCTGGGCGGCGTGATGGCAATGCAGGTGATGCCGTGGTCCGAAAAGCAAGCCCAACTGCTGATGAAAAAGGACGAACAGGGCGCAGATGTTCGCGGCATCAAGGCCGGTCGATTCAACGAGTTCAGTCGTGGGGACGTGATCCTGTACGCCGCAGAACTCGCGGATAACGGCTTCATGCGCGACGTCTTCGTACAAAGCCGCCAGGGTGAGAAGACAGGCGTCATCCTCGCCGAGGAAGCAAGGCTCAAGACCATTGAAGGCGATGAACACTTCGTGTCCTTGGGGCACGGGCGACGCTATCAGGGGGTTCCGGGCCGACCCGATTTCGTCATCAGTGAATTTGAGGAATATGCGGTCCGGATTGACGATCCAAACCCGCAGCGCGGGGAAACCGGGCGTGAGGGAATGGACAGTTTGGTCCTATTGAAATCTAAGAACCCCCGGGGCTTAGCGGAGTTCCAGAAGCGGCTTGCCGTCCCATTCGGGATTCTGGCTCTGGGACTGCTCGCCGTTCCCCTTGCTCGCGTCGCACCCCGTGCCGGAGCTTGGGGCAACATTTTCAAGGCGTTCCTGATCTATGTGGTCTACGAGAACGTCCAAAAAATATCTCAAGGACTTCTCGTGACAGGCAAGATTCCCTTGCCTCTGGCCTACGGAGGCGCGTACCTGATCATGGCGGCGCTGACCATCGCCCTTCTCGTACGCAATTTCGGATGGCGCTGGCTGCTTCTGTCGCTCCGACCACGAGGGAAGCCATGAATGTCTTGAATCGCTATATCGGTAGCCAGGTTATCGCTGGGTCCCTGCTGGCCACGCTGATTTTGCTGACACTCCTCAATTTTTTCAGTTTTGCGGATGAACTCGGGGAACTCGGCGAAGGCGATTATGGCCTCGGTTCGATTTTTCTTTATCTCACCCTGACATCGCCGCGCAATTTCTACGAACTGATTCCATCCGGAGCGTTGCTCGGCAGCCTCGTCACGCTCGGCACCTTGGCAAACAATCGCGAACTGGTGGCCATGCAGGCGGCCGGTGTCTCTCGCTCGAGAATAATATGGGCCGCCCTGCGAGCGGGAATCCTCATTGCGGTCGTAACGGTGCTGATCGGTGAGTACCTCGCCCCGATTAGTGAGCAGGCCGCCACCACACTCAAGGCCAGTGCCCTGAGGCAACAGGTCGCTTCTCGTACTAAGTACGGTTTTTGGCTCAGAGACAATGAAAAAAACCTTTACATCAACATTCGTCAGATTGACCGTCCAGAAAACCTGGGTGATATCAATATCTTCGAGTTGAATTCCTATGGGCGCCTGCAGACTGTCACACATGCCGACAAAGCCGTGTACGACGGAGCCAAGTGGCGCTTGGAGGACCTCAACACCACGCGGTTTGGACGCGATTCAATATCCTCCGAGCAACAAACGGGTGCGGACTTGAAGTCGGTTCTCGCCCCCGACCTACTAAACGCATTCGTTATTCGTCCGGAAAATTTGTCCGCCTACGATTTGAAGAATTACATAAGCTATTTGCGCGAGAACGGTCAGAAGTCGTTACTGGTAGAGCAAGCCTTCTGGGGTCGAATCGTCAATCCTTTGGTCACGATCGTCATGCTGCTAGTTGCCATGCCTCTGGTCCTCGGCTTCCGAAGAGATACCTCGGCAGGCCAGCGCATCGTGGTCGGCGTTACTCTGGGAATTGGCTTTTACCTGTTCGACAAGGTTTTCGGTCATCTCGGGTTGATCTACGAAATGAATTCACTTTTTTCCGCCGCCTTCCCGGCCTCGTTCGCACTTGCTGCAGCACTCATCGGTCTGGCAAGAAGCTCCGCTTGACCTCAACCTCGTGTGATCAGTGTCGGCAGAAAACATCCCAATCGGTGGCAATGCAAGATGCGAAGGAGAGAACAACCGAGCAATGCGCGGGACTACTCAACGCGGCTCTTCAACCCTTGAGCACGATCCCCCGTGCTTGGCAAACAGCAGAGTCCGTTAGCGGGAATCACGGACAACCCGTGTTCTCGATAGGCGGTCGTGCCAGGCAAGCCCCTCCCGATCGAACACGATCCAGAGATAGCCCAGTCCAAGTGCACCTAACGAGAAACAGGCGGCCGCCAACCGCACAACCGCCTGCTTCCAACGCAAAGCGTCACCATTCATGGTACGCACGCGAAGTCCCCACGCCTTCATGCCCAATGTCTGCCCGCCGTGGGTCCAAAACCAGCCAAAGAAAAGGAACGTGACGCTTAGGAGGTAAAGCGAATAGCTCCAATGCCTGGGCCGGAATGCTTCACCACCGTTAAAGGGAAGAACCAGGGCGGTGGCAATGAACCACAGTCCCGCGAGGAGCACTAGATCATAGGACAGTGCGGCCAGTCGCCGGCCGAGGCCTGCAACCTTAGCCTCGGCCGTGCCTAGGTTCGCCGCACCTCGCGAGTGGATCCGCCTAGCCAACCACAGGACCCGGCGAGTAGTCCCATCCCCGGCCGCGCGCACCGCTACGCCGAGCCACCTTCTCTATCAGCCACTGCAAACTTGGCGCCGAAAAACATCGACAGATAAACCAGGCCCCCGACAAGCAAGATCGACAGGATGACCGGAGGCCGTACCACCGGCAAAAACATTAAAATGGCCAAATCGGCCACGAATAGCGCCGTCTGAAGCGGATAAGCCGTGAATCCCTCAAGACTGAGCTTAAACATCGATTTCCTCCCCCTGCGTTGATGATTTTTGTCTTTGCTGTGCTAACGACTTCGAAGCTGGTTGAACAGCAGTCACCAGCGATGCAGAGCACAGGCGCGAGTCAGCGGACGGGGCAAGTTGAGACCTCGAACCGTGCTGACATTGTGGGCGCCGCTAAGTTGTAACCAGCTCCTCAGTCTCCTCTCTAACCGAGGAATCGCTGCCGTGTGGCGAATCGCAAAGACTGCGATAACTGCGCCGACAACAGATTCCCGGGTAGCGCCCAAATTTACCAGACCCAGCGGCCAATCGGGGAACATTTGTTGCGTCGAACGGCTCGTCGGAACTCCGGTCGAGGGCGAGGCCTCAGTACATGCACGTCACCAAGGATCCCACGCCGGCCTTAGATAATAACTCCCACCGTAAGTAGGTGCACCATAACCGCCGGCATAACCGCCACTTCCCCATCCCCAGTATCCCCAAGGCCCAGTCGGCCCCCAACCGACCTTCCGATCCTCCGCCATTTCATTCGCCATCAACTGCTCATTAGAAATCTGCCGTTCGATGCCGAGGCTGGTAAACCTGTCATATTCGGCCTGCCGTCCAACATAAAGGCAGCTACAGAGATCAGGGTCGGCATAGATGTAGTAGGTGTTGTCGGGCCGGTCGACACGCGTAACTGTCTTGGCCGGTAGTGTGTGCAGCATCTGTTGCTTCTCGGACGTATCGGCGAGCAGCACTTTGAAGCCCGCCAGACTCAATTCGCTCTCCATGCCGCGCGTTGAAGATCGATGAATCGGGGTACAAGCCGCCAGCGACAGGAGCAACATCACCAAGCCGCCGACAGGCCGCCATACAAATTGCCTTCTACTCAACGAGCCCTCCTCGTTACCGGAAACATCAGAAGCGAAAACACCTTCGCTACCCTGTAAACCTCTGGACCGTGGTGGCGGGAAGCCTTGTGCGAAAGTGGCAACCCACGGGAGCAAACGCCTCTCCCGCGGGCCGCCGAAGATGCGCAAAACGGCCGACTGCCCCCGTTCAACTGGCGCGCGGCGTTCACCGACCATGTTCGACGCTAGCGCCACCCGTACGCCAGCGCGAAACCAGCAAACACTGCCGCGCCAAGCCAATGATTGTTCAGGAAGGCATCGAAGCACGCCTTTTCATCGCGGTTGCGGATCAGGAACTGTTGGTAAACCGCAAGGACGGCCGCCACCGCCAGCCCCAAAAAATAGCCTACCCCGAGTTCGATCTGCCGACCAACGCCCAGAAGAATTAAGAGCATGAACACCTGAAGCATCGCGATCAGAACACGATCCAGATCCCCGAACAGGATCGCTGTCGACTTGACGCCGATTCTGAGGTCGTCTTCGCGGTCCACCATGGCGTACATCGTGTCATAAACCAACGCCCACAGGATCGTGGCAAGATAAAGGTGCCATGCGACACGAGGAATCTGGTTAGTCTGCGCCGCAAAACTCATCGGCACGGCCCAGCCGAAAGCGACTCCCAGGTATGCCTGCGGAAGGTAAGTGTACCGCTTCATGAACGGATAACTGGCCGCGAGAAATGCACCCAGCAACGACAGCGCGATGGTCAGAGGATTTGTGAGCAGAACCAGCCCAAACGCCACCGCGCCGAGTGCGACAAACAGCACCAGAGCCTCTCTCGGCGAGACCAGGCCCGCCGCAATCGGCCGGAGTCTGGTCCGCTCGACGTGGGGATCGAAACCGCGATCGGCATAATCATTGATGACGCAACCAGCGGCGCGCATCAACACTACGCCTGATACGATCACGAACACGACCAGCGGACGAGGCGCACCCTCCCCAGCGACCCATAACGCCCAGAGCGCTGGCCAGAGTAACAAGAAAATCCCGATGGGCTTGTCGAAGCGCATCAGGCGCCAGTAGGCGCGAAGGCGGTCCTGCAAGCGTTCTCGTTCAGTCACATTCGGAACCTTGCGTATGGTTATCCAACCTCAACAACTGGGGCAGGAAGAACTCGCACACGAGGAGTTGGTGTCGAGCGACGTCATAAAGCGCACGGCGCCCCCAGACCGGGACCCCCAAACCCTGCGCCGCCTTGAGCTCCGGACACCATTGCTGGGGTTGTACGCGAGCGAACTCGAGCGACAGTCTGCGCAACTCCGGATGCGAAAACAGCCACTCCCCCAGTGGACGCTGCCCGAGCCTTGCCAGCTGGCAGTGCCGACCCCGCAGGGTCTCACGGGGTATGACGCTGCGTGCCAGCACGAGCGGACAATCGCCAGCGAAGAGGACCACTTCCCGAACCCAGGCACGCCGGTGGTTGCGAACGCGCAGCAACCTCGCCTCGCCCAAGAATGGCGTGCGCCAATGTGCCCCGACCACCTCGACCCGAAAACTCGAACCACAGAGCGTTCGCAAACGGCGGGTCAGGGAGCCTTCTTCGCTCAGCCACGAACCCACCGCCTTACCGGATGAAACCATGGTCGCACCCGGTCCAAGAAAGGACGGCTCCGCCTTCAGGAGCAGACTTCGCTGACTCAACGCCCGAGATCCCCGACAAAGACTGCGAGTATAACAAATGGCCAAAGTACGCCGGGTAAGGTGGGCCAGTGTGTTTGGGACAGAGCGAAGACGGCCAATCCCAACGCGCGAACCCGGCTATGGTACGGTTTGTCGGCGAGCGGCGCGCTTCCGATATCCCAGCGTCTCTTCGTTGCTTTTTGGAGAACGCCACGAATCAGCTACAATCGCGCGGACATCCCGTCTAAGCCCTCCCCGGCGGCACCCCTGTGAACCTCGAGAAAGTCATCTTCGGTTTTTTCATCGTCTTGGCGGCAACCCTTAACTTCGGCTTTTTCATCGGGGACATCGACGAGCCGACCCACCACGACGTCTACATGTTGTTCGCCACCATCGTCGTCAACCTCGTCGCCACGGTCCTGAAGCTCGGCGATCGAACTCAGATCGGGGCGATCCACCTGTCGACCAGTTTGGTCGCCGATCTGCAGTTGGCGATGGCAGCGGTCGTCTGGGGGCTTGCGGTGCACGTTCAGCAAACGGGATTCACACCAGCGACTGCCATCTCGGTCGTCTCGCTTTCGGGCGGCGCGCTGTTAGCGAATATCGTGTCGGTGGTATTGCTCATCGCCGAGACGGTGGTACTCCGGCGCTAGGCCATCGTGCAATCCTCGCTGTTCCTGGTCTTGCGGCGCATCCGCGCGCCGCTGATCCTCCTGATCGTCATCTACGCCGTGTCTATAACCGGTCTAGTGTTCATTCCGGGCGCGGATGGGGAAGGCAACCCCATTCGCATGGATTTTCTCCACGCGTTCTATTTCATCAGTTATACCGCCACCACCATCGGCTTCGGCGAAATACCCTATGCCTTTACACCGGCCCAGCGACTCTGGGTCACGTTCTGCATCTACCTGACTGTCATCGGGTGGAGCTATGCGTTCGTGAAGGTTCTGGCACTCGTTCAGGACCGGTGGTTCCTGCACGCAATCGAGGTCCAGCGATTCAAGAACCAGGTGAAGCGACTGACGGAGCCGTTCTATTTGATCTGCGGCTATGGGGAGACGGGTAGCATGTTGTGCCGTGCGTTCGATAGCCTCGGAAGGCGCTTCGTGGTCCTCGATCGTGATGAATACCGCATTGCGGAGCTCGACCTCGCCGACTATCGTGCCGACACTCCCGCCCTCGTGGCGGATGCGAAATCGCCGGAAAGTCTGGTCCTCGCCGGTCTCAAACACCCCCGTTGCACAGCAGTTCTAGCTCTCACCAACGACGACCGCACAAATCTTGCCATCGCCACCGCTGGGCGGCTGCTCCGCCCGGACCTCCCGCTTATCTGCCGCGCCGAAAATCCCCAGATCGCGGCCGACATGCGACTCTTCGACGCTGCCAACGTGATCGAGCCCTTCGACAAGATCGGTGAGTATCTGGCCCTCGCGATTCGGTCCCCCGGCTCCTACCAACTGCTGCAGTGGTTGACCGGAATTCCCGGTACTACCCTCGGCGAACAAACCGAACCGCCCTCCGGCCGATGGGTGGTTTGCGGAGACGGCTATTTCGCCGGCTCAATTGCTCGAAAGCTCAGAGAGAGGGGGTTGGAGGTGGGCATCATCGAGAAACCGGGACCGGGCAGGCCGAACGAATCCTTACCGCTTGCGCCGTCACCGCCCACTGCCGGTCTATCCGGTTTATTGCAGCCGTCCGAACTGGAACGTAGCGTGGGTTTAGTCGCGGGAACCGATGATGACTCATTCAATCTGTCCATCGTCGCAACGGCCCGAAAGTTGAATCCCGCCTTGTTCTTCGTGCTCCGCCAGAACCTCCGCGCCAACCAGATGCTATTCGAGGCCCACGAATCGGATATCTCAGTGGTCTCTCAAGAAATCGTGGTGCACGAATGCCTCGCACACCTCACAACACCATTGCTGTCGCGCTTTCTGCAAATCATCAAATCCAGAGACGACGCTTGGGCGGACGCTACCGTTCACAAGCTGCGCAGTAAAGTTACACGCCAGGTTCCATTGCTGTGGACCGTCGACCTGTCGCCCTCTGGAGCCCCCGCCTGCGGAGACTTCTGTCGCCGCGCGGACGAAGAACTCCGACTCGATCATTTGCTGCGAGATCCAGGCAATCGGGAATCCTACCTGCCGTGCGTAGCCTTGCTGGTCGCACGCCGCGATAGGGACATCGAGATGCCGGGACCGGAACTCCGTCTGGGCTCCACAGACCGGCTCCTGTTCGCTGGTACCCCCGATGCGAAAGCGCGGCAATCCCTCACGCTGGCGAATGTCAACGTTCTGGATTACGTGTACCTCGGTCGGGACGTTCCGCGAGGCTGGATTTGGGGAAAGCTCTTCTCATCCCCGAAGGCGCATCGCTCAAGATAGGGCTTGTGACCCCTTGCAGCCGAAGCTTCTCTGTGGTCTCCG
>Ga0209254_10001439_pt1 | contig 21343 bp, 18 predicted proteins | sample FrelakmetDIP11DI_FD_187148 | JGI IMG/M metagenome (GOLD analysis project Ga0209254, IMG submission 187148) | Freshwater lake sediment microbial communities from the University of Notre Dame, USA, for methane emissions studies - DIP11 DI (SPAdes)... | ecosystem: Environmental > Aquatic >...
CAATGGTCAGGTGCGTTGGTGCCAGGGCTATTCCGAACCGGGCGCCGGGTCCGATCTGGCGGCATTGAAGACACGCGCCGAGGACCGTGGCGATTTTTACGTCATCAACGGCTCCAAGATCTGGACGACGCTCGCCGACAAAGCGGATTGGATGTTCTGCCTCGTGCGCACGGATCCCAGCGCGCCGAAACACGAAGGCATCAGCTTCGTATTGTTTTCGATGGATCAACCCGGTGTGACCGTGAAGCCGATCCATCTGATTGCCGGTAACTCGGATTTCTGTGAGTGCTTTTTCGACGACGTCAAAGCCTCGAAGGCCAATCTTGTCGGCCAGGAGAATCGCGGCTGGACCATTGGCAAGCGCCTGCTGCAGCATGAACGTGCATCGATTTCCGGGCCTGGCGGCGGCGTGCGCACGCGTGGTTCGCTGCCCGAACTGGCCAAACGTTACACGGGTGCTCGTGATGGCCGTATCGGCGATGCGGCGACCCGCGCTGAAGTGGTGTCCATCGAGATGGACGCGCGCGCATTCGCCCTGACGTTACGGCGAGCCACGGAAGAAAATGGCATCGGTCGCACGGAGACCTTTGCAACGTCGATGTTCAAGTATTATTCGACCGAACTCGATACGCGCCGGGCCGAAGCGAACATCCGTTTTATGGGTACCCAGGGTGTGGGTTGGGAAGGATCCACATTTTCCACCGAGGAACTGCACACCACCCGACTCTGGCTGTTCGGCAAGGCGTTGACGATTGCCGGCGGCAGCTCCGAGGTACAGCTGAACATTGTTGCCAAACGGGTGCTCGGGTTGCCCGACTGAATCGATTTCCCCCATCCGGCTCCGGCCGGGCATTTAACTTGAAGACAGGAGAGGCACATGAGTGCAGATGGAAGCTGGAACGTGACGATGAACACCCCGATGGGCGCGCAGAAGGCGACCCTCGTGCTGAAGACCGAAGGCGACAAGCTGACCGGAGAGATGAAAGGCCCGCAAGGTGCGCTGGCTCTCAACGACGGCAAGGTCGCCGGCGACACGCTGACCTGGTCGGCGAATATGACCCAGCCGATGCCGATCAAGCTCGAGTTCACCGGCAAAGTGGACGGCGACAAAATCGCAGGTACCGTCAAGCTTGGTGCGTTCGGCAACGCGTCCTTCGAAGGCACGCGCGCCTAACAACGCGTTCGGGGTGCGCCGCGTGACTGATGCGCGGCGCAGCCCCGTTTTATTCTCCGCGCGGACCCGCTCCACCTGACACCGTTTGACACCGTTGTAGGAGGTTGAGCCATGTCGTTATCCAAAGCGCCGAAGCCGTACCGAATATTCGGATCTGAGATGTCGCCTTATTCCGTCAAGGTGAGATCGTATTTGCGCTACAAGGGACTGGTGCATCAGTGGCTGCTTCGTAATGCGTCGAACCAGGACGAATACGCCAAGCACGCCAAGATCCCTCTGATTCCATTGGTCGTTACGCCGAACGACGAAGCGCTGCAGGACTCCACGCCAATCATCGAACGCATCGAGGCGCTTCATCCGCAACCGTCTATATATCCCGCGGAGCCGGTGGCTGCGTTCATTTCGGTGTTGATCGAGGAGTTCGGCGACGAATGGGGCAACAAATGGATGTTCCACTATCGATGGGCGCGCGACGTCGATCAGCTGAGCGCGGCGGGCCGCATCGCGCGTTCGATGCAACCGCGCACCGGGCAGGCGCAGCATGTCGAGTTGACGGCGCAGATCCGCGCGCGAATGGTCGGCCGGGTCTGGTTCGTCGGTTCCAACGAGATGACTGCGCCGCAGATCGAAGCCTCGTTCGAGGCCGCGCTGGATCTGCTCGAAGCACATCTGATGACGCGACCGTATCTATTGGGTGGGCGTCCCGCGTTCGCCGACTTCGGTCTGTGGGGACAGTTGTACTGCGCGTGGACCGATCCGACCGCGGGCGCGTTGATCGAAGCGCGGGCGCCGGCGGTGCTTGCGTGGATTCAAAGGATGTTGTGGCCGCGTGTGGAAGGCGACTTCGAGCCGTGGCATAACCTCGCGCCAACGCTTATGCCGTTGCTCGAGTCTATTGTCGCGCGGCTGTTCCTGCCGTGGAGTGTCGCTAACGCGAAAGCAATCGCGCAGGGCGACGAATCGTTCAGCGTCGTGCTCGATGATCGCGTCTGGACCCAGAAACCGCAGAAGTACCATGCGCGTTCGTTGGCCGCGCTGCGTGAAAAGTATGCGGCAATCGTGGACAAACGCGCGATCGACGTGGTGCTCGAGGACGCGGGTTGTAGCGCGGCGTTTCTTGCGCGCTAGCGAAGCGATGATCCCGATTCCAAGTGCAGAGTCGATCACCTCGCAGTGGCTGACCGATCGACTGCACGAGGCGGGTCACGACACCGTCAGCGTGCGCGGTTTCACGCAGACCCGGATCGGTACCGGGCAGATCGGCAAGTGCATTCGCTTTGTGCTCGATCTGCACGGTAACGACCCAACAGCGCCGCGCTGCCTCGTCGGCAAATTCCCGTCGGATGATCCGATGAGCCGTGCGACCGGCGTGGCGTTGAAGAACTACATCAAAGAAGTCTCGTTCTATCGCGAGTTGCAGCAACGGCTGACGATCGCGACGCCGCGTTGTTATTTCGCCGCGATCGAAGACGAAGGTCCGAACTTCGCACTTCTGCTCGAAGATCTTGCGCCGGCGCGCCAGGGTGACCAGCTCGCGGGATGTTCGGTTGAGGTTGCGCGTGCAGCCGTGTTGGAACTGGTGGGTTTGCATGCGCCGAGCTGGTGCGACGCGAGCCTGCGCGGCATCGACTGGCTCGGCGAACCGAATCAGGCGAGTGTCGAGATGACGCAAGCGATGTATCGCTACCACCTGCCGGGATTCCTCGAACGTTACGCTGCAAAGCTCGCTTCGGATGAAATCGCGATCATCGAGCGGGTTGCACAATCGGGCGACGCACCGTTTCAGACGCTGCAATCACCGTTTTCGTTGATCCACATCGACTATCGACTCGACAACCTGCTGATCGATCAGCGCACGCAGCCGTCAAAGATCACGGTGGTCGACTGGCAAAGCATCACGCTCGGCAGCCCGTTGCACGATGTCGCGTATTTTCTGGGCGCAGGCTTGATTCCGGATCATCGTCGCAGCGTCGAAGAAGGCATCGTTCGAGCGTATCACGCGGCGCTGAATGCAACCGGCATCGATGACTACGCGTGGGATCGCTGCTGGAAGGATTATCGCCGCGGCGCCTTTGCCGGATTTACCGTCACGGTCATTGCGTCGATGCTGGTGCAGCAGACCGATCGTGGCGATGCGATGTTCACGACAATGGCGCGGCGGCATGCGCGCCACGCAATCGACCTCGACGCGCGCGAATTTCTCGACGGACCAACAGCGTAACGCTTCCGATGACCAGCGCGCGTTCCGACACCGACATTCCGGGGCTGCTGCGTGAGCACCTCGCGGCATTCCAACGCGGCGCCGTCGCCAAGCTGCCGCTCAACTACCTGTACTTTGCGTTGATCGCGAACGCGCTGCCGAATGCGTGCATCGTGCACGTCACGCGTGAACCGATCGATAGTTGTTTTACCAGTTACAAACAGCTGTTCGCGGACGCCTACCTTCATTCCTACGACCAGGTGGAAATAGCGCGCCACTACATTCGCTACCGACGGCTGATGGATCACTGGCGTACGGTGCTGCCCGGACGCTTTCTCGATGTCGCTTACGAGGACGTTGTCGACGATGTCGAGCGTGAGGCCCGTCGCCTCATCGACTACCTCGGCTTGGCGTGGGAAGACACATGTCTCGAGTTTCACCGCAACGCTGCATCGGTGACTACCGCGAGCGCTTTGCAGGTGCGCGAGCCTGTGCATCGGCGTTCAGTGGCTCGATGGCGGCGCTACACGAGGGATTATCAGTGAATTTCAAGCTATCACGATCCGGCACGCTTGCCCGCTCCATCGCTGCCGTCACCGCAATTAATTCTCTCGGCGCGTTCGGTGCCGAGGCGATCGAAGAAATCGTCGTAATGGCGCAACGGCGCGCCGAGTCAATTCAGGAAGTGCCGCTCGCGGTGTCGGCATTTACCGGCGAGTTCGTGCGTGACACGAATCTCGACGACATCAAGGATCTGGTGCGCTATACGCCGGGCATCACCGGCAATTCGAAGGACAGCTTCATCGACACGTTGTCGATCCGAGGCATCGTCACCAACGATTTTGGTGTGGGGGGCGACCCGTCGGTCGGCGTGTTCAAGAACAACCTGTATCAAGGCCGCAACGGCGAAGTCGTCACGAGCCTGTATGACCTCGATCGCGCCGAGGTCCTGCGCGGTCCGCAGGGTTTTCTCTTCGGCCGCAATTCAATCTCGGGCGCAATCAGCGTATTCACTAAACGTCCCGAATTTTCCGGCAACCAAGGTTATGCAGGTCTTGATGTTGGCGAGCGTGGCCATGTCGTGGCCGAAGGCGCGGTCAATCTGCCGGTCAACGACGCGCTGGCATTCCGCGTCGCAGGGTATCACTCCGCGGAAGACGGCTATGTCGGCAACGCGGCCATACCCGAACAGAACAAGCTGATCGCGCACGACAAGACGGCGGGGCGTGTATCGGCTCGGTATGAAAACGACGCTGTCGACGTCAACTTGATGATCGAGTACGAACGTCGTGAGCAATCGGGTTCGATGTACCGGGCGACTCAGAAAGGTGTGACGTGGGACGATTGGATCGCGGCGTACCCGGATATCGGGATGCCGAACGACAATCGCGATATCAGCAGCGATATGAGCCTTGGCGAAGAAGACAACGGGAACATTCTGACCATCGGCCTGCAGGCGGACTGGGATCTCGGCTTTGCGACGCTTTCGTCGCTGACCGGGTACAAGGATCATGAGTTCGACTATGCCGAGGACTTCGATGCGACGTCGCTGGCGTTCAATGATTACGCACAGAATCAAAACGGCGAGTACTTCGAGCAGGAGTTCCGCGTGGTTTCGCAGGGCAGCGATCCGCTGTCCTGGTACGCCGGTGTGTCGGTGTACCAGGAAAAGATCGATGCGCTGTTCTCGCAGCGTGCGGACGAAGACGTGGTGTGTACGCTTTATTACGGCGAGGCGTGCGACGTCGTTTACCCGGGATTCGCAGCATCGCCGGTTGGATTACTCGAACAGAATCGCGACAAAGGCGACTACGAAGGTTGGGCGTCGTACGTCGATCTGACCTATGCCTTCAGTGATGCGTTCGACGCAAGCCTCGGGGTTCGATACACCTACGACGAGAAGCATTTCAAGATCAACGCGTTGCCGGTCGAGAGCGAGCTGGGTCCGATCCTCGCGTTGGGATTCACGACCGATGGTTATCTGCCGGCCACGAATGATTGGGACGAGTTCACGCCGCGGTTCCTGGTGCGCTATCGCCCGGGCCACGATTGGATGATGTTCGGAAGCGTCACGCGTGGCTACAAATCGGGCGGCTTCGGCAGCTTCGCGCTGAGTCCGGATCAACCGTTTGGCTCGGTCGATGTCACCAGCGCCGACGCGAGCCCCGATGTCTTCGATCCGGAAACGGTCTGGTCTTACGAGATCGGCACCAAAGGTGAGCTACTGGACGGTCGTATGCGGCTCGCCGGCAACATGTATTACTACACCTATGAAGATCTGCAGGTGAACGTGCCTGGAACCGGCGGCGGTATCACCGTCGACAACGTCGGTACGGTCGACGGCTGGGGTATCGAGGGCACAGTCGAGTGGATCGCCACCGACAACATCGATCTGTACCTGACGAGTGCGTTCGCCGACAGCGAAGTGTCGGATGCCGAGGCGTTGTGCGATGGTACCAGCGAATGCGACGGCCAGCCGTTGCCGCAGATGCCGGAATATTCGGGGTCCGCGGTGGTCAATCTGCACATTCCGGCGCGCGACGGCGATGTCGTATTCAGTGCGGAACTCTACGGACAAACGCGGACCTACGGCGGCCTGCTGCAAACGTCCGATGGCGTAAACGATGCGTACGCTGATCTGACGTTGCGCGCCGGGTATCGCGCGACCGGCGGTTGGTCAGCGATTGCTTACTTGGAGAACGTCACCGATGAGGTGTACTACGATGGTGTCAGCGACGACGGCGGCTTCGTTCCCGCGCATTATTTCGGTCCGAGCCGACCCCGCACCGTCGGCTTGCGGATGAGCTGGGACTTCTAACAAAACTGCGGTGGCGCGATCGGCAGTTCGGTGTGCAGGCGTCGCCATCGCGGCGGACGCGGGAGTCGCTGTTCTATCGCAGCGGTGATTGACCGTCCGTTGCCGCGACGGACTTGCGGACAAAAACTCGTCTGATGTGCAGCTTTTCGATGCGTTTTCCGTTCAGATCGATCATCAACGTCAGCGTGTTGCCCGCGTCGCTCAACGTGTAGATCTCGCGAATCATCAGCGGCTCGCTGCGGGTTTCGATGATCAGCTTTTGCATATCCCAGCCGGCATCGACCCTGAACAGCCCGCGTTTTTGGGTGCCCCACTTCAGATCACGATACGGACTGCCCGGGTAGTCGATGCCCATCGACACCGCATCCTGAGCGATGGTCATCTGCGTTGCAGAAACCATCGGTAGCAGCGGTATGGGTCCGTCGAATTGAATCGGCTGGGGTTCCCCGTAGCGCGCCGCCGCACGATCCGCCTCGGCATCGAGTTCCGACTGACGGCTGCCGGCGACGAGCGGCGTTGGGTCGCTGCGGCGCGCGTCAATTTCCCAGGTGCCCGACAGATCGACGCTGCCGGGCGATTGGGTATCGAGGTGGCTGCACGCGCAGAGACCGAGCAACAAAACGATGAGGCAGAAGATCTTCATTCAGGAATACGCAGTGCGCGGCTAGGACTGCGCGCTCGAGACCAGTGACTGGCCGCCACGCGGTGCAAGCGTCGGGCCCGATTGTCGGCCCGCGAAATCGGTCCAGTGGCCGGCCTCGTAGTCGTACAACTTGCAATGCCGCACGCAGTCGTCGATCAGCTGAAACGAGAAGCGCTGCGTGACCTGCGCCGGATCGGCCAGCACGCGATGTGCCGCTTCCAGGTTGTACAACGGAATCCGCACGTCGAGGTGATGTGCCGGATGCTCCATGATGTTGTTCAGGACGCGTCCGAGCTTGGCGGGAAACAACACGTGCACGGTGTTGCAACCGGTGTCGCGCGCCGCTTCCCACAGATCGATGTCGTTGTACCAGGCGAGCCGCGGGTGGGTGTGGTGAAAGTAGATCACCGCTCCCATGATCCAGTTCCACAGCATGAACGGCACGACGAAGCCGGTGATAACCAGCAATGGGGTGCTCTGATGCGTTGCGATTGCCGCGCTGATGAGCATGCCGATCCAGGCGATTCCAAAACCGAGCACCAGCCCTGAATCGGCTTTGAACTCCGGTCGCTGGGTTGGAATTTCGGCACGTGAAGCGAAAAAAAGCTTTCGCCACCAGAGTTCTACGAGGTAGTAGGCGCCGTAGCCGAATCCCGACCGGTAGAACCGTTCGGCAACGCGGCGCCAGGCTGGCAGCCTGTCGAATTCGGCCTTCGACAGCGGCGTCCATACGTAGTCCATACCGCGCAGATTGGTGTACACGTGATGGCCGAGATTGTGGCCGACCTCCCACAGGCTGAACGGCGTCAACGATGGCAGGAACAGGAGCCGGCCGATCCATCGGTTGGCGAGACGGTGGGTGAACAGACTCTGGTGGCAGGCGTCGTGTCCCAGGACGAACAGACGTGCGATCTGCAGACCGAGCAGCAACGACGCGAGCACCTTGACGAAAACGTTGGCGGCCATGATCACCACGGCGAGCTCGATCGCAAACAGGCTGATATCCAGCAGGCACAGTGCAGTCGCCTCGAGATCCGAGCTTGCTCGAAACGATTTGATGGCCTTGCGCTGCGATGCGCGACTCATCGGATGAAGTACGGCTTGAGTAGGTATGTCACTAACGATTCTGCACGTGGGAATAGAGGAGTGGGTTGCACATATGCGCCGCCAATCGGCGATGCGTCGGGGATTATGGCCTTTTTTGTTTGACAATTGCAGGTGTGTGGTGCACCGTGCCGGCACATTGAGAACGCGCCACCTGCTTCCACCGTGAAGCTCGTCATCTCAATCCTCCGATTAATCCCCCGTTTACTCCAGTTGCGCGTGGAACACGGTTACGCGCCATGTCGTGCGTGCCCCGTTTGTCGGGCGCGCGGTTAGCGCTCAAGGAAGACACTTCAAGTGACAGATTCACTCTTTGCCGAGCTCGGCATCATCGAGCCGTTGTGCCGTGCATTGGCCGCGGCCGACTATGAACAACCTACGCCGATTCAGACGCAGGCCATCCCTCAATTACTCTCCGGAAAGGACCTGCTCGGTATCGCGCAGACCGGCACCGGCAAAACCGCGGCGTTTGCGGTTCCGATTCTGCAGCGGCTCTCACAAAACGGTCCGCCGGCCGGACCCGATACGGTGCGCGCGCTCATTCTGGCGCCGACGCGCGAACTCGCAATACAGATTGGCGAGGACTTTGCGAATTATGGGCAGCATCTGAACCTGCGCTATGCCACGATTTTCGGCGGGGTCGGCCAGAACCCTCAGGTGAGCGCGCTCAAACGCGGCATCGATGTGTTGATCGCCACGCCCGGGCGCCTGCTCGATCTCGTCAGTCAACGATTTGCGCGCCTCGACAAGGTCCAGATGCTGGTACTCGATGAAGCCGATCGGCTGCTCGACATGGGTTTTATCCGCGATGTTCGTCGGATCGTTTCGTTGTTGCCGAAGGCACGCCAGTCGTTGCTGTTCTCGGCAACGATGCCCGCCGAAGTGGCGACACTCGCGCGTGAAATTCTGCGTGACCCGGTGCGTATCGACGTGGCGCCGAAGAGCATCACCATCGACCGTACCGATCAAAGCGTCGTCTTCGTCGAGAACGGTGACAAGCGCCAGGTGCTGACCAAACTGCTGCGCGATCCCGATGTGACGCGCGCGATCGTGTTCACGCGTACCAAACACGGTGCCAATCGCGTTGCAGAACAGTTGGATCGTGCGGGTATCGCGGCCGAGGCGATCCACGGCAATAAATCCCAGAACGCGCGCCAGCGTGCGCTCGAAAAATTCAAAACGGGCAAAGCCTGGGTACTGGTTGCAACCGATATTGCCGCGCGCGGTATCGATATCGATGGCGTCAGCCATGTGTTCAATTTTGAATTGCCACACGAACCTGAGAGCTACGTGCACCGGATCGGGCGAACCGCGCGCGCGGGTGCGTCGGGTATCGCGACGTCGCTGTGCGACAGCTCCGAGCGTTCACGACTGCGAGCAATCGAAAAGCTGATCCGGCGGCCGATCAAGGTGATGCAGGTTGCCATCGATGCATCCGAGCGTGAAGTTGCGCCCGCACGCGCCGTTCAAGCGGCGCCGGTACGTTCGCAACGTCAGGCCCCGGCGCGACCGGCCGCGGCATCGGGGACGGCAGGTCGCCGGCGCCGCCGCAGCCCGAATCAGAGCAACGGCGCACGGCGCGACGAAGTGTGGTCCAACCGTTAGTGGCCTGTGTCGACCCGATCGGTAGTGGTGCGAGCGAGTCCGGTGCACCGAACATCCGCCACCCACACGTCATCCGAAGCCATCCGAAGTCCGTCCCGACACGCAACACGCGCTCAAACGCGATCGATTCAGCTGATACGAGCCACGCTAACCAGGTACCGCTGATCAGGCCTTGGCGCTGGGCCGTGACGAAACGGCCGCGTGCCAGCGCCCCAGGTTCGTCAGTGCAGCATCGGGACGCAGATCGACTAACGATGTTGCGAAGTCGATTGCGCACAGTGCGGTGATATCGGCGATCGAATACGTGTTGTCGGCCATGAATTCATGGGTCGCCAGTTCGCCGTCGAGGCGTTTGTAAAAGCTCCTGACCGCCGCGTCGCTCGACTCCTTGGCCTGCGGGTTCTGTTTGAAGCGGCCCGGTGCCATCTGCGCGACGATCGGGCCATTGACCCACGAAACGCCGATCTGATTGAAGAGCTCGAACTCGAGCTGGCGATTTGCCATCTCGATGCGGCCGAGTGCTGTCGGTGTCGCACCGAATAACGACGGCTTCGGATGTACGGCTTCGAAGTAGCGGCAGATCGCGACCGATTCCCCGATGCACGTGCCATCATCGAGTTCGAGCACTGGAATCTTGCCGCTCGGGTTTTTCTTCAAGAACTCCGGGGCCTTGTGTTCGCCGTTGCGCATGTCGACCTGCACCAGCGGCACCGTGACGCCTTTTTCCGCCAGGAATATCCGCACGCGGCGGGGATTCGGAGCTGCAGTCATTTCATATAGTTTCATGGGTCTTGTCCTGAATCGATCGGAGCGGGCGACTATACAGACGTCGACGGCGCCTCGCTCGATGCGCGTGCCGACGACTCGAGCAGACTCAGCAGCCCGATCAACAGTTGCTCGGGCTCGGGAGGACAGCCGGCAATCGTTAGATCCACCGGCACCGTCTCCGCGATGCCATTGGCCACCGCATAGCTGCCGGCGAAGACGCCGCCGTTGATTGCGCAATCACCAACGGCAACGACCCACTTCGGCGCCGGCGTTGCGGCATGAGTACGTTGTAGTGCTTCGCGCATGTTCAGTGTCAGCGGTCCTGTCACCAGCAACACATCCGCGTGCCGCGGCGATGCGACGAAGCGGATACCGAAGCGCTCGAGATCGTAGATCGCGTTGTTCAACGCATGGATTTCGAGCTCGCAGCCGTTGCACGAGCCCGCATCCACTTCGCGGATCGACAGGCTGCGTCCCAGGCGGCGCCGCGCGGCTGTGTCGACTCGCGCCGCGAGTTCCGCGATTTCGTCTTCGTTGAGTCGCGGCGCGGCTTCCGTCACTGGACGATTGATCAGGCTTTGGAAGAGTAATCTGCGCATGCACGTACCTCTACGTCGGCGTCGTGATCTGATCGGGGCGGGGCGCCTCTCCTACGCGGTGATACCGAATTCGTGTGGGAAGGGGACCGCGCCCCGATCGGCAGGGTGCGAATTCATAGTGTGTTGGATTCACAGATCGTGTCCCGAATACGAGCAGTTGAATGACTTATTGCACAACGGGAAGTCGGCCACGATGTTGCCCTCGACCACGGCTTCCAGCAGCGGCCACTGAAACCACGACGGGTCGCGTATGTGGCAGCGAGCGACGCGACCGTTCTTACCGATGCGCACCCACGCAAAGATATCGCCGCGAAAGCCTTCGACGAGTGCGGCACCTTCACTGACGATGCCACTGCGCCGCGTGTCGATATCGACGAGGATGGCTCCGTGCGGCAGCTGATCGAGGATCTGATCGATGACCTTGATGCTCTCGTAGATCTCGAGGATGCGGATCCAGACGCGGTCATTGACATCGCCTGTTGTCCGCACCGGAACGTCGAACGCCAGAGATTCGTACGGTGCGTATGGAATCGCGCGACGCACATCGAAGCCGCGGCCCGATGCGCGCCCGACGAAGCCGCCGGCCGCGTACCGGGCGGCGAGTTCGGCGCTGAGCGTGCCGGTGCCCACGGTTCGGTCCTGCAACGACGGCGTGTCGTCGTAGAGCTCGACGAGTTTCGGAAACCGCTGGCGGATTTCGTTGGTGACGGTTTTGAGTGCGGCGATGCCGCGATCATCGAGGTCGGCGGCGACGCCGCCCGGAACGACACGATCCATCATCAGACGATGGCCAAACGCGATACGACTGGCACGCAGCACGCGCTCACGCAATACCCCGCAGTGCGCGTGCATCAACGTGAACGAGGCGTCGTTGCATACCGCGCCGATATCGCCCAGATGATTCGCAATCCGCTCGAGCTCAGCCATCAGCGCGCGCAGCCACAACGCGCGTGGCGGTGCTTCGATACCGATTGCAACTTCTAACGCGCGTGCAAAGGCGATCGACATCGCTACGGTGCTGTCTCCGGACAGTCTGCCCGCAAGTCGCGCGGCCTTTTCGACATCGGCGTCGAGCCACAGCGACTCGATACCCTTGTGCACATAACCGAGCCGTTCCTCCAATCGCACCACCGTTTCACCGTTGGCGGTAAAGCGGAAATGGCCCGGCTCGATGATCCCGGCGTGAACCGGTCCGACCGAAATCTGGTGCAGACCTGCGCCGTCGGCCGTCAGAAACGTATACGGTTGCGGTGCCGGCGGTGGTGCGGTGTCGTTGGACAGAGGGTGACGTCGTGTCCAATGGCCGTGGTCGAGCCATGGACGCGGGTCCGGTAGATGATCGGGTTCGAGTCCATATAAATCACGAATCGTTCGTTCCAGTCGAATCGCGGGTGGATGATGGCGCCCCACCGATGCAAAGTGCCGCATCGGACACGGTAGTGTCACGATGGCGCTCGAATAGTCGGCCGCGTCCAGCAGCGCCAGGTGGACCGCATCCGGCTCGGCCCAATGCGCCAGCAGCGACCAGGTGTGGTTATGCGCGAGTTCGATTGCCAACGCCTCCCATTCCGACGCATCGACGATCGTGCGCTGCAACGGAGCGCGTCCGAGGTGATTGTCGGTGTGCCGTATTGCGTTGATCAGCCGGCGTGGCTCAGTCATCGATCGTCACCCCAACAACAGCGCGATGGCTTGAAACCAGTGCACGAGCGCCGACGGTAGATAAATGCCGGCCGCCAGCACGATCGCGAGGTGGCAGTACAGCGGCAGATACGATGCCTCGCACGGGGCATTACTTCCCAACGGTTCGCCGAAGGCGATGGTGTTGAGGCGCAGCAGCAGCGCGCCGAACCCCACCAGCAGCCCGGCGACCAATGGAATTGCAAGCCACGGGTCGCGCGCCATCGTCGATGTGACGATCAGGAACTCGCTCATGAAGATGCCCATCGGCGGTAACCCGGCGATCGCGAGCACACCGAATACCAGGCCCCATCCGAGCAACGGGTGCGACTGCGTCAGGCCGCGGATCTCGTCGATTTTCTGAGTACCCTTGATCTGCGCAATATGACCGACCGCGTAGAAGATTGCCGACTTCGTCAGACTGTGCATCGTCATGTGCAGCAGGCCCGCGAAATTGGCCAGTGGCCCGCCGATGCCGAACGCGAATGTGATGATGCCCATGTGTTCGATCGACGAGTAGGCAAACAGGCGTTTGATGTCGCGCCGCCGGTACAGCATGAACGCACCGAAGGTCAGCGACGCGAGCCCCATACCGATCATCAATGGACCGGGCGCCACCGCGCCGGCATTGCCCGCCATCAACATCTTGAAACGCAGCACCGCGTATAGCGCGACATTCAGCAGCAGGCCGGACAAGACGGCCGAGATCGGCGTCGGGCCTTCGGCGTGCGCATCGGGCAACCACCCGTGCACGGGCACCAGGCCCACTTTGGTGCCGTAGCCCAGTAGCAGAAAAACGAATGCGAGGTTCAATAACGCGGGCTCGAAGCGCGCGACGTGCACGATCAGATTGGTCCATGCCATCGTCGGCAGGCCTTCGCCGAGGACCGGCAGCGCCGCAACGTATACGAGCGTCGTTCCGAACAGCGCAAGCGCGATCCCGACGCTGCCGAGAATGAAGTACTTCCACGCGGCCTCGAGCGCTTCATGAGTTCGGTACAGACCCACCATCACCACGGTCGTTAGCGTAGCCAACTCAACCGCAACCCACATCAGGCCGATGTTGTTTGCGATCAGGGCGAGGTTCATGCCGAACATCATCGCCTGGAACATTGCGTGATAAAAACGGATATGCGTTTGTTTGAGCCGGCCGCTCTCGATCTCGTGTCCGATGTAGCTGGCGCTGAATACGCTGGTCGTGAATCCGACAAAGGCATTGACCACGATGAACACGATGTTCAGATCGTCGATGAAGAGCAGCGTGCTTGCGTCCGGTTTGACGATGAGGAACGAAGCCGCACCGATGAGCGTGATCAGGCAGGCGACGGTATTGATCTGCGCCGAAATCCGATAGTTCGGAATGCACGCGAGCATCGCCGCGGCGGCGATGGGTATGCCGAGCACGCCGAGGTAGGGCAAGACGGTCTCGATCATCAGGACCGATCCCCCCGGAAGGTATGCATTGCGGTCAACTCGACGCTGTCGAAGCGTTCGCGAATGCGGAACAGGAAAAGACCAATAACGAAGAAGGCGATCAACACCGAGAACGCAATGCTGATTTCGACGACCAAGGGCATCCCGCGCGCGCCGGAAGCCGCGAGGATCAGACCATTCTCGAGAGATAGGAAGCCAACGACCTGGCTGACGGCATTACGCCGCGTGACCATCATCAACAACCCAAGCAGAATCACTGCCAGCGCAAATGCAAGATCCTGGCGTCCGAGCGGATCGACCCCGGCGGTGACCTTCAGCATCAACACGATCGACAATGCGACGAGGCCGACGCCTCCGAGCATGGTGACGCCGATTCCGACCGCGGTCTCTACTTCGCGGTGAATATCGAGCCGGCGCACGATGCGGCGCAGCGCAGTCGGGATGACGATTGCCTTGAGCACGAGCGCGATCGACGCGGTGACATACAAGTGCGGTGCGTCTTGTACATACGCCTGCCACGCAACCGACAACGACAACACGGCGGCGTGCAGCGCAAAAACATTGAGCAGCGCCGACATACGGTCCTGATACAGCAGCATAAAACTGACGAGCACCATGCCCCCGGCGAATAGATGCGCGACGTCGTAGGTCAGCGTTTCCATCACAGGCTCCGCGTCACGAACATCAATAGCGCGCCGAGCAGCGCGAGCATCAGCGATATGCCGAGAAACTCTGGCACCCGGAACACGCGCATCTTCGCGATTGTGGTCTCGAACAGCGCAAGCATCACCCCGGCGAGCGTGACCTTCGCAAGGTACGTAACAACACCGATCATGTAGTGGCCCGGCGACGCACCAGGTGTCGCGAGTCCCCACGGCAGGAACACTGCTGCAATCAGCGAGACATACAGCAGCAGCTTCAACGAACCAGCGAACTCGATCACCGCCAGATGACGCCCTGAATACTCGAGCACCATTGCTTCGTGCACCATCGTCAGTTCGAGGTGCGTGGCCGGGTTGTCGACCGGAATACGTGCGTTCTCGGCGATGGCGACGATGATCAATGCGGCGAGCGCCAGTCCCAGTGATACACGCAATCCGGCTTCACCCGAAATCATGAACGCGGCGATCACCGACAGTTGGGTCGAACCGGCGATCAGCGCCAATGTGAAGGCGACGATGATCAGCGCGGGTTCCGCGAGTGATGCGATCATCACTTCGCGACTCGATCCGATGCCGCCGAAGCTGGTACCGATGTCGAGTCCGACCAGCGCAATAAAAAACCGGGCGCTGCCGAGCAGTGCGACGATTGCGAGCAGATCCGCCGATGTGCTGAACGGGAGTCCGGTCGCGAACGTCGGCACCAGCGCTGCGGCGGTCCAGGTCGCCGAAAAAATCAGGTACGGCGCAACCCGGAACAGCCACGACGCGTTGTCGGCAAGCACGACTTCCTTGCGCAGGAGTTTCAACAGATCACGGTACGGCTGGATCACCGGCGGACCTTGGCGTTGCTGCAAGCGCGCTTTGACTTTGCGGACGAAGCCCGTCAACAACGGGGCCAATGCCAGCACGAGGAACATCTGACCGAACTGCAGGACGACGCCTTCGATCATTGCCAGAATGCCAGCAGCGACAACAGGCTGACCAGAGCGACGAACACCAGCCCGAGATACTGACGAATCGTCCAGAACTGCATTCGGTTGGCGCGCTCCGCTACGAAGCCCACGTAGCGCTCGATTGGCTGATAGAGCGCTTCCCAGATCAGATCGCGGACGACGACGCGAAAATGCGCTGCGCCGACGTCACCGGGCGCTCGCATGACGACGAATTCGCGTGCCTGGAACAACAGCGTGCCGAACACCCGCCGGATCGGTTGCGCAAAGCTGCTGGCGGAGTACTGCAGCGCCGGGCTCGAATCGGGATAACCACAATCCCAGGGGGGCGCGCGGCGAACTTCGCGGGAAGCCAGCCGATGAATGGCGTAGGCGCCGAGCGATGCGGACAGCGCGGTGAACAGGAACACATAAAACCCGTTGTAGGAGCTGCGCGTCGCGTCGATCGGCACGATCGTCAACCAGGATTGATCGGCTTGTACCGGCATGTGGCCACCGACGAGTGCGTCTGTGACTGGAGATATCGCGTCGATGACGTAGCCGGGCGCGATGCCGGCAGCAATGCACAACACAACGAGCAGCAGCATCGCGCCGCGCGATGCGCCGTGCGCTTCCTGCGCGACCTGCGCCGCTGACGAACGTGGCCGACCTAAAAACGCGAGGCCGAACGCCTTGACAAAACAGGCGGCGGCGAGGGCCGCGGACAATGCCAGCATCGCGCCGACCGCCGGAATCAGGAATTTAAGGCCCCATGCCGACAGTTGCGGGCTGACGAGGATCGCCTGAAACGTCAGCCATTCGGAGACAAATCCATTGAGGGGCGGCAATGCCGCGATCGCCATTGCGCCGATCAGAAACGCGAATGCGGTGATCGGCATGCGGTGGATCAGCCCGCCGAGGTGTTCCATATTGCGTTGCTGCGTCGCCGCGTGCACCGCTCCGGCGCCGTAGAACAACAGGCTCTTGAACAGTGAGTGGTTGAGCACATGGAATAGCGCCGCGACGAAAGCAAGCGCCGCGGCCCAAGGGATGCCGCCTGATTCGAATGCGAGGGCGAGACCGAGCCCGATGAAGATGATCCCGATGTTTTCGACAGTGCTGTACGCAAGCAGTCGCTTCAGGTCGTCCTCGAGCATCGCGTGCAGAACGCCGAGTACCGCGGTGATGCCTCCGATCGACAGCACGACGACGCTCCACCAGATCTGTGGCGGACCGAGTAAGTCGAACACGATGCGAATGAAGCCGTAGACGGCGATCTTCGTCATGACGCCGCTCATCAGTGCGGATACGTGGCTCGGAGCGGCGGGATGCGCCAACGGCAACCATGCGTGCAGCGGCACCAGTCCGGCCTTCGATCCGCAGCCGACCAATACCAGGCCAAAGATAATTCCGGTGCGAACGTGATCGTGGTCGAGCAGCCGCATGTCGACGAATGCATAGCTGCCGTCAGGCCCGGCGAATAATCCGAACGCGAGCAACAGCGCGAGCGTGCCGAAGCTCGCCATCACCAGATAGATATAACCCGCGCGCCGGTTGTCGAGCTCTTCGTGATGGGCCATGACGAGCGCCCACGATGACAGCGACATAAACTCCCAGCTGATCAGGAAGCTGAATGCATCGCCGGCGATGACCACGAGGTTCATCGCCGCGAGAAAAACCGGGAAGGCCGGGACCACACGCGTCGGGTCGCTTTCATGCGCGCCGTAACCAAGACCGTAAAGGCTCGCCGATGCACCACCGAGATTGGCGACCAGCAGGAACATGGCGGTGAGCAGGTCGAGATCGAAGTGAGCGCCGATCCAGGGTAAGCCGATCGGCAGGACCGTTGCCTGTACCTGCGCATCGACGCCGTCGAGCAGGAAACGCAGCGCGGTGGCGGTCAGGACCACCGACACGATCAGGCTGACACCGTACACGAGCGCGGGTCCGCGACGCGTGCGTGCCGTGAAGATGCCGACGACTCCGATCGCCAACAAAACCGCTATGCCGCACAGGACAATACTGAGGGTCGGATCCGCGCTCGTCGGCGCACTCATGTTTTGAGCCGCACGCCGCGGCCGCCGCCGGTGCTTGCCGCACCGGGATTGATCAACTCGATTCCGGCTTGCTCGAGTGCTGCGATCAGTTTCATCAACGAATCGACGTTGCAGCGAATGACGTCCGCGCTGGCTTCCATACGCTGAATGGTCGGCACAGAGAGCCCGGCAGCCCGCGCAAGATCGCGCTGATCAATTCCCAGCAGGGCGCGAGCCGCGCGAAGTTGTGTGGCAGTCAGCATGGCTCCAGCATCATAAGTGATGTATGGAACGTAATAAACCACCCTTGGTAGGTAATTTTGAAGAGACGCGCGAACGCATCGCACCCATAATCCGCCTCCTGAAACACCCTCGGAGACGCCCATGCCGCTTCAGTCCGTCGATTTCGTTGTTAATCGGCTCGATCTGCACGATTGCCGGTTCGTCGAGCAGCAGCTCGATCCACCCGCCGGCGCGCTGGTCCTCGCGATCGATCGGTTTGCGCTGACCGCCAACAACATCACGTATGCGGTGGCGGGCGATTCAATGGCGTATTGGCAGTTCTTTCCCGCCGCGGAAGGCTGGGGACGGGTACCCGTGTGGGGGTTCGCGAACGTCTTGCAGTCGAATTACGCGGGCATCGAGGTTGGCGAGCGGTTGTATGGCTATCTGCCGATGTCGACGCATCTGCTCGTCCGCCCGGAGCGGGTCACCGATGGCGGCTTCACCGACGGTGCACCGCATCGCACCGAACGTGCTGCGGTGTACAACCAATACACGCGGTTGGCACATGATCCGAGCTACGTCGCCGCGAACGAAAACGTCCAGATGCTGCTACGGCCGCTGTTCATGACATCGTTCCTGCTCGACGATCTGCTCGAGGACAACGATTTTTTCGGGGCGCGCGCAGTGATTCTGTCGAGCGCGTCGAGCAAAACATCGCTCGGGCTCGCGTATCTGTTGCGGCGGAATCGATCGGAGCGGGTCAAGATCATCGGTCTGACATCGCCGGCGAATCGTGGATTTGTCGAACGGCTCGGCTACTACGATACCGTCGTGCCTTACGACGCGGTGAACACGCTCGATGCGACGCAGCCCTCGGTGTTCGTCGACATGGCTGGCAATGGCAGCGTACTGCGGGCCATTCATCAGCATTTCGGCGAAGCGCTGCGCTATAGCTGCCTCGTTGGCGCAACGCACTGGGACAGCCGTTCAGGCGCCGGAAGGGATTCATTGCGCGGACCGAAGCCGGAAATGTTCTTTGCACCGTCGCGAATCATCAAGCGCAATAAAGACTGGGGTCGTGGCGGCATCGATGGGCGGGTGGCGAGTGCGTGGAACTCATTTGTCACCGACGTCAAACCGTGGCTTAAGGTCGTCGAGGGCCACGGTAAGGGCGACGTCGAGCGGATCTATCGGGAAGTGTTGTCCGGCAAAGCGGCGCCCGATGTTGGTTACGTGCTCAGTCTGAATCCTTGATTGACTCCGAGCGTTCTTCGCGGACGAAGAACATGATCGCGAGTCCCGCGCCGAGCAGAAACAGTATTGATGCGAAGCCGGCCCGTTGGCTGTGGAACACGCCGGTGACGGTTGCCACCAGAATCGGCGCGATGAACGTCGTCACCTGACCCGACAACGCGTACAGACCGAAGAACTTCGTCATCTCCTGCTCAGGTGCGATACGCGCGAGCATCGTGCGGCTGTTCGCGTATGCCGACGTGATGAACAGCGCAAACAGCACCGAGATCGACAGGTAGGTGAGTTCCGGAATCGTCTGAAAGAACGGGAAGTCCCACACCGGCCGATCGAGGCCGTGCATCTCGATGAAGAACATGCTCGTCGGCGTAATTGAAATCGCAGCAAACAACGCGATGAAGTTGCCGCCAATCGTAAAAATGATCGCCTTTTTCGAGCCAAACAGATCGTCGAGCCAGCCGCCGATCAAGCCGCCGAGAACCGCGAACACCGTCAGAAAGATGCCGACCAGCAGACGCTCGGCGTCGCCCCAACCGAATACGCCCGACGCGTAGATCATACCGAACGTCATGATCGCCACCTTGCCATCGTTGAACAGCATGCGTGCGCCGAGGTAGAGCGCAACATTTTTGTAATGGCGCAATTGGCGAACCGTCCGCCACACATCGGCGAGACCGTCGCGCACTGCCTGGCGTGCCGTGACGCCGGTGCCGGTCTGGTCCGGCGTGAATAGAAACAGCGGGAGCGAGAACAACAACAGCCAGATCGCGGTGATCGGCCCCGCGATGCGGTTGTGCTCGAAGGTCGCGGGGTCGAGGCCGAACAACACGTGGTCCGGTAGAAAACTCCAGGTGAGCAATCCGTTGGCGGGTAGTGCGAAGCAGTACAGCATGGCCACAAGAATGATCAGTGCGCCGGCATTGCCAAGACTGAGGCCGAGGCCGGACAGGCGGCCGAGCCGCGGATACGGCACGATTGAGGGCAACATTGCGTTGTGAAAGACCTCGGAAAAAGCCGACCCGGTGCCGGCGATCGTCAACGCAATCGCCACGGTGATAATCGCGGCACCGGCTTCGCCCGGCACTGCGAACCACAACATCATGATCGCCGGCGCCATCATGATGACGAAGGCGCCGATCCAGGGCTTGCGCCGGCCGACCTTGTCGGCAATCGCGCCGAGAAACGGCGCAAGACACGCAGTGATGAGCCCGGCGAAGCCATTGATGTAGCCCCAGATTTCCTGCCCACGCACCGGATCGCCGATCACTTCGGTACTGAAGTACGGACCGAAGATATAGATGACGACGAGGATGTAGTACGGGTTACGTGCCCACTCGAACAGCGCCCAGCTGACCTGGCCCAGACGACCCGACTCAGGCGCGCGGACAGACAAAGGCGCTGTGGCGGTAGATTCGATCATGAACAGCAGCGATCTATTTCAGTGGGCGAGAGTGAAATTGCCGGTCGCCTCTTCCCAGGCTCTGCGAATAACGAATTCGCGATTCAGTCCCAAGATGAACGGAACTTCCATCGGCTGGTAGCCGCTGTCCTCACTCAGCTTGGCGGCATGCTGCGTGGCTTCGAGCGACAATCCCTGAGATTTTGCATCGGCACCGACCGCTGCGAGTTGACGCATGAAGCGTTGAAACTGCTCGAGACCGGCGCGATCCGACAACTCGCCATGCCCCGGAATCACGTGTACGAACGGTAACGTCAACACCATGTCCAACGTGTCGCCCCATTCGCGGACGCTGCCGCCGGCTTCGAGGTCGATGTTCGGATACCGGTGATTGAAGAAAAGATCGCCGGTGTGCAGCGTCTTGTCTTCGACAAACACCGCCACCAGATCGCCGTCGGTATGGCCGTGCCCGGGATAAAGCAGTTGCACCGTCTTTTTCCCAAGGCGGATCGTCACGTCTTTTTCGAAAGTATGGTTGGGCAACAGCTCGGCAGCCGCGCCGGTCCAATACGCAGCATCGAGCGCGAGCAGATGTTCCAGCGTGCGCGTCGTCGACAGCACCTGCGTGCCGGGCAGGAAACCCGGATTGCCGTGCGTATGGTCCGAGTGATAGTGCGTGTTGATCACCATCACGACCGGCTCGCCGGTCAGTTCCTCTGCGATGCGACGGATGCGGGTACCCTGCATCGTGAACGTCATGGTATCGATGATGATTGAGCCCGCGCCGGTTCGCAGTACCGCTACGTTGCCGCCGAG
>Ga0209254_10001440_pt1 | contig 21331 bp, 22 predicted proteins | sample FrelakmetDIP11DI_FD_187148 | JGI IMG/M metagenome (GOLD analysis project Ga0209254, IMG submission 187148) | Freshwater lake sediment microbial communities from the University of Notre Dame, USA, for methane emissions studies - DIP11 DI (SPAdes)... | ecosystem: Environmental > Aquatic >...
CGGTGGTTGTAGGCGGGCTTTCCGGGTCTGCCCGCCCTCGCGAAGACAAAATGCTCGGTTGGACAGACCCGGAAACCCCGCTTGAACGCAGGCGCCTGAGCGACGCAGGAAAAGGGTCCACCTTTCCTGCGTCGCACGGCGCACGCAACGCTCACCGGATCCCGCCGCGGCGCTCGGTTGCTGCCTGGTGACGTACGCGATGCTCAGGCTACCATCGCCGCCGGCTGCGAACCGGCAGTCATCGGCCGTCCGAGCTTGCGTGTACCGAGCGCCGCCGAGAATTCCCGCCCGTCCCACACCTGCTCGCCGGCGATGAACACGGCCGTCACCACGCCGTCCGAGCGGTTGACGAGCTGCTCGTGCTCGAAGATCTCCCGGTACACCATGCGGCGGTTGGCATCCGTGTCGTAGCTGCGTAGCGCCTCCGGATCGATCAGCACGAGGTCGGCCTGCGCGCCGACGTCGAGTCGTCCCGCATCGATGCCGAAGAATTCCGCCGGCTCGCGCGTCAGGCGCTTGACGGCTTCAGCGACTCGTTCCAGTGACCGGCGCTGGGCGATCTGCAGCGTGAGCAGGTTGCCGTCGAAGAACGCGAGGTTGATCAGGTGCGCGCCGCTGTCGTTGAACCCGGGCAGCATGTGCTGGTGAAACAGCAACTGCTCGAGCACCTCGGGCCGGTCGTTGGCGATAGTGAACCACCAGCGCAGGTCGCGGTCGTAGCGGCGCACCAGGTGCAGCAGCAACGCGCCCTCGCGGCCGATCGGGTTCGGGAACGAGGCAAGCGCCTCTGACTCACTGGCACTGCGCGCCGCATCCACGCGGCCCGACTGGAAGTCCTGCAAGCGCCGGTAGATCGCGCCGAACGTCTCGCCCTGCCATTCGGCGACCGGGCAGCGCTCGACCGTCAGCGCATCGAGGTCGCGATTGAAGGTCGAGACTGCGCCGGCGTCGTGCCACTCGCGCACGAAGGTCTCACCGAATTCCTCGCTCGCCATGATGCGCCGCCGTGCCGCGGCATCCTCGATGTCGCAGGCCATCAGTTGCCGCGACGACTCGAACTCCTCGAAAATCGGGCAGATCGCACCCTCCGCGAACATGCGGAACGGCGTGGCCAGCACCTGGAAATGGAAGCGTCCCTGCAGCAGCGGTGAATTGAGCAGGTTCGCGATCAGCGGGAAGAGCTTCCAGGTGCGTCGCTCGTGGGTGAGGTCCACCGCCGTGAGCGCGGAGGTCTTGAGCGGGCGACCGAACAGCCGGCCGCTGGTGAGGAAGAAGCGCATGAACGTGGCGACCCGGTGCGAGGCGTCCGGCGTGCACTGCCAGACGCGGCCGTGACCACGCACCACCGCGAGCAGCGCACGCAGCTCGCCGAAGGTCGCATGCTGCGCGGGAATGCGCTGGTCGGTGTGCGGCGCGTTGGCCAGGTAGTGGAACGGGATCGCGTCGGTTGAGAAACCCGCGTAGCCCTGGCGCATCGCGTCCTCGAGCAGGCGCGCCATGCGCTGCAGCTCGTCGCCGGTGGGCTCGCGCGACACGGCGGCCGCGGTGCCCATCACCTCGATGCGCAGCATCGAGTGCGGAATCAGCGGCACGATGTTCGGGCCGAGCGGTAACCGGCCGAGGTGTTCAAGGTAACCCGCGGTCGTGTCCCAATCGATGCGGTCCACGACCTTGCGCAGCACCGGCTTCGGGATGTTCTCCACGCGCGTGAAGCAGTCGAGGATCGGGTCCTCGCCGTTGCGCCGCTGCGCGCCAAAGGCGGTGCCGAGACTGCAGTTGCCGACCACCACGGTGGTGGTGCCGTGCCGCACGGATTCGGGCAGCCCGGGCGCGAGCTCGACCTCGAGGTCGAGATGGGTGTGGATGTCGAGCAGGCCGGGCATCAGCCAGCGGCCGGCGGCGTCGATCACGCGCTCGGCGCGGGCCGGGTCGAGGGCGGGACCGCGGGCGGCGATGCGGCCGTCCGCGACGGCCACGTCTTCATGGCGCGGCGGCGCGCCGGTGCCGTCGAAGACCAGGGCGTTGCGGAGGAGAATCTGCCAGTGGCTAGTCATGTTGAAAGGGTAGCGAATAGCGGTCATGCCAAGGGTAGATTGAAAACACACGAAGTTCGTGTAAAAATTTAACCCGGGTGCAGGTGTAAAGGAGACTTCTCGTGAAGAACGTCACGATCACCCTCGATGAGTCCACCGCCCAGTGGGCACGCCAGATGTCTGCGGAACGGGGCGTCAGCGTGTCGAGATTCGTCGGGGACCTCTTGCGGCAACAGATGCAGCAGGAGGCAAGCTATGAACTGGCGATGAAACGGTATTACGCCCTTCAACCCCGACGGTTGAAAGGCCCCGGAGAAAAGTACCCGACCCGGGACGAACTCTATGACCGGCCTCGTCTTCGTTGACACGAATGTGCTGCTGTATTCGCTTGACCAAGGGGAGGGAGCGAAGCATCAGTGTGCGCGCGAGTGGATGGACACGCTGTGGAAGGACCGCAACGGGCGCATCAGCGTGCAGGTGCTGAGCGAGTTCTTCTTCAATGCGACGCGCAAATTGTCGCCCGGGCTGCCTCGGGAACAGGCGTGGGATTTTGTCGTCGCCCTGTCGGACTGGCGCCCGCAGTCAACGGACTTCCGTATGCTGGAAATCGGCGAGCAGGTCCAGGCGCAGTACGGCCTGAGCTGGTGGGACAGTCTGATCGTCGCGGCTGCCCATCGGCAGAAATGCGGCACTTTGTTGACTGAGGACCTGCAGCACGCAGCCGTGTATGCCGGTGTCACCGTCATGAATCCGTTCCGCGTGGGTGTGCAGGAGTCGCGGAGTGAGTACGCGCCGCAACTGGCCCCGCAACCGCTGCGCGGCCGGGGACGACCAAGGAAGGCGGCGTCCTGATTACTGCCAGCTCTCCAGGTCCAGCGCCAGGCTGGCAGTGACCGATTCAAATGCGTCGCACAACGTCGCCACCTGCGCCGCGGTCGTCGCCGGCGACACCAGCATCATGTTGTGGAACGGCGCGATCAGGCAGCCGCGATTGAGCAGCGCAAGATGGATCGCCTGCTCGAGCGCGGGGGCGTGCGCGGCCTCGGCCTCGGTGCCGTTGCGCAGCGGGCCCGGCGCACAGATGAACTCGACCCGCGCGCCGACGCGCACCACGTGCCACGGCACCTCGTACTGGTCGATCACGCGCTGCAGCCCCACCGCCAGGCGTGCCGCGAGCCCATCCATGTGCGCGTATGCCTGCGGCGTCATGACCTGCTCGAGCGTGGCGCGCATCGCCGCCAGCGACAGCGCGTTGGCCGACAGCGTGGTGCCCATGCCCGAGTGGCCGGGCGGCGTCTGCGCGCGGGCCGCGTCGAGGCCACGCGCCACTTCCTCGGTGAAGCCCCACACGCTCGCCGGCACGCCGCCCGCCACCGGCTTGCCGAGCACGAACAGGTCGGGCTCGAGGCCGTGTGCGCCGGTGTACCCGTTCGGGCCGGTCGAGATGGTGTGGGTCTCGTCGATCAGCAGCAGCGTGCCGGCCGCGCGCGTCAGGCGTCGCAGTTCTGCGTGGAAGCCCGGCTCGGGCAGCACCATGCAGCAGTTGGTCATCACCGGTTCGGCAATCACGCAGGCCACGTCGCCGTGTGCCAGTGCGGCTGCGAGCGCCGGCAGGTCGTTGAACTCGACGACCCGCGCCAGCTCGGTCAGGTCGGCCACCTGCCCGAGCAGCCCCGGGCGGTTCACCGCGCGGCCGTCCACCAGCCGCACGAACGTCTCGTCCACCGTGCCGTGGTAGCAGCCGTTGAAGACCAGGATCTTCGGTCGCCCGGTGACGGCGCGCGCGACGCGCAGCGCGAAGCGGTTGGCGTCGGTGGCCGTGGTCGCCACCTGCCAGTGCGACAGGCCGAAGCGCTCGGCCAGAAGCCGCCCGATCTCGAGCGCATCGCGCGTGGGCAGCATGTAGGTGAGGCCGCGCGTGGCTTGCCGCGCGATCGCCTCGGCCACCGGCGGCGGCGAGTGCCCGAACATCGAGCCGGTGTCGCCGAGGCAGAAGTCGGCGTACTCGTTGCCGTCGACGTCGGTCAGCACCGCGCCGCGTGCCGACTCGACCACGAACGGGAACGGCATGGACCAGTCGCGCATCCAGTGCATCGGCACGCCCTGGTAAAAGCCGGCGATGCCGTGGCCGGTGAGGGCCAACGAGCGCGGGTGCAGCGAGACGTAGCTGTCGCGCTCGGCTTCGAAGATCGCGGCGATGCGCTCGAGCGGGATGCCGCCGGGGGTGTCAGCGTTCACGAGATGGCGTCCGGTCGGTCGGGAAGGGCAGGCATTGTAGGCCGCGGCGCAAGGCCGGGCGAAGCACCCCGGGCCCGCGGTTGACGCTCCCCGGTCGCCCGTGGATACTGCGGTGCACGATGAACTCGCGCACCGCAATCACCCTCGATCGCCGCTGGTGGTGGCGCCACTCCTGAGGAGTGGGCCCGGACGCGCACGTCTCGTACGCAGGATTCTTGGGACCCATCTCCGCGCACCACCGGGGATGGGTTTTTTGTTTTGCGTCCCCGGAACCTCGCGACAGAGGAACCGTCAGTGACGACCAGCCTGTTCGACATCTCGGCCGACCTCGACACCCCGGTGTCGGCCTACCTCAAGCTGAAGCCGTTCCGGCCGCGCTTCCTGCTGGAAAGCGTGGAGGGGGGCGAGCGGCTCGCGCGCTATTCCTTCATCGGCTTCGGCGACAGCCTCGAGCTGCGGCTCGACGCGGCGGGCCTGCGCCTCGGCAACGAACAGCTGCCGCGACCGGCTGATCAGGCCGAACTGCTCGCCGCCCTGCGCCGCGCGCTCGCCGCAGCGCCCCGACCCGAGATTGCCGATACCAGCTTCCCGTTGCATGGCGGCCTGGTCGGGGTCGCCAGTTACGACCTGGTGCGTTATTTCGAGCGGCTGCCGTCGCACGCGCGGGTCGACGACGACTGCCCTGAAGCCCACTACATCGCACCACGCTCGCTGCTGGTGTTCGATCACCTGACGCGCCGCGCCGCACTGTTGCACGCCGGTCCCGAGTCCGAGCGGCAGTCCCTGCGCCGCGAGATCATCCGCGCGCTGCGCGGCGGCCTGCCCGGGCCAGCCTGGGCGGCGAGCTTCAGCGCGCCGGAGGCGAGCCTGTCGGAGGCCGAGTACCTGCAGGGGGTCGAGCGCACGCAGCAGTACATTGCAGCCGGCGACGTCTACCAGCTGGTGCTGTCGGTGCGATTCTCGGGCCGCTGCGACCTCGACCCGTTCGAGACTTACCGCGCGCTGCGCCTGCTCAACCCGTCGCCGTACATGTACTTCTGCGACCTCGGCGACCGCGTGGTCGTGGGCTCCTCGCCCGAGGCGCTGGTGAAACTGAACGGCACGCGGGCGATCATGCGACCGATCGCCGGCACCCGGCCGCGCGGCGCGGATGCTGCGCAAGATGCGGCGCTCGAGGCCGAGCTGCTCGCCGACCCCAAGGAGAGCTCCGAGCACGTCATGTTGGTGGACCTCGCGCGCAACGACCTCGGGCGTGTCGCCACCGCCGGCTCGGTGCACGTGCAGCCTTACCGCTCGATCGAGCGCTACAGCCACGTCATGCACATCGTGAGCGGCGTGAACGGCACGCTTGCTCCGGGCCGCGATGCATTCGACCTGTTCGCCGCGGCGTTCCCGGCCGGCACGCTGGTCGGCGCGCCGAAGGTACGCGCCATGGAGATCATCGACGAGCTCGAGCCAGTGCGGCGCGGCTTCTACGGCGGCACGGTCGGCTATTTCGGGCACGGTGGCGACATGGACCAGGCGATCACCATCCGCACCATGGTGTTTCACGGCGACACCTACAGCTTCCAGGCCGGCGCGGGCATCGTCGCCGACAGCGTGCCGGTCAGCGAGTACCGCGAGGTGCTGGCCAAGAGCGCGGTGCTGCGCCGCGCGCTCGAGCTGGCGCGGGAGGGGCTGTGATGAGCATCACGCCGCGCCTGCTGCTCGTGGATAACTACGACAGCTTCACCTACAACCTGGTGCAGGCCTTCCTGGTGCTCGGCGCGGACGTGCTGGTGCATCGCAACGACCGGATCACGGTCGCCGAGGCTCGGGCGCTCGCGCCCACCCACCTGTGCATCTCGCCGGGCCCGGGCACGCCGCGCGACGCGGGTGTGTCCATGCAGATGATCGAGGCCTTCGCCGGCCAGCTACCGGTGCTCGGCGTGTGCCTCGGCCACCAATCGATCGTCGAGGTGTTCGGCGGCGAGGTGGTGCGCGCCGGACGCCTGATGCACGGCAAGGTGTCGCCGGTGCACCACGACGGCCGCGGCATCCTGGCCGGCATGCCGCAGCCGTTCGATGCCGGCCGCTACCATTCGCTGATCGCGCGCCCCGAGTCGCTGCCCACGATCCTCGAGGTAACGGCGCGCACGGCGGAAGGCGAGATCATGGGCGTACGGCACAAGGAGCTGATGGTCGAGGGCGTGCAGTTCCATCCCGAGAGCGTGCTCACACCCGACGGGCCGGTGCTGCTCGGTAACTTCCTGCAACTCAGCGGCGGCCGGCGCGCAACCTGAGGGTCGCATGATCGAACTGCGCGACATCCTCGAGCGACTGCTGCAGCGTCGCGACCTCGACGAAGCGGAGGCCGGCGAATTGCTGGTGGCGCTGACCGACGCATCGGTGGCGCCGGCGATGTCGGGCGCACTGCTCGCCGCGCTGCGCTCCAAGGGCATCACGCCGGACGAAGTGCGCGGCTTCGCGAGCGCGATGCGCTCGCTGGCACGCCGGCCGCAACTGCCGCCCGGGCCGCCCGCGATCGACATCGTCGGCACCGGCGGCGATGCCTCGGGTAGCTTCAACCTGTCCACCGGAGCGGCGTTGCTGGTCGCCGCGATGGGGGTGCGCGTCGTCAAGCACGGCAACCGTTCGGTGTCGAGCCGCTCCGGCAGCGCCGACCTGCTCGAGGCGCTGGGCCTGCCGCTGCCGCTCGATGAGCGCGCCGCCGGCGACTGCCTCGCCGCAACTGGCTTCACCTTCCTGTTCGCGCCGCACTACCACCCGGCGATGAAGGAAGTGGCGCCCGTGCGTCGGGCGCTCGGTGTGCGCACCGTGTTCAACCTGCTCGGCCCGCTCACCAACCCGGCCGAGCCGCCGTTCAGCCTGATCGGCGCCTACAGCACCGACGCCGCGAAGCTGATGGCGGAGACGCTTGCCGGCATGCCGATCGAGCGCGTGTTCGTGATCCACGGCGAGCCGGGTTGGGACGAGGCGACGCCGGTCGGACCGTTCGAGCTGTACGACGTGCGCCCCGGCCGAGTGCAGCGTGAAGTGCGTGACCCGCTCCAGCTCGGACTGCAGCGCTGTTCGCCGGCCGACCTCGCCGGCGGTGACGCCGCGCACAATGCCGTCGGCCTGCGCGCGGTCTTCGACGGCCATGACACCGGCCCGCATTGCGACGCCCTGGTGCTCAATGCCGCGCTCGCGCTCGAAGTCACCGGAGCAGTGCCGGACGCCGCCGCTGGTGTGACTGCAGCCCGCGAGTGCGTTCGCAGCGGTGGAGCGATGCGGTTGCTCGAACGCCTGGCAGCCTTCGGAAGGGGACAGGGGATAGGGGATCGGGGATAGTGAAGAACGCTCCGCGCCTCGTCTGTCGAATTTCTGCCGCCGCCATTTGTGCTGCGGTTCCGACTATCCCCCATCCCCTATCCCCCATCCCCTAGCCATGGGTCTTCTTTCCGACATGCTCCACTCCGGCCTGCGGCGCGTCGCCGAGGCGCGCGAGCGCGTGCCGGAGGCGGCATTGCGTGCGGCAATCCTTGGCACGCCCGCGCCGCCGCCGCTGCGCCTCGATGCGCACGGATTCGACGTGATCGCGGAGTTGAAGCTGCGCTCGCCATCGCTCGGTGACCTGTCGGCGGCGACGCTCGACCCGGTGGTGCGCCTCGAGGCCTATGCCGAGGGCGGCGCGGCCGTGTGCTCGATCCTCACCGAACCGACGCGCTTCGATGGCGACCTCGATCACCTGCGCCTCGCTGCGGACACGCTGCAGCCGTTCGGTGTCCCGGCCATGCGCAAGGACTTCCTGGTCGACCCGTACCAGGTGCTCGAGGCGCGGGCCTACGGCGCGTCGGGCGTGCTGCTGATCGTGCGCATGGTGCCGCGCGAGCGCCTGGTGGAGATGCTCGACTGCGCCGCACAGCACGGCCTGTTCGTGCTGCTCGAGGCCTTCGACGCCGACGACCTGCAGGTTGCCGAGTCGCTCGCCCGCGAGCGCGAGGGTCGCGACGAACAGGTGCTGATGGGACTCAACTGCCGCGACCTCGAGACGCTCGCAATCGACACCGGCCGCTTCGCCGCCCTGCGCGGCCGCATGCCGTTCGCGTGGCCCGCGGTCGCAGAAAGCGGTGTGCAGACGCCGGACGATGCAGCACGCGTGGCGCGGCTCGGCTATCGCCTCGCGCTGGTCGGCACCAGCCTGATGCGGCGCCACGATGCGGCACGCGCGGTGCGGGAACTGCTGGAGGCGGGCCGCAAGGCCCGCGCGTGAAGCAGCTTGCAGCCGCTGTGGATCAAGATTTGCGGGCTGCGCACCCCGGGCGCGATCGAAGCCGCGGCGCAGGGTGGCGCCGATGCGGTGGGATTCGTGTTCCACGCGGGTTCGCCGCGCAACCTTGAGCCCGCAGCGGCTCGCGAGCTGCAGCGCGCGGTGCCGGCGGGCGTCGAGCGCGTCGCGGTGTTCCTGCGCCCGTCACAGGCTTTGGTGGATGCCGTGCTCGAGGCAATCGCGCCCGACTGGTTGCAGGCCGATGCGGCCGACCTGGAGCTGCTGCGCCTGCCACCCGGACAGCAGGTGCTGCCGGTGTTCCGCAGCGGCGCAGCGACGTCGACGCCACTGCCGGCGCGCTGCCTGTTCGAGAGTGCGCGCAGCGGCGCGGGCGAGCAGGCCGACTGGACCGAGGCGGCGCGCATGGCGCGCACCACGCAACTCGTGCTGGCGGGTGGCCTGGATCCTGCCAACGTGGCGCAGGCGGTGCGCGCGGTGCGGCCGTTCGGCGTGGACGTGAGTTCGGGCGTCGAGCGTGAGCGTGGCGTGAAGGACGAGCAGTTGATCCGTGAATTCATCCGGGCCGCCCGCGAGGCGGAACGCGACCCGGCAGTCGAGGAGAACCGTTGATGAGGACCGACGCCCTGAAGATCGACCGGGACGCGCTGCTGGACCAGGCGCTGCGTGGCGCGTTTCCCGATGCGCGCGGCCGCTACGGTCCGTTCGGTGGCCGCTACGTGCCGGAGACGCTGGTCCCCGCACTCGACCGGCTGGAGGAGGGCGTGCGCACCCACCTGCACGAGCCGGGCTTCCGCGCCGAACTCGAGGCGGAATTGCGCACCTGGGTTGGCCGGCCGACGCCGCTCACGCATGCGCACGAACTGTCGCGGCGCTGGGGCGCGGAAGTGTGGCTCAAGCGCGAGGACCTGGCGCACACCGGGGCGCACAAGATCAACAACGCCATCGGCCAGGCACTGCTGGCGAAGCGGCTCGGCGCGCAGCGCATCGTCGCGGAGACCGGTGCGGGCCAGCACGGCGTGGCCTCCGCCGCCGCCTGTGCGCGACTCGGCATGCCTTGCGTCGTGTACATGGGCGCGATCGACATGGAGCGCCAGGCGCCGAACGTCGGGCGCATGAAACTGCTCGGTGCCGAGGTCGTGCCGGTGAAGAGCGGCGACCAGACGCTGCGTGCCGCCATCGACGAAGCGCTGCGCGATTGGGTGTCCGACCCGAACGGCACCTACTACCTGCTGGGCTCGGCGGTCGGCCCGCACCCGTACCCGTACCTGGTGCGCGAGTTCCAGTCGGTGATCGGCCTCGAGGCGCGTGCGCAGATGCTCGAGCAGGCGGGCGCGCTGCCAGACGTCGCCGTGGCCTGCGTCGGTGGCGGCTCGAATGCGATCGGGCTGTTCCACCCGTTCGTGCGCGACCTCGGCGTGCGGCTGCTCGGCCTGGAGGCTGGCGGCACCGGCACCGGGCTCGGGCAGAACGCGGCCTCGCTCGCGTACGGCACGCCGGGCGTGCTGCAGGGCTGCTACTCGCTGCTGCTGCAGGATGAGCACGGCCAGATCCAGGAGACACACTCGGTGTCGGCGGGACTCGATTATCCCGGCGTCGGCCCCGAGCACGCGTTGCTCGCGACCATCGGCCGCGTGCAGTACGAAGCGGCCGAGGACGAGGAGTCGCTCGAGGCGCTGGCCGAATGCTGCCAGGCCGAGGGCATCCTGCCTGCGATCGAGACCGCGCACGCGTTCGTCGGCGCGAAACGCTTCGCACGCGCCCATCCCGGCAGCCGCATCCTGATCGGCCTCTCGGGCCGCGGTGACAAGGACATGCCGACGCTGCAGCGCACGCTGCTCAAGGGGAAGCTGTGATGAGCGCGCCACGCGACACGATCAGCGCCGCCATCCGCGCCGCGGCAACCGAGGGCCGGCCCGCGGTGGTCGGCTTCATGACCGCAGGATTCCCCGACCAGGCGGGCTTCAGCGACAGCCTGCGCGCGATCGCTTCGGCCGCCGACGTGGTCGAGATCGGCGTGCCGTTCAGCGACCCGATGGCGGACGGCATGACCATCCAGCGCGCCAGCCAGGTCTCGCTCGCGGGCGGCTTCACGCTGCCGTGGCTGCTCGCGGAACTCGGGCAAATGCAGCCGCGGCCGCCGGCGCCGCTGCTGCTCATGAGCTACCTCAACCCGCTGCTGGCGTTCGGCCTCGACCGGCTGCCGGCCGCGGCGGCGCGGGCGGGCGTGGCGGGATTCATCATTCCCGACCTGCCGTACGAGGAGAGCGCCGAGGTGCGCGCCGCACTCGACGGGCAGGGCCTGGCGCTGGTGCAGATGGTGACGCCCGTGACGCCGGACGAGCGGCTGCAGATGCTGTGCCGGGCGAGCCAGGGCTTCGTGTACGCCGTGACCATGACCGGCACGACCGGCAAGAATGTGGCCGTGCCCGATGACGTGCTCGACTACATGGACCGCGTCCGAGCCGTGTCGCCGGTGCCGGTCTGCGCCGGGTTCGGCATCCGCAGCGCCGAGCAGGTGGCGCGCATGAGGGGGCACGTCGACGGCGTGGTGGTGGGCTCGGCGCTGGTCGAAGTGCTGGAGCGGCGCGAGGATCCCGCGGTCTTCATCAAGAGCCTGCGTTGACCCGCTCGATCTGCGTCTTCTGCGGCTCGTCGTCCGGCGACAACCCGCGCTTCGGTGATGCCGCGCGCGACACCGGCCGCGCCATCGCCCGTCGCGGCTGGACGCTGGTGTACGGCGGCGGTCGCGTCGGCCTGATGGGCGTGCTCGCCAACGCGGCGCTCGAGGCCGGCGGCACGGTGGTGGGGGTCATTCCGCGCTTCCTGTACGAGTGGGAAGTGGGCCACGACGGGCTGACGCGCCTGGAGATCGTCGAGACGCTCACCGAGCGCAAGCAACGCATGGGCGAACTGTCCGGCGCATTCCTGTCGCTGCCGGGCGGCATCGGCACCCTCGACGAACTGTTCGAGGCATGGAGCTGGGCGCAACTCGGGCTGCAGCCCAAGCCGAGCGCGCTGTTGAACGTCGCGGGCTACTACGACGGGCTGGTCGCGTTCCTCGACCGGGCGACCGCGAGCGGGTTCATGAAGCCGCAGCACCGGGCGCTGCTCGCCGTCGGCACCGACCCGGTGCGGCTGCTCGACGCCCTCATGCAGCGGTGACGGCGGCCCTGAGGTGGTTGATGACCAGCGCGCGCATGTTCTGCAGCGGGTTCTTTTCCCAGGTGAAGCACGGCGGATCGCGGCGCAGCATCGACCAGCGCTTCGACTGCAGCACCTGCCGCAGATAGTCGAGGTTGCGATCGATGGCTTCCATGTACGGGTTGCGGCCGCCGAACACCGGCTCGAAATAGCGGTACGCGCCGCCGAACTCGCCGTCGAGGCGGGTACGCATCGTCTCCGCGACGAATTCCGGCGTCTGCCGCAGCACGTCGAGTCCCGACCCGTACACGACCTTGAGCCCGGCGTCGTCCTGGCTGACGGCGACGCCGCCGAGCACGAACTCCGGGTAGAGGCGGTCGCGGCATTTCTCGAGGTAGCAGCGATCGGCCATCTGCGCCGTCATGTCGGCCGTGCCGAGCAGGTGCCCGACCTTGCGGTCACGGGCGTCGTCGAGGCGGATCTGGTCGAAGCGCAGCTCGTAGCCGGTGAAGTGCACGATCTGCGTGGCCACTGGCACCCATTCGGCCATGCCGATCGACGGCAGGTAGCGCGCGAGGAACTGCGCGCTGCGGCCGACGTGCGTGCGCGTGAACTCGGCGCCGTTGCGATGCGTGGTGTCGTCGGTCTGGCGGATGTAGCCGGCGTCGTGGAACAGGGCCACGACGATGCCGAGCAGGGCACGCTCCGCGCCGAGCCGCTGCTCGGGTGCGTGCGAGCGCTCGTAACCCACGAGCAGGCGCGCCATCGCCAGCGTGTCGTCGAGCGTGTGCTGCACGTCGTGGTAGACGGTGTCGCAGCCGAGGTAGCCGGGAAACTGGCCGTTGAAGAGCCGCTCGAAGTCGGCGAACGCGGCGCCGAGCTTGTCGGCCTGGCCGCCGGGCCAGGTGCGCGTGAACAGTTCCTCGACGGCGCGACGCACGGCGACGACCGAACTCACCTGCACGGTGTTGGTGACGTCGTAATCGCTGCGCCGATACTGCATGGCGTTCTTTTTGTCTCAAGCAGCGCGGGTGCCAACGCGCTGAGTGGCAGTGTACTGCCGCGCCGCTCAAACACCAGAGTAAAGAATTTCGACAGTGGCCCGGATCGGCGCCGCCGCGACCTATATGTCAAACCTTGCAGCCACCGGCGCGTGGTCGGAAGGCCGCTCCAGCTTGCGGGGTGCCTTGTCGATGTGACAGGCGCCGCACTTCAGCGCGAGCGCCGCGCTGGCGAGGATCAGGTCGATGCGCAGGCCGGCGTTGCGGCGGAACGCCATCATCCGGTAGTCCCACCAGGAATAGGACTTCTCCGGCTGCTCGAAGCGTCGGAAGCAGTCCTCGAGCCCGGTGGCGAGCAGCGCGCGCAGCGCGGCACGCTCGGGCTCGCTGACGTGCACCGAGCCCTCCCAGGCCTTCGGGTCGTGCACGTCGCGGTCCTCCGGGGCGATGTTGTAGTCGCCGAGGATCACCAGCTGCGGATGCCGCGCCAGCTCGGCGGCCACGTAGTCGCGCAGTGCCGCGAGCCAGCGCAGCTTGTACTCGTACTTGTCGGAACCGACCGCCTGCCCATTCGGCACGTACACGTTGATGACCCGCACGCCGCCAATGGTCGCGGCCAGCACGCGCTTCTGCTCGTCCGCGAAGCCCGGGATCCCCGGGACCACGTCCTCGAGCGTGTCACGTGACAGCAGTGCCACCCCGTTGTAGGTCCGTTGCCCGCTGAACGCCACCCGCAGCCCGAGCGCCTCGATCTCCTCGCGCGGGAAATTCGGGTCGTCGATCTTGGTCTCCTGCAGCGCCAGCGCGTCCACCGGGTTGGCGGCGAGCCAGTCCTTGAGGTGCGGCAGGCGCACGCGCAGCGAGTTGACGTTCCAGGTGGCGATTAGCATGGGGAAGGGGATGGGGGATAGGGGATGGGGGATAGTGTAACGGCGGTACCCGACGAGTTGCGGTCAGGTCACGAAGGGCGTGCTGGCAGCACCGCTGCACGTCGGCGCGCCACCGTCCTACTATCCCCCATCCCCTATCCCCTCGCGGCTACGCCGCGAGCCCCATCTGCCGCAGCAAGGGCTCGATCTCCGGCTTGCGGCCGCGGAATTCGACGAACGCCTCCATCGCGTCGCGGCTGCCGCCGCGCTCGAGGATCGAGTGCAGGAAGCGGCGCGACGTCGCGAGGTCGAACACGCCTTGTTCCTCGAACGCGCCGAACGCGTCCGCAGACAGCACCTCGGCCCACTTGTAGCTGTAGTAGCCGGCTGCGTAGCCGCCCGAGAACACGTGCTGGAAGCTGTGCGGGAAGCGGTTGAACTCGGGTGGCCGCACCACGGCGACCATCGCGCGTACCTCGGCCAGTGTGTCCGCGATGCGCGGCGGATGGCCCGGCACATATTCGGCGTGCAGGCGGAAGTCGAACAGTGCGAACTCGAGCTGGCGCACGGTCTGCATGCCGGCCTGGAAGGTGCGGCTCGCCTGCAGGCGTGCGAGCATCTCGCGCGGCAACGGCTCACCGGTCGCGACGTGCGCAGAGATGAGCGGCAGCACCTCGTCGCGCCAGGCGAAGTTCTCCAGGAACTGGCTCGGCAGCTCGACCGCGTCCCACGGCACGCCGTTGATGCCGGCGACGCTCGGCACGTTGACCCGCGTCAGCAGGTGGTGGAAGCCGTGGCCGAATTCGTGGAACAGGGTCAGCACGTCGTGGTGGGTGAGCAGCGACGGCTGCTCGCCCACGGGCGGTGCGAAGTTGCACACCAGGTAGGCGACCGGCAGGGCGCTCGCGCCAGCGAGCTGGATGCGGCCCACGCACTGGTCCATCCACGCGCCACCGCGCTTCTTCGGCCGCGCGTACAGGTCGAGGAAGAAGCCGCCGCGCGGCGTGCCGTTGCGGTCGAGGACGTCGAAGAACTTCACGTCGGGGTGGTACACCTCGACGCCGGCATTGGCCACGATGCGCACGCCGTACAGCCGGCCGAGCACCGTGAACAGCCCCGCCAGCACGCGCGGCAGCGGGAAGAACGGCCGCAGTGCTTCCTCGGAGACCTGCAGCTGCTCGTTCTTCAGGCGTTCGGACCAGTAACCCACGTCCCAGGCGTTGAGCGAGCGGCCGGCAAAGCGCTCGAGCTCGGCAAACTCGCGCTGGGCCGCAGGGCGGCTCACCTGCGCGAGGCGTTGCAGGAACGCGATGACCTCGGCCGGGTCGTGCGCCATCTTGGTCGCCAGCGAGTACTCGGCGAAGTTCGCGAAGCCCACCAGCGCGGCGGCTTCGTGGCGCAACGCGAGGATCTCGGCCATCAACGGCCCGTTGTCCCATTGCCCGGCGTGCGGCCCGCGATCCGAGGCGCGCGTCACCCACGCCTCGTAGAAGTCGCGCCGCAGCGCCTCGCTGGCGGCGTGCGTCAGCACGGCCTGGTAGGTCGGCGCGTCGAGCGAGAACAGCCAGCCGTCCTTGCCGTCGGCCACCGCTGCGTCGCGTGCCCGGCGCACGGTGTTGGCGGGCAGGCCTTCGAGGTCGCGTTCGTCGGTCACCTGCCGCGACCAGGCGGTGGTGGCGTCGAGCACGTTCTCGTCGAATTTCGCCTGTACGGTGGCCAGTCGCTCCATGACTTCGCCGAAGCGCTGCTTGTGTTCCGGCGGCAGCGAGACACCGGCGAGGCGGAAGTCGCGCAGCGCGTTCTCCACCACCTTGCGCTGCTCGGCATCCAGTGCGGCGCCTTCGCGGTCGGCGACGCCCTGGTAGGCAGCACACAACTCGGCGTTCTGGCCCAGCTCGGTGTGGTACGCGGTGAGCAGCGGCAGGCAGGCGTTGTACGCGGCGCGCAGCTCGTCGCCGTTCAGCACGCCGTTAAGGTGTCCCACGGGCGACCACGCCTTGGCGAGGCGGTGGTGCATGCGCTCGAGCGGCACCACCAGCGTGTCCCAGCGGTCGGCGCGGGTGGCGAGCAGGCCGGCGACCTCGGCGCGGTTCTCGTCGAGCAGTTGCCGGACAGCGGGCTCGACGTGGCGAGCCTCGATGGCAGCGAAGGCCGGCAGCGGCGGGTTCGTGAGCAGCGGGTTAGTCATCGCGAGCGTCCGTCCCGGCGGGAAAGGCCGCTATTCTAGGCACAGTCCGCGGCTCAGCCGAGCACTCCCTGCAGCAGCCAGGCCAGCGCGTAGGTGGCGACCGCGAAACCGGCGAACGCGACCATGGCCTTGCGACGATAGCGCTTCGCCAGCTCCTGCTGCGGGTAGGCCGCGACCAGGAACAGCTGGCCTTCGTCCGGCCGGCTGACCACGTGCAGTGCCGGCGGCACCGGCCGCTCGAGATGCCGCTGCGTCACTGCCTGCCTCGCCGCCTCCCGCGCGCGCTCCCACTCCTCGAGGCTCACCGTGCCGTCGCGGTCGGCATCGAAGCGCTTGGCCAGCGCCGGCTGGTCCTGTTTCCATTCGGCCAGCAGCGCCCCGATGTCGGCGTCCTGCGTGGTGTTCGCGGTGCCCGTCAACGTGCGGAACTGCCCGAGCAGGTGCACCTGCTCGTGTTCGTAGATGCGTTCCTCGTAGTAGCGGTACTCGCGCTCGCCGAACGTCGTGCCCTGCCCGGGAGCGTGCGTCGGCCACGGCGTGTCGCCGTACCAGGTGGTGTTCTCGGCGGTGAGCACCTCGGCCCCCGCCGGCTGCACGAGGCATACGCCCGTGCCGTCATCCAGCCGGAACGGCTGCTCCGACCGGCCGGAGTTCACCGTCGCCCACTCGGTGCGCCGCTTGCCCTTCGACTGCGTGCTGGTGCGGCGCTGGACCCGGTAGCGCCACCACACGCAGGGCCGCTGCGTCAGCGGGGCGAGATTGGGCGCACCAGCGAGCGACTGGCTGCGGCCCACCAGCTCGACGTAGCCCTGTGCGGCGGAGCGGATGCGCGAGGTTGGCGTGTCCTCGAGCATGCGGGCGATGTGCAGCCAGCGGAACGCAAAGCGGCCGCCGCCGACCACGGCGACCCCCAGCGCCAGCAGCCAGAACCAGAACTCCGATGGGTCAGCCAAACAGCTTCCCGAGGTCCACGTCGCGCTTCTGCTCTTCCGTGAACTCGAGCAGCGAGGCCGGTCGGAACTCGAACAGCCGCGCCACGATCAGGTCCGGGAAGGTCTGCAGGCGGATGTTGTTGAGGTTCACGGCCTCGTTGTAGAGCTCGCGGCGGTCGGCAATGGTGTCCTCGAGCTGGGTGATGCGCGTCTGCAGGTGCTGGAAGCTCTGGTCCGCCTTCAGGTCGGGGTAGTTCTCGACGACCGCGAACAGCCGGCCGAGGCCCTCGCGCAGCTGCTGTTCGGCGGCGCCGAGCGCGCGCACGTCGCCGCTGCCTTGCGCCTTGAACACCGCCGAGCGCGCCTGCATCACGCGCTCCAGAGTGTCGCGCTCGTGCGCCATGTAGCGCTTGCAGGTCTCCACCAGCTTGGGCAGCTCGTCGTGCCGCTGCGTGAGCAGCACGTCGATGTTGGACCAGGCCTTGCGCACGTTCTCGCGCAGGGCCACGAGGCCGTTGTAGATGCGCACGGCGTAGATCGCCGCCACCACGAGCAGGGCCAGGAACAGGATGGTCACGACGGCCACGGCAGGCACTCCTTGGGCGGGATGTCCGCCAATGCGCAAGATTGCGGCCTCCCGGCCCCGACCGTCTAGACTATTCGTCGCAATTCACGGGAAAAGTGCCATGCAGACCCGGCCCTACCGCGGACTCCACCCGACGCTCGACGAGGGCGTCTACATCGACCCGACCGCCGTCGTGATCGGCGACGTGGTGCTTGGCCGGGACGTGTCGATCTGGCCGATGGCGGTCGTGCGCGGCGACGTGAACTACATCCGCATCGGGGCGCGCAGCAACGTGCAGGACGGCAGCGTGCTGCACGTGACGCGGCCCTATCCAGGCAGCGACGCCGGCTGGCCGCTGCTGATTGGCGAGGACGTGGTCATCGCCCACAAGGTCACTGTGCATGGCTGCGCGATCGGCAATCGCGTGCTGGTCGGCATCGGCGCGATCGTGCTCGACGGCGTGGTGGTGGAGGACGAGGTGATGATCGGCGCGGGCAGCGTGGTCACGCCCGGCAAGCGCCTCACGTCCGGCGGGCTTTACCTCGGCAACCCCGCGCGGCGCGCACGCGACCTGACCGACGCCGAGCGTGCACGAATTCCGGTCATGGCCGGCTTCTACGTCGACCTCAAGAACGAGTTCCAGCCGCCGTCGCCGCGCGCTGCTTGAGCGCCCGCAACACCGGTCCGGTGTCGGGACGCACGCCGCGCCACAGCTCGAACGCCTCCGCGGCCTGTTCGACCAGCATGCCCCAGCCCTGTTCGGCACGCGCCACCCCGAGTCGCTTTGCCCAGGTCATGAACGCGGTGTCGCCGACGCCATAGGCCATGTCGTAGCAGGTGGTGAGGCCGTCCACCACGTCGATCGGGATCAGCGGCACCTCGCCGCGCAGGCTGGCCGAGGTGGCGTTCACGACCAGGTCGAAGCGCTGGTGCTCCAGCCGTGCGAACTCGCAGCCCGAGACCGGGCCCAGTTCGGCGAACTCCGCGGCCAGCTGCCTGGCGCGTTCGGCCGTGCGGTTGGCGATCACCAGCAGCCGCGGCTGCAGCGAGAGCAGCGGCTCGAGGGCGCCGCGCGCGGCACCGCCGGCGCCGAGCATCAGGATGCGCGGCGACTTCCAGCGCAGCCCGAGGTTGCGCGTCAGGTCGGTGAGCAGCCCGGCGCCGTCGGTGTTGTCGCCGATCAGCTCCTCGTCGCGCCGCACCACCGTATTGATCGCATCCGCGAGCTGCGCGCGCGGCGTCAGTTCGTTGACCAGGTCGGTGGCGGCGCGCTTGTGCGGCAGCGTGACGTTGATGCCTCGCGCGCCGCTGCTGAAGAACTCGATGACGTCGCTGCGGAAGCGTTCCGGCGCCGATTCGTGCAGGCGATACACCATGTCCTGCCCGGTCTGGCGCGCGAACATCCCGTGGATGAACGGCGACCAGCTGTGCTGGACGGGGAAGCCGAAGAGGGCGTACTGGTCAGACATGGCGCAGGGATCTGGAAGGGGGCGGAGAAGAGAGGGGGTAATGATCAGGGGGTAGGGGGTAGTGGAAGAGCCACTCGCTGCAGTGTGCGTCTTTACTACCCCCTACCCCCTGGTCATTACCCCCTCTCCCCCAGCCATTCCGCCGCCCGCCGCGCAAAGTACGTCAGGATGCCGTCCGCGCCCGCGCGCTTGATCGAGGTGAGGGACTCCAGCACCACGGCCCGCTCGTCGAGCCAGCCGTTGCGCGCGGCGGCCATCAGCATCGCGTACTCGCCGCTCACCTGATAGACGAAGGTGGGCGCGCCGAAACGGTCCTTCACGCGCCGCACGATGTCGAGGTAGGGCAGGCCCGGCTTGATCATCACCATGTCGGCGCCCTCGGCGAGGTCGAGCTCGACCTCGCGCAGCGCCTCGTCGGAGTTCGCCGGGTCCATCTGGTAGGTGTACTTGTTGCCTTTGCCGAGGTTGCCGGCCGAGCCCACGGCGTCGCGGAACGGGCCGTAGAAGCTCGAGGCGTACTTGGCCGAGTAGGCCAGGATGCGCGTGTGGATGTGGCCGCCGGCTTCGAGCGCGTCGCGCACGGCGCCGATGCGGCCGTCCATCATGTCCGAGGGGGCGACTATGTTTGCACCCGCCTCCGCGTGCGACACGGCCTGCTTCACCAGCGCGTCGACCGTGACGTCGTTCACGACGTAGCCGTCGTCGTCGATGATGCCGTCCTGGCCGTGGGTGGTGAACGGGTCGAGCGCCACGTCGGTGATCACGCCGAGGTCGGGCACCGCTTTCTTGAGCGCGCGCACCGCGCGCTGCGCGAGGCCCTCCGGGTTCCAGGCCTCGCGGCCGTCCAGCGACTTGGCCTCGGGCGGCGTCACCGGGAACAGCGCCATCGCCGGCACGCCGAGCCTCGCGACGGCTTCCGCCTCGCGCACCAGCTCGTCCACCGACATGCGCTCGACGCCCGGCATCGATGGCACGGCCACGCGCTGCTTCGAGCCCTCCATCACGAACACGGGATAGATGAAGTCCGCAGCGGTCAACGTCGTTTCGCGCATCAGGCGGCGGGAAAAGTCGTCGCGTCGCATGCGCCGCATGCGCACCCGCGGGTACTGCGAGGGGGTGTGGTGGTGGCTCATTGGCGACTCCAGTCGGGCCGGGACGCGATTGCGCCGGCGCGGCACCGCGGGCTAAGGTTCGGACCCGGCGGCACCCGGCAGGGGAGCGGTGTCCCGCCGTCCCGTCGGGCGGTAATACCGCCGCACTTTCCCCGGTCTTTATACATGAACGCGCCGTTGGCCGGAAAGAACGGGGAAGCCGCATTTGCGACGCTTTGCAACGAGCTGCGGCCGGACCTGTTCCGCTTCGCATTCTGGCTCGCGCGAGACCGGTCGGTGGCGGAGGACGTGGTGCAGGAAGCCTTGCTCAGGGCGTGGCGTTCGCGGGACAGCCTCACCGAGGTCGGTGCCGCCAAGCCGTGGCTGCTGACCATCATCCGCCGCGAGCATGCCCGACTGTACGAGCGCAGGCGGCACGTGACGGTGCCGCTGGACGAATTGGTGGGCAGTGAATCGCCGGAACTGGCCGCCGTGGAAGAGCAGGAGACGTTGGACGTGCGACGCGCGATTTTCGCGCTCGAGGACGACTACCGGGGGCCGCTGGTGATGCAGGTGCTGTTGGGGCTGTCGACGCAGGAGATTGCGGACCAGCTGGGACTGACGCAGTCGGCCGTGCTGACGCGGTTGTTCCGTGCGCGGCAGAAGCTGCGTCGCGCGCTCGGTGGCACGGTCGACGGGGAGGGCGAATGATGGAGTGCCTGGAATTCCGCCGGCAGGCTGGCGCCGATCCGCAGCACCTGGGGCCCGAAGCCCGGCAGCACGCCGCCGCCTGCCCGCGATGCGCCGGGCACCTGGGGGGGCTGCTGGCGCTGGACAAGCGCATCCTCGCGGCCCTGCAGGTGCAGGTGCCGGGCACGGCTGCGCCCCCGCGGCACGGTGGTGCTGCGATTGCTGTCCTCGACCACCGGCGCTGGATGGCGCTCGCCGCCAGTATCATCGGTGGCGTGCTCGTTGGGACGCTGCTCTGGGTCGGCGGGCCGCGGAACTCGCTGGCCCAGGACCTGATCGAACACCTCGACCACGAACCCGAGGCACTGGTCACTACGATCCGGCCAGAAGAAGATTCGGTGCTCGGCGAGGTGCTGGAGCGCGGCGGGATTCGCCTGCGCTCGGGCACGCCGCTGGTGTCGTACGCCAGCAGCTGCCGTTTCCGGGGCCACACCGTGCCGCACCTCGTGGTGCAGACCACCGACGGTCCGGTGACCGTGATGGTGTTGCGCAATGAAAAGCCCGCGTCTCCGGTGACCTTCGATGAGCAGGGCTTTGCGGGCCGGATCATGCCGGCCGGGCCCGGCAGCATCGCGGTGATCGGCGCCGACGGTGTCGATCTGGAGCAGATCGCTGCGCGAGTGCTCGCCGCGGTGGAATGGCTGGACGACTGACCAATCACGCAAGGGCCCCCGCCCACCTCGGGTGGGAGAGGGTGCCCGCAGGACGGGTGAGGGTTCCGTTTGCCTAAGTCAGTGCAATCCCCGACTCGCTGCCCATGGTCCTACGCGGCCATGAGCGA
>Ga0209254_10001441_pt1 | contig 21329 bp, 23 predicted proteins | sample FrelakmetDIP11DI_FD_187148 | JGI IMG/M metagenome (GOLD analysis project Ga0209254, IMG submission 187148) | Freshwater lake sediment microbial communities from the University of Notre Dame, USA, for methane emissions studies - DIP11 DI (SPAdes)... | ecosystem: Environmental > Aquatic >...
CTTGGAACTATACCGAACCCGATTGTATCGGCTGTACCCCGCAGCTGGTCGAGTGGGCGTTGATTTCCCTGCGGTAATTCTTCACGCGGCTCTTGACAGCCGTTTTTTAATATGCTATACTCCCCTACAGTATATAGTCCATTGCGGGGGCTGTACTTCACGGAGGAAAAGCGTGCCAATCTACGAGTATTATTGTGCCGACTGCAAAACGGATTTCGACAAGCTGGTGAAGATCTCGGACGCAAACGTGGCGCAGGACTGCCCGGAATGCGGCGGGCGGCACACCCAGAAGAAACTGTCGACGTTTGCCACCAGCGGCGGTTCGACCGGCCAGAGCCTGGCAGCCAGCAACTGCGGCGGTGGCGGTGGACGTTTTAGCTGAGCAGGCTGACACTATCGGCCGTGTGCTGAACTAAAGGATGTAACTATGAAGGTTGAAGGCGCTGCGACGAAAGAAGAACTGCAGAAACGCCTGAAGCGCATTGAAGGACAGGTGCGCGGCGTGCAGAAGATGCTGGACGAAGATCGGGATTGTCACGAGATCGTGCAGCAGCTCTCGGCCATCCGATCGGCCGTGCAGGGCGCCAGCACGCTGTTCATGCGGCAGTATGCGTCCGATTGTTTAATGAACGCTGATCGTACCGATCGGGCTTCGCGCGAAGTGCTGATCGACGATTTAATGCAATTGTTGGGCAAGGCTCCTTAAGAAAGAGATGGCTATGATGAGTGAGAATACCAAGAGTGCCAATTTAGTGTGGGAAGGTAACGGTCTGGCATTTCGTGCGCGGGGCGGATCAGGTTTTCAGCTGCGCTTTGATAATCCACCTGGTCAGGACGGCGCCAGCCCGATGGAGCTGGTGGCCTTAGCCTCGGCCGGCTGCACCGCCAGTGATGTGATTTCGATCTTGCAGAAGAAGCAACAGCCGGTCATTGGCTTTGAAGTCAACGTGATCGGGCTGCGGGCGACCGAACATCCCAGGGTATTTACCGAGATCGATCTGGAATACGTGGTGACGGGCCATCAGATCGATCCGAAGGCGGTCGAGCGCGCGATCGAGTTGTCGTTGACCAAGTATTGCTCGGTGAATCTGATGCTGGAAAAGGCGGTGAAGATCAATCACCGCTATCGCATTGTCGAATCTGAACCGGTGGCGGCTTAGCATGGGTACGAGCACAACGACGGTTCAGTGGCTGTCCGGCAAACGCTTTGTCGGGATCGATTCGACCAACCACTCCGTGGTGTTGTCTTCGAAAGACGAGGGGGTGGGCGTTAAACCATCGGATATGCTGCTGATCGCTTTGGCATCTTGTACGGCCGTCGACATGGTGGAGATTCTCTCGAAGAAGCGCATGCCGATCGATTCGATGGAGATTACGACTACAGGTGAGCAGGATGCCGATCCGCCGTGGACGTTCCGCAAGATGCATATGAAGTTTCGCCTGAGCGGCGCGAGCCTGACCGAGAAGGCCGTGGAGCAGGCGATTCAGTTGTCCGAGGAAAAGTATTGTTCGGTAGCCGCAACCATGCGCGCTACCGCAGAAATCACAAGCGAGTTTGAGATCATTCGTGAGGGAGAGTAAAGAAAATGAAAGAGCCAATTCATGTGTCAGATGTGAACTTCGAAAAGACCGTCTTGCAATCGCCGGTGCCGGTGATTGTGGACTTCTGGGCGCCGTGGTGCGGGCCGTGCCGCATGGTGGCGCCGGTCCTGGACAAGCTGGCCGGCGAATACGAAAACAAAATCATCGTGGCCAAGGTCAATACCGACGACAATCCCGAATGGGCCATGAAATACGGCGTGCAGGGCATTCCTACCATGCTGTTCGTCCGCGACGGGCAGATCGTCGATCGGATTGTGGGCGCGCAGCCGTATCCGGTGATCAAAGGCCGCATCGACAAATTGATCGCGCCGGTTACCGCGTAAGCAGCCTTACGCAGCAACAAACGAATCATTGAAGCAGGCCGTCCCGAATGGGACGGCCTGCTTTGCTGTCTGGAGGCGGAGTACGAAATTCAGACACGGTATAATCAAGGCAGCGTGGCGCAATCGCTCGTCAGGTGAGTAACGGACGGCTCAGGGAAACGGGGAGGCAGACATGAGCGCAGTGATCGATGAATCGCCGGAGGCCGCGGCTGCGCCGCCGAAGCCGGTGAGTCGGTCGGACAAATACCACGTCGTTGAGAATCGCACCGCGCGCTCGATCCAGATTGCCGCGATCGAAAACACCGGCGATCAGGCACCGTTGATCATTCCGCCGTTTGGCGCGCGCCGGATTACGGCAACTCAGTATAGCCGCTTTGATTTTCAGCGCTGGGAAGATCCGGGGTTGATCGTGTCTTTTCCGGAACCGGATCCGGTGGAGCGCGCGAGGATCTCCGGCGCCGAAGGCAGCTTCTATACCATCGCCGCCGCCGTGCTGATTGGCGTAGGTCTGTTGGGCGTGCTCCTGCCGGGCATGCTGGATCAGGCTCAGCTCAGAGTTGGAGATCAAACCGGGATACTGTCTCAAACCGCGTCGGTCGTCCGTACGCTATTTCCATTCTTTCTGTTGCTGGTTATTGCTGCTCCGCTGCTGCTGGTTGGCACGTATCTGGCCCGGCGCCGCACCTGGTTCAGCCAGGGCGGTCGGGCGCTGGCACTGGGCATTATCGCCATCAGCGTGATCGCCGTGGCGGTCATCGGTCCGGTCTTGATCATGGTGTCGTTCAGCATGAAAGACGTCACTGCCACCGGCCGCATGCTGCAGATGATCTTCGTGACGATCGCCGCCCTGCTGCCGGCCCTGCTGTATTTCCTGTACGATCGGCAGAAGGTGAGCATCGTCAGCAAGACGTTTTACCGCGAGATCGTCCTGCTTGATCCGGCCATTCACACTAGCGCCGATGCCGAGGAAAAATACTGGCATTTGATCAACGAGGTGTACGGCGACAAGAGCGCAGGCTACTATCTGGTCAACGTCGGGCTGCCCATTACCTTGAGCAGCGTACTCATCGCGCTGGGCTGGCTGCTGATCCTGCTGCCGATTATTCCCACCCAGCCGCAAGGCCCGGCTGACTTTTTTAACCTGGTCAGTCCTACGCCGACCGCGCTGAGTTTCGGCTTTCTGGGCGCTTACTTCTTTGCGATCAACATGGTCTTCCGGCGCTATGTGCGCTCCGACCTGACGCCCAAAGCGTACAGTCACATTACCGTGCGCTTGCTCGTCACCACCATCCTCGTCTGGGCCGTCAGCGTCCTGCCGGAAGCTCCGTACCAGCAAAGCCCCGTCCTGTTGATTCTGGCCTTCTGCATCGGCGTGGTGCCGGAAACGGCCATCAAGATCATCCAGGAGTTCATGCGCAAGACGGTGGGCAGCTTCAGCGCCAGCCTCGAAGAACGCGATCCTCTGACGAAGCTGGATGGGATCGACCTTTACGATCGCGCGCGCCTGAGCGAAGAAGGCGTCACGAACATCGAGAACCTGGCGTACCACAACTTGATCGATCTGCTGGTGCAGACGCGCATTCCCGCGCGCCGCCTGGCCGATATGGTCGATCAGGCGATTCTGTACCTGCACCTGCGCGGCGGCGCGCCGCCTGAGCTGGCGGCCTCACTCTCGCCCGATAAGCGAGCGGCGGCCGACGATCCCCTGTCGGCACTGGATTATTTGCGCGGCTATGGCATTCGCACGGCCACCGATTTGCTGTATGTCTGGCACACGAAGTCCGGGACAGGCCCGTCGGATTTTGAAACCGTGCTGCAGGCGCAGTCGCCGGACTTTGCCAAGCGGATCACCGTCATTGTGCACGCGCTGGCCGAGGCTGACTGGATGCCTCAATTGCAATACCGGCGCGCGCAAGTGACGCAGCTGCACGAACGGCCCGTCACGAATCCACAAGAGTTCTTCCAAAAAGAAACGGAAGACGTGAGCTGGCGCGCTCAACCAGCCTGATGGCGGCGCGGCGCAGACTTCCGCAGCGGCCTAAGCTGCGGAAGTTTTTTTTCCTCTTGACACATAGACAAACTTCGATATAATAATCCATACTCATCACAGTTCGTTACGCTAAGTGAATCCAGCATGGTGAATAACGCAGGCTACATCTATGTTCTAATCAATCCTTCCATGGAGGGTCTCCTAAAAGTTGGCAAAACAACACGAGATCCCGAAGGCCGGGCTAAAGAGTTATCTGCCGCAAGCGGTATACCTACACCTTTCTATTTGGCATACAAAGCGTATTTTCATGACTGCACAAAAGCCGAGCAATACGTTCATGCGCGCCTGGAGGGCATGAATTATCGACTTGCGGCGAACCGTGAATTTTTCCGTGCGCCGCTAGACCAGGCGATTAACACCATTCTTGAAGCGTATCAACAGGCGAGCGTCGATAGGCAAAAGAAAGTAAATCCGGTCGAATTTGCCAAAGCCCTCGCCGATGAGACCCGGCAGAAAATCATGGGCCTGTGCTGCTGTGACGAGCTGTCGGTGAATGAGATCGTCGAGCAGACCAGCGTCTCGCAGCCGACGGTGTCGCATCACCTCGCCATTCTGCGCGAGGCAGGATTGGTGGATGTGCGGCACGAAGGCAAGCAGGCGTATTACACGCTGAATCAGGAACGCATGGTGATGTGCTGCGGACAGCTCATGCAGGTTTTTGCGCCGGAGAGTGAAGTAACCGAAGCCGTCAACAAAGCCCGTAAAGGCTAGAAGAACAATCGGGGCGGAGTGCGCCCTTTCTTTTTAGTGAAATCAATCGACAAGCGTCTATATGGAATCGGCGCGACCCGCACGGCCGGCGGAGTGCGACTCAAATACCATCAGGAGAAACATCATGGAAGCGACAACGATTCACGAAGCCGTGCGCGAGCACTATGGTGAACTGGCGCGGACCTCGAATTCATGCTGCGCCACCGGCAGCAGCACGTTGTACGATGAAAATCTGATTCAAGCGGTACCCACGGATGTCAGCGGATTTTCTTTGGGCTGCGGCGATCCGATCACGCTGGCGAAGTTGCAGCCCGGTGAAACCGTGCTTGATCTGGGTTCCGGCGGCGGCCTCGATTGTTTTCTCGCGGCGAAACAGGTCGGCGAAACGGGCCGCGCCATCGGCGTGGATATGACGCCCGCTATGCTGGCCAAAGCCCGCGCGAACGCGGAACGCTTGAAGGTGCAGAACGTCGAATTTAGAGAAGGTTATCTGGAAGCATTGCCCGTTGAAGATCACAGCGTCGATGTGGTGATCTCCAACTGCGTGATCAATCTCTCGCCCGACAAGTCGCGTGTCTTCCGCGAAGTCTCTCGGGTGTTGAAGCCGGGCGGGCGCGTGGCGGTGTCGGACATCGTGACGAATGGCGTGCTGCCAGAAGCCGTACAGCAGAGTATGGATTCGTGGGGCGCGTGTGTGGCGGGCGCGCTCGATCAACGCGATTACGTGAACGGCCTGCGCGCCGCCGGCTTCGTCGAGGTGCAGGTGCAGCCCAAGAGCCAGACCGATCAGGCGTTGGCCTCCCTGCCGATCGGTGTGCCGTTCTCCGCGACGATCACGGCGACTAAGCCCGACGGCGCGACAGCCGCGGAACCGCCGACCATTCCGCTTGAAGCGGCACAGGCTGTGCCAGGCCCGTTCGATCAACTGCTGGGTCAGGTCGATTCGCTGGATGCGTTCGACAACGGTTACGATCTGCGCGTGAAGGGCGAGGTCGCCGCCATCCGCGCGCAGGTCAACGAGTTGAGCGCCGCGCTCTCGTGCTGCTCGCCGCTGAGTTTCAGCGTGGTTGAAGCGGCCGATGGCGTCCACGTGCGCATCACTAACACGGCGGCCAACCAGCCGGTCACTGCGAAGGGGTCAGGCTGCTGCAACTGATTTCACGTCTCACGCTCAGGAGTCATCACATGACCAACGCACCTTCCAATCCTTACTTCGCCGAAGTCGCCGAGCAGTGGGATGAAGTCCGCGCGGGTTACTTCACCGAGCACATGCGCGATGCAGCGATTGCGAAAGCGAACTTGCCGCCCCATGCCGTCGTCGCCGACGTAGGCACGGGCACCGGCTTTGTCGCCGCGGGCCTGGCCGCGCAGGCCGATCGCGTACTCGGCTTCGATGCCAGCCCGGACATGCTAGCTGTGGCGCGACGCAACCTGGCGCAGGTCGCCAACGTGGAATTCCGCGAGGCAACGGGCGATCACCTCCCCGTGTCGGATGAGACGTTCGACGGGGTGTTCGCCAACATGTATCTCCATCACGCGCCCGATCCGCTAGCGACCATCAAGGAGATGGCGCGCGTACTGAAACCCGCCGGCGTGCTGTGCCTCACCGATCTCGATACGCACGATCACGAATGGCAGCGCACCCAAATGGCGGATCTGTGGCTGGGCTTCGAGCGGGATGACATTCGGCGCTGGTATGCTGAAGCGGGACTGCATGACATCGATGTGAATTGCGCGGAAGGGACGTGCAATGCCTGTGGCCCGGACGGTGAGGTGAAGCCGTTGAGTATCTTGGTGGCCATTGGGCGGAAGTAATCGCTTCAAAACAAAACGGAGCCGATCAGGCGAGATGCCCGATCGGCTCCATTCATTCCTTTCTCAATCCGTTGTTGTCAGCGCGACGTCGCCACGACAAACGCCACCGCGTATTCCTTCTCGTGCGTCAAACTCACCGACCATTCCGTGAGGCCCAGTTCCTGCGCGCGTTGCGCCGCCCGGCCATGCAGATGCACATGAGGCTTGCCCAATCGATCGGGCAGGATCTCGACTTCGTGGAATTTGACGCCGAAGGGTGACATGATGCGCAGGCCCACGCCCAGGGTTTTGCTCACCGCTTCTTTGGCCGCATAGCGTGCCGCAAATTCCTCGGCAAAGCCGCGGCACGATTTGATCTCGGCGGCCGTGAAGCAACGATCGAGCAGGCGCTGGCCGTAACGCTCGATCGCCGTGCGCATGCGGGGAATGTATAGAATATCAACACCGGTAGATAACATAGTCAATTAACAATGACAAATGACATACTCTAACTTCCAAGCGGCCCCGCTACGGCCAACGCAAAATTCTCGGCGTCGAGATACTTCTGCGCCGCCGCCTGCACACTGGCCGCGTTGATGGCGTTGATGCGATCGGGATAGTTGACCAGATAGTCAAGACCGAGGCCGTACAGTTCCATATCCAATAGGATGCCAGCCACCCCGTCGTTGGTCTCCAGCCCGATCGGCATTGAGCCGATCATGTACGATTTGTTGTCCTTCAATTCGGTGGGCGTGACCTTCGTCTCGATCATGCGCTTGATCTCGGACTGAATCAATGCAATGGCTTTATCGACGTTGGCCGGATCGACACCCGCAACGGCCTGCCACGCGCCGGGTCCAAGGCCACCTTCCAGCTGGCTGTATGAGTAATAGGCTAGTCCGCCTTTTTCGCGCACCCGCGCCCCCAATCGCCCATACAAGCCAAACATGCCGAGGATCGAATTCGCCATGCGCGCGTCGGGGTAGTCGGGAGCCGATCGGGCGGGGCCGACAAAGCCCAGCACCAGATCGGACTGCGACTTGCCGGGAATATCGACACGTTGCTCGCGCCGATCGGTCACGCGCGGCGCGGACGGTGGCGCACCCCGATCGACGCGCGCGCCGATCCAGTTGCCAAATTGATCTTCCCAGATGCGCAGCGCTTCTTCGGCCTTCACCGCGCCGACGATCGTCACGATCAAGCCCTGCGCGCCGTACGCGTTGCGATAATAATTGACGAGTTCATCGCGCGTGAAGGACGATACGGTTTCAGGGTAACCCTGCACGCTGCGCTTGTACGGATGGCCTTCGGGATACAACAAACTGCGAAAGGTCAGGCCCGCCATGCGGCGCGTGTTGTTGGCTCGTTCTTGCAGATCGGTCAACACCTCGCCGCGCTCTTTTTCGATTTCGGTTTCGGGGAACGTGGCGCGCTGCAAAACATCGGTCAGAATGTCCACCGTCAGCGGCAGATCTTCGGCCAGCGACTTCGCGCTGAACGAGGCCACATTGATGCCGGAACCCACATCGACGGTGGCGCCAACCGCTTCGATCTCTTCATAGATCTGCGCGAACGAGCGACGTTCAGTGCCGCGCATCACCATGTGTGCGGTGAAACTGCTCAAGCCTTCTTTGCCGATCGGATCGTCGGCCGCGCCCGCGCGCACCAATCCATCGATGACGACCGAGGGGCTGTAGAAATTTTCTTTGACCAGCACAGTCATACCGTTGGCGTATTCGCGGCGCACGATGTTAGCGGGATTGGGAATGGATTCTTTGTCTAAAGGCATGATGTCCTCTTACTTCGGTAGATAAACGCCTACGGTGCGATTGCCGCGCCGTAGATATTTTTGCGCCACACGCTGCACATCTTCCACGGTCACCGCCGCCAACCGATCAAGATACGTTTCGAACCAGTGATAGTCGGCGAAGACTTCGCTCCAGCCATACCAGAAACCTTGATTGGTGACTGATTCACTGCCATACGCGAATGACGCGCGCGCCTGTTTCAACGCCTTTGCCAGTTCGGCAGCCTGCACCGGCTCATTCACCATCCGATCGATCTCGGCGTCGAAAGCGGCTTCCACTTCCTGCGGCGTATGTCCCTGCCGCACCGTAGCGCTGAGACCGTAGAGATAAGGATCCAGCGTCGGGATGCAGCTGCCGCCGACATCGGTGGCGAGTTCGGTCTCGACCAGCGCTTTATACAGACGCGAAGAGGCATTCGTCGTGCCACCCCCAAAGATCGAGAGCGATGATGCACCGGCCAGAATCGCATCCATCGCCACACAGGCGGGAAAGTCCGGGTCTTTTGCGGCAGGCGCGTGATAGGCCAACTCGATATACGACGTCGTGCCGGGGCCTTCCACCGTGACACGCCGCTCGCCGCGCTGCTCCGGTTCGATCACAACCGCGGGCGCAATGGCCGGGCCGCGCTTGATCTTGCCAAAAGCTTTCTCGATCTGTTTCAACATCTCGTCGGCTTTGAACGCGCCGACGGCCACGGCAACCGCATTGTTGGGCGCATAATAAGTGCGGTAATGATTGTACAGATCGTCGCGCGTCATCGTTTGCAAATCGCACAGGTGGCCGATGGTTTCGTGGCCGTAGCCGTGCGCGCGGAACGCGGCGGCCTGCACTTCTTCGCCCAGCAATTGGCGCGGACTGTTTTCGCCGCCTTGCTTCTCGCTGATGATGACGGTGCGCTCGGAAGAAACATCACGCGGGCGGAAGGGAGCGTTCACCATCCGATCGGCTTCCAACGCCAACCCCAGCTGGATCTTCTCGGCGGGCAGCGTTTCGAAGTACGTGGTGAAGTCCTGCGACGTGAAGCCGTTCCACTGGCCGCCTTCGCGCGAAATGACCTGATCGGCTGAACGGCCGGGAAATTTCTGCGTGCCCTTGAAGAGCATGTGCTCGACCCAGTGGCTGATGCCGGTAATGCCGGTGCGCTCGCGTCCGGAACCCACGCGATACCACACCCAGAAGGTTGCGACGGGGGCATTGTGATTTTCCCGCAGTACCACGGTTAGGCCGTTGGGCAGCACCGTCTTCAAGACACCGTTACCCTGAGGGGCCAGTACCTTGGGGCGTTTCATCGTCGATCGGCGGGTGGTGGATTTGGGCATGTGATCTCCTTGGCCTTGGCCTACTACCTTACTGTCATGCCCGAGTGCTTCTATCGGGCATCCAGGCGAATCATACTGCTGGATTCCCGCTTCAAGCGCGCGGGAATGGCGGCTGAACAGCAAACACTTCCTGGCTAAAAAGTGATGCGTGATGCGTGCTTCGTGAATCGCCTTCACGCCTCACGCCTCACGCACCACGATCGATATCTTACGCAGTACGCGTCTTACCGATAATTATACCCGCGTCCGATGCCCCTGTAGCTAAAGCCCATATCAGCCATCATTTCCGGCTCGTAGACGTTGCGCGCGTCGACGATGACGGGGCTCTTCATCAGGTTCTTCAGGCGGCGCAGATCGAGCTGCTTGAATTCGTTCCACTCGGTCATCAAGACGATCGCGTCGCAGCCCGCGCCGCACTCATACGGATTCACCGTCATTTCCAGTCCGGGCTTGATCTGGTGAGCGCCTGCCATCGCCACCGGATCATAGGCCTGTACCTGGCCGCCATCGGCTTCGATCAGATCGATCACTTCCAGCGCCGGGGCGTCGCGCATGTCGTCGGTGTTAGGTTTGAAGGCCAACCCCAAAATTCCGATCTTCTTGCCTTGCAGCGAGCCGCCCAGCAGTTCGCGCAGCTTGTCCACGGTCTGCCGGCGCCGATCGGCGTTGATCTCCATGACGGCTTGAATGAGCTGCGGGTGGCGTCCGCGCTCTTTCGCCATGTGGGCTAACGCTAACACGTCTTTGGGGAAGCACGAACCGCCATAGCCGATGCCCGCATCGAGGAAGGCGCGGCCGATGCGCTTGTCGTAGCCCATGCCCGTCGCCACTTCTTTCACGTCCGCGCCCAGCGCTTCACAGATGTTGGCGATCTCGTTGATGAAGCTGATCTTGGTGGCGAGGAACGCGTTCGACGCGTACTTGATCATCTCAGCCGTGCGCAGGTCGGTGATCATCATCGTCGCGCGCACCGGCAAATATAACTGCGCGACTTTCTCGGCTGCCTCACGCTCCAACGAGCCGAGCACGATCCGATCGGGATACATGAAATCGTAGATGGCGTTGCCTTCCCGCAAAAATTCCGGATTGGAGACGACGTTGAATTTGATCGGGCGCTTCTGCGTGGACTTGATAATATCGGCGGTCCAGTCGCCCGTGCCTACCGGTACCGTCGATTTGTTGACGACAATGATGGGATGATCCATCACTTCTGCGATCGATTCGGCGGCGCGCCGCACGTAATCCAGATCGGCTTTGCCATCGACTGCGCTGGGCGTGCCCACGGCAATGAAGACGTACTCGGCGGCGAGGTCGGGGCTGGCGCCGTTGACGGCCGCGGCGTAATCGGTGGTGAACGTTAGGCGTCCCGCATTGACATTGCGGCGCACCACTTCTTCCAGCCCCGGCTCGTAGATGGGCAGGATGCCCTTGTTGAGATTGGCGATGCGTTCCTCGTTCACGTCCAGGCACACGACCCGATGGCCCAAATCGGCCAAACAGGTACCGGTGACCAATCCGACGTATCCGACGCCCATCACGGCAATGTTCTTCATCGTAGAGTTCCTTTCCTTCTTCCCAGAGTTTGAATAGATTTCGCCGATGGCAACTCCGGCGGTGAACGGCCGAATTTTACCTTTGATTGAGATCGCCCGCAATCAGTCGGGCCGTGCGGCGTCCAATCTGAACCGCGTAGTTGGTGCCACGATCCCATGGATAGACTTGCGACATCGACGCGAAGTATAAGCCCTGCAACGGCGTGCGCACGTCCGGGATGTGTTGCGCGTGATTGATCGGCGGGATGGGCTGCGCGTAGGTCTCGCGGAACAGCCACACCTTCTTGATCCACGATCGATCGAAGCGGGGATTAAAGCGCGCCAGGGCCGGCGCAAACCGATCGAGCAGCTCGTCCTGCGTGAGCTTGAAGAATTCGTGGTCGGTGGACAGATAATCACCGCAGTAGATCAGATGATCGCCGCCGAAGTGTTCGGGCGAGACGAAATTGGTGTGCTCGCACATCGCCAGGAAGGGGAAGCCCGCTTCCTTGGGCAAGTTGTGCCAGTAGTAACCTTTTTCGCTGAGCTGCTGCGTGAGCGATAACACCATCACGACCGCGCCCATCGATTTAAGGGCGTTGAGCTGCGAGAGATAATCGGGCGGCAGAGCAGGCGTGAGGCGCGTCATCAACCGCGGCGATGTAGTGGATAGCACGGCATCGTAATCGACCGCACCGTGCGGCGTGTGCAGCGTGATACCGCCGGTTTCTTTGGGCGTAATCTCGCGCACGGCGGTGCTGAGGTGCAGCGTCGCGCCGCGTTTCTGCACGGCGGCCGCCAGCGTATCAAAGAAAGCTTGGAAGCCGCCGACGAAAGTGCCCAGGCGCGTGGTGCGCGAATGAATGCGCGCCCACATCCACGCCATGTTGACCTCTTGGTAGTAATCGCTGAACTTGCCCACGAGCAGCGGCTTCCACATGAAATCGTAAACGCGCTGCCCAAAGTGTTCCTGCAGCCATTGATCGGCGGTGACTTGTTCCAATGCCTTCCAGTTGGCGCTGAACTTCAATTGCGCGCCTGCCAGTCCAAAGCGGATCACATCGGTCAGCGGTAAATGCCGCAGCAGGAACAGCGGGATGTTGCTGTACATGTGATCGAACGGGTAAAACCGGCCTTGATGATAGATGACGGTATAGGGGCGCGGAAACAGTACTTTGTCGCGCGCGCCGATCTCGTCAATGAGGCCCAGCACGTCTTTATCGGACTGGAACCAGTGATGATAGAACTTCTCCATCGTCCAGTCCCAGTGCGGCTCTTTGAACCCGGCGGCCAGGCCGCCCGTATGAGGCGCCGCTTCGTAGATGGTGACTTGCTGACCAAGCCCGGCGAGATCATACGCGGCTGATAGGCCGGCGGCACCGGCTCCGATGATGGCGATGTTGCGCGCGTTATCCATGATAAAGTCCTGAAGTTCAAAACGTGAAACGTAAAACGTAACCCGCGCCGGGCTGTTACGCTTTACGTTTTACGCATTACGTAGTCGTTTCACTTTCGCGCAGGTGCGAGGCTTTGGCCAAATCGCTCCAGCGCAGTCCTTCGCGGATCATGTAGTAGAAGCCCAGCAGCGTTACAGGCAGCCAGAGCGTAGCGTGCAAGACCAGCACGTAAGCCGTGGCGCGCGCTTTGATGAGGCCGAACGCTTCCAATGTCCAGATGCCGGACGCCTCAAACGTGCCCAGGCCGCCGGGCGCCGTGGGCAGGGTGGTCACCAGGTTGACCACGCCGTTCAGCAACATCAGCGTGAAGAAACTCAACTGCAGGTTGAAGGCCTGCATTACGAACCAGTACATCACCGTCTCCAGCAGCCAGATGCCGATCGAGACGGCGAAGATCAGCAGGACGTCCTTGAAGTTGCGCAGCGCCGCCAGCCCGCGCATGAAGCGCTCGATGAAGCCGCGCAGCTTGTCGCGAAAACGGCGCGGCACCAGCCGATCGATCAACGGATTGTACAGGCGGGTGGCGGTCGCGGGCCGCGCGGCCAGGAACAAGAAGACGCCCAGCGCACTCACGAAGATCAGCCCGCCGATAAGCACCCCCAGCCGCAGCACATCTGACAGGAACGGCGCGGTGAGCAGGGCAATGACGGCAAACAGCAGCATGGTCAACCCATCGAAGATGCGCTCCGCCACGATGGTTGCCAGCGACGAGCTGATACTCACCTCTTCGTCGCGCTTCAGCACGTAGGCGCGCAGCAGCTCGCCGATGCGGAACGGGAAGATGTTGTTGCCCATGTAGCCGATGACGACGATGGGGAACAGGCGCTTCACGGGGATGCGCTTGAGCGGCCGCAGCAGATAACCCCAGCGCCAGGTGCGGACGACGACGGCCACAAAGTAAACGGCGATGCCGGGGATCAGCCACAGGTAGTTGGCCGTGCGAATGTAGGTCCACACGTCTTCCAGCTTCAAATCCCGCAAGGCGGCGAAGAGGAAAACGGCACTGATGGCGATACCCAGCCAAAATTGCCAACGTTTCACAAGTGACTCCAGACGAAAAATCGGCGAGACCCTTCGCCTCGCCGCGCAGCATTGTACCCTAACAATGATCAATGTTCAATGTTTCATGATCAATGGCGAGAAACGGCCACGTGGTTCAGGAAGACGCGCGGCCTGCCGCTTCGCCATCACCTGAAACACGCCAGTCCACGCCAGTCGCCAGTCCGTTCATTGTTCATTGATCATTGTTCATTGTATAATGACCCCATGCGCACCCCTTACGGACAGGACTGCCCATACTACTACGCTGATTTTAATCGAGGCCGTAACGAGCAGATCTGCCAGCTGGCACAGGCCGACCCGACCAGCGAGCCGTGGATTTCCGATGTCTGCAAGGATTGCCCAGTGCCGGGTATCGTGCGCGCTAACGCTTGTGATCAGATGCAGCTGCGCGGCCGGGTAGTGAAAGGGTTTCTGGGTTTTGGGCGTAAAATGGCCGTCGAAGCGTATTGCACCAAGGTCCAACGCAAGGTTGACGAGCCGCATGTCGGCTGCGGGGAATGCCACGGCGACTTGCAGATCGCGAGCCTGTTCAACGAGTAAGGGGCGCAAGACCAGCGGGCGAGGGGCTCTGCCGGGCGTGGAGGAAAGCGCTAATGACGCAAACGATTCTGGTGGTTGACGACGATCTGGATACACTGACGTTAATCGGCTTGACGCTGCAGCGGCGCGGCTTCGCCGTCATCAAGGCGCAGAGCGGGCCGGAAGCTCTGGATAAGCTCAATATCGATTTACCCGATCTCGTGATTGTGGATGTGATGATGCCGCACATGGACGGCTATGAAGTGTGCCGTGCCATCAAGGGTGATCCGCGCACCGCGCATTTGCCGGTGGTCATGCTGACCGCCAAAGCGCAGACCGCCAGCCAACTGGAAGGCTTTCGTGCCGGCGCCATCGATTACATTACCAAGCCGGTGCATCCGCAGGATCTGGCCGCGCGTATCGCTTCTGTCCTGGAACGTACCCACGCCGAGCAAGTCGAGAACGGCCCCAGCATCATTGCTATTGCCGGAGCAAAGGGAGGCGTCGGCGCGACGACGCTGGCCGTGAATGTGGCCGCTGCCCTGGCTGCACAGCACCGTACACTGCTGATCGACCTGGAAGCGAGCGGCACAGACGCCCTTCATCTGGGACTGGAACCGCAGCATGGTCTGGCTGATCTCATTGAGCTAGAGAGCGGCCCGAATGATCCGGCGGCGCTGGAACAGGTGATTACGCTGCACGTCGGCGGCTTGCAGCTCATCGCCGCCGCAGATGCCGCCATCGACCCGGCGCGCGTCGGACTCATACTTAATCACGCCGCGGCGCTCTGTGAAGTTTGCGTGCTGGATTTGGGCTGGGGCATCGGGTACGTGACCCGGCTGATCGCGCAGCGTTGTCGGGCGTTCACTATCGTGCTGGATTCCGATCGGATCACGCTGAGCCAGGCCAGTCGTCTGCTGCAGCTGTTGGAAGAAACCAATGTGCCCCCGGAAGCGATTCGGCTGGTGTGGATCGATCGGCAGGGTTTGCCCATCGAAGCCGGGCACCATACCATCGCTGCCGTGCTCGGCCGTCCGCCCGATATGACCATTGAACCGGCCGCAGACGCATTGTACGAAGCGCTGGACAAGGGTCAACCGCTGGTGCTATACCAACCCGATCATCCCGCTGCCGTCAAAATGCGCGAGCTGGCCGAGTCTTTTCTGACACGCACCGTCTGATAAAAGCGACCGGGGTTCGTCATGAACCCCGGTCGCTTTTCCTGTCCCCGATAGCGCGATCAGCGGATCAAGTGCAGAATGTAATCCGGTTCCGCATAGTCCACTTCTGGCTGTGCGCGCAGCTGATCGATCATCTTCCATTCGGCGCCGACTGGTATTTGCAGCACCTGCGCATCAATGGCCGGGAGAGCAGCAATCACTTCCATGTGCGGCAGTGCCGCCATTACCCTGGCGAAAGCCGGTGCACTGACGGTGCCTTTGAACTTAACGATGATCCGCCCGGGCACGAACGGCGCTGTCCGTTGATCGACAGCAGGTACCGGCTCGGCCTTCGCCAGATTCATTTCTAGCAGATTGGTTTGCAGTGCCGTCAGGCCCAACGTTTGCTTCACATCGATGCGTCCCGCGCCGAACGACGTATCAACGCCGGCTGCGCCCAGATCGATCGCCGTCGAAGTCATGCGGCTCCATACTTGAGCCGCGGTGTACCCGGGATTCTTCGCCCACACCAGCGCGGCCAGTCCGGCGACATGCGGCGCCGCCTGCGAAGTGCCGCTTTCGTAAGTATACGAGTTCCCGTAGTAGGTATTGTAGATGTCATCGCCCGGAGCGGCGATGTCCACGTAGCTATTAACGTTGGAGAAACTGGCGCGCGTATCCGATGATGTCGTCGCTGCAACGGCCATGACGTTCGAGTAAGACGCGGGATACACAGGTTGATGCTGGTAAGAGCAGCCATTGTATTGGTAGAAACTGTCGCCGCAATTCCCGGCGGCAGCCACCACCAAACGCCCTTTGGTATTGGCGGCGTAATTGATCGCATCTACCATCGTTTGGGAGCTGCTGACGCCGCCCAGGCTGAGGTTCAGCACCTTTGCGCGATCGGCCGCATAGATAATGCCGGCGGCTACATCGCTCAGATAGCCGCTGCCTTGATTGTTTAGCACGCGCACGGGCAGTATCTTTGCCGTCGGCGCGACCCCGGCCACGCGGATTCCGTTCAACGCCGCGGCGGCGATCCCCGCCACATTGGTGCCGTGTCCGTTGCCATCCTCCGGCACGGCGTCGTAATCCCAATAATCATAGCCCGGTAGCAGATTAACTTGCAAGTCAGGATGATCGAGATCGACACCGGTGTCGATGATGGCGATCGTTACACCGCCCGCGTAGAGATTGCACAGGCCCCAGGCGTCATCGGCATTGATGATGCTCATGTCGTATTGATAACTGAAATAGGGATCTGCTCCCTGCCGCGGGTAGCAATTCAGTACCAGGGGCAGAAACGTCGTGTAAGTGAGAGCGCTTGTGGACAGCGATGGCGCCCTTGCGCCGGCGGCAGCGTGAACCGCCGAGGTCGGCGTTGCTGTTGTTGCGATGAGAGCTGCACTGAGTGAAGCAATGACCAAGAATATGACCAGGATGACCAGGCGAACTTTCATAACAATCTCCTTTGTCGGCACAGCGCGTGTGCCGAGAGTTTATTCTCCCCGCAGCTCGAACAGCTCGATCTCCGGCGGGCACAGGAAGCGCATGCGCGGCGCGCCCTTTCCCTCCAAACCGATGCCCCGGCTGACGTAAAGCGTCGTATTCCCTTCTTGATAGCGTCCCATCTCATAACGCTTGCCGTACTTGGAGCTGGTCACGACCGCGCCCCACAACGGCAAGCGAATCTGCCCGCCATGTGTGTGCCCGCACAAATACAGATCGATTCCGGCATGGCTGGCTGCCGGCATCAGATCGGGCGAGTGGTACAACAGCAGCGTATATTTCTCCGGGGGCACGGCAGCGTGGGCCCGATCGAGCTTGGGCGCATCCAGCACGGGATCATGCGTGCAGGTCAAGCCGATGATCCGAATCTGCGGATAGCCTTCAATCTCGATCGCTTCGTTTTTTAGCAAACGAATGTGGGGAACGCACGGATAGATGGCGGCTTGCACGTCAGGTGTATCGATCAGCGGGGTGCCTGGTACGGCATACACTCCCAGCGGCGCGTGCAGCTGCGAGAGCAGCTGCACACAATCGGCCCGGGCGCGTTCGTCGTCGAGAAAGGAAAAATTCAACAAGTCACCCGTATACACAATCAAGTCCGGGCGCAGTTCGTTGATCCATTTCAGCACTTTCTCTTCACGCCGGGTCAAGCGTTCCACGTGGAAGTCGCTAAGATGCAGCAGGCGCAGCGGCGGCGCGCCGACGAGCTTGGGCGACTTGAGCGTAAGTTTGGTCAGGGTCAGGCGGAACGGTTCCCCCCACAGACTATCGAGCACGTACCCGGTCAACGCAAAATTGCTGATCTCGACCAGGGTAGCGATCCACAACGGGCTCAGCGGCAGCAGCACAGGCACAATGGTGATGGCGGCGCGCAGCGGAACCAGCGCTAACAGCGTAGGCGCCACCGGCCCAAATGAACGGCGGCGGAGTGGCAGTTGCGACAGCACCGCCCAATCGATCATGCTCAGGGCGAGGAAGGCAATGCCCACCGCCAGGCCAATGTCCAGCGACTCCATGTAGAGCGCCCAGGTGAACAGCACCAGCAGCGTAAACAGCTCGATGTACACCGCCAGCAGCACGCCAGGCACATGGCTGAGCTTGACGCTCAGCATCAACACCCGATGAAACCACGTGCCCGCGACGCCCGGAATACGATTGTGTGTCCCGGTCAGTTCGGACTCGGAATCCAGCGGCATTTCCAGAATAGGCGTTTCGACGGATGGTTCGGCCACGAAGATCATGATACACGCGCGCGGAGCGATTGGCAAGTAAGAACTTGCAAACCGGATCAATACACCATCTCGCCGTCGATGAACGATCGGGTGCGGGGATCGATCGGGGCGTTGAAGAACCGCTCGGCGGGCAGCAGCTCGACCAGCTTGCCGCCGAGCAGCAGCCCCACCCGATCGGCCAGGCGTTTGGCCTGAAAGGTGTTGTGCGTAACCAACACCACCGTGGTCGATCCATGCCCGCGAATGATCTCTTCGATCAGTCCGACATTGTAAGGATCGAGATTGGCGGTGGGCTCATCCAGCAGCAAGGCCGCCGGGTTGAGCACCAGCGATCGCGCCAGGGCCACGCGCTGCGCCTCACCTCCCGACAGTGTCCTGGCGCGCACGCGGGCGTAGTCGCGCAAGCCCACCCGCTCGAGCGCGTCCATGATCGTCTCCGGCACATGGCGCAAACCACGCAGGCGCAGGCCATAGCCCACATTGTCGAAGACCGATCGATCGAGCAGCGCCGGATGTTGAAAGACCGTCACGACTCGGCGGCGCACGTCCAGCGGCACGCTGCCGTTGTACGTCATCCCGTCAAACGTGATCGATCCGCTCGTCGGCATTTCCAGAAATTGCAGCAGGCGCAGCAGCGTGCTTTTGCCGGAGCCGCTGGGACCCACAATGGCCAGAGTTTCGCCGCGTTGGATATCTAGCGCCGGCAGATCGAGAACAGTGCGCTCGCCGTAGCGATGCTGCAGATCACGCAGTTGATAGAGGGTCATAACAGGGGATGACCGATGCGGCCATGCGTGATGAGGCGCAGCAGCACCAGAAAGAAGAATGAGATCAAAATCAGAATGGCCGCCACGGCCATGGCCGAGCCGAGATCGGTTTCCAGGGCTTGATAGATCGCCAGCGGCATGGTTTGTGTGCGCCCGATGAAGCTGCCCGCAAACAGGATCGTCGCGCCGAACTCGCCCAGGGCACGCGCCCAGCTGAGAATGGCGCCGGATAACAACGCGGGGCCGGCCAACGGCAAGGTGACGTGCTGAAACACTTGCCAGGGATTGGCGCCCAGATCGCTGGCGCTTTCTTCCACGTGATGCGACACGCTGGCAAAGCCGGTCTGCGCCGAGCGAATAAAGAACGGCGCAGAAACGAAGATTCCGGCCATGACGACGGCCGCGGTGGTGAACGGCAGGCTGAGTCCCAGCGTTTCCAGCACCGGCCCGAAAAAGCCACGTCGCCCAAAGGTCAGCAGCAACGCCAGGCCGGCGACGGCAGGTGGCAGCACGATCGGAAGGTCCAGCAAAGTTTCGATGGCTGATCGGGCGGGCACTTTGCGCCGCGCCAGCGAATAGGCCAACGGGGTGCCCAGCGTGACGGTGATTAGCGTACTCAGGATCGAGGTCTGCAGGCTCAAACGCAGTGCCTGCGCGACGGTGGGTTGTGTCAGCTGCTGCAGCAAGTCTGCTTCAATCGCTCGCACCAGCAAGACGAACAACGGCAGGACGAGGAACAGCAACAGCACACTACTGGCGATGAAAATGGCTGCCTGACCAAGACGTGACCGAATCACGGAATGCTGAAGCCCCACTTCTTTAGAATCGACTGGCCGGCTGCGGACAACACAAATTGCACAAAGTCCGCGCCCAGGGCGCTCTGCGAAGCGGCTTTCAGCTGCGCGAACGGATAGGCGGCCACGACATTGAATTCGTCCGGAATGTCGATCGTGCTCAACTGGTTTGCCGTCGCAGGCGTTACATCGGAAGTATACACGATCCCGGCGTCGGCTTCACCCAGTTGGACTTTGGCAACCACTTGTTTCACGTTGTCTTCATAGGACACAACATTAGACAATACCGTGGACGAAAATGTCGCATCATAAGCGAGGCTCATCTTGGCCAGCGCGTTCAGTGTGTAGCTGCCGACGGGCACGCCCGGTGCCGCCAGCACGATCTTCAAGCCCGGCCTGGCGAGATCGGATAATGTGGTTACCCCGGCCCGATTGTCCCGCGGCACGATCACGGCCAAGCGATTCTTGACAAACACTTGCGGTGCGTTGGCCGTTACCAGACCAGACTGGATGGCAGCGTCCATTTCCCTGGCGTTGGCCGAGGCAAACACATCGGCTGTGGCCCCTTGCTCCAACTGCTGTCGTAGCTGCTGTGAGCCGGCAAAATTGAAGACCACGCGTGCACCGGGATGCTGCGCTTCAAATTGTGCGCCGAGCTCTTTTAAGGCATCCGTCAACGAAGAGGCCGCGAAGACGGTCAGCGTCTGCGCGTCGCTCGACGCGGCGCAAGCGCTGATGAGCAGTCCGCACAACAGGGCCTGCCATACCGATCGAGTGAAGAAGACGCGACACTGCCTCCAGCAATTCCTTGTGATCATTGTGATAGTGCGCTACTTTCCCTGCAATTTCATCAACGCTGTGTTCACCGCGAAGGTCAACGCCAGCAGAATCAAACCCAACGCCAGCGCCAGACTGAAATCGCCTTGCCGCGTGTTAAGCACAATGGAGGTGGTCAACACGCGCGTCTGCCCGGCGATGTTGCCGCCCACCAGCATCACCGCGCCGACTTCGGAGATGATGCCGCCAAACGCTGCCACGATGGCCGCCGTTACGCCGATGCGCGCCTCGCGCAGGATGGCCCACGCCGCTTGCGCGCGCGTCGCCCCCAGTGCCACGATCTGGCGCTTCAGCTCCGGGCTGACGCTTTCCACCGAAGTCATGGTCAGGCCCATGGTCAGCGGCAGGGCGATGATGGTCTGTGCCACGATCATGGCTCTGGGTGTGAACAGCCAGCCGAGCGGGCCGAGCGGGCCGCTGCGCGACAATGCCAAATACACGAATAGGCCAACGACCACAGGTGGCAGACCCATGCCAGTGTACAGCAACGCTCGGACAAAACCCTTGCCCGGAAATTTGGAGAGACCAATCACCGCCCCGAGCGGCGCGCCGATGATGGTGCTGATGATCAACGCGATGCCCGTCACGCGCAGCGTCAGCGCGACGATCTCGGCCAGATCGGGGCTGCTGAGGACGCGGAGTAAATCTTCGATGGTTGATTCCTTGAAATCGGAGATTGGAAGCTAGATGTTGGAAGTTAGACGCTTCGCGTGGAAGTTGGAAGGATAACTCGCTGTTGCGACGATTCCCTCCAACCTCCAACCTCTAACCTCTAATCTCCAAAATTCTAATTCGGATTCGCCGCTTGCCACTCGGCGGATGCCGGATAGAACAACGACTGGCCGAACTTGTC
>Ga0209254_10001442_pt1 | contig 21326 bp, 22 predicted proteins | sample FrelakmetDIP11DI_FD_187148 | JGI IMG/M metagenome (GOLD analysis project Ga0209254, IMG submission 187148) | Freshwater lake sediment microbial communities from the University of Notre Dame, USA, for methane emissions studies - DIP11 DI (SPAdes)... | ecosystem: Environmental > Aquatic >...
TACCTGGTCATGATGGTGGAGGATCTCTTCCGCACGCCGATGTCATGGGACGGGCTCAAGACCGCGCTCAAGACCGGGGAAGTCACCATCGAGGAGCCGGCCGAGCGGATGGGGTTCATTACCACGAAGGGAATCAAGCCGGAGGCCATCCCGCTTTCTGTCAAAGTGGTGCTGATCGGGACCCCGGTGATCAACCAGATCCTCTATACCCAGGACCCGGACTATTCGGAGCTCTTCAAGGTCAAAGCCGAGTTCGATACCAGCATGGAACGTACCGAAGAAAATGTCAGGCACTACGCGGCATTCATCTGCAGGCTGTGCAACTCCTTCCGGCTCAGGCACCTGGACGGTTCAGCAGTGGCCAAAGTGGTCGAGTACGGTTCACGCCTTGCCGAGAACCAGAGCAAGCTTTCCACCCGGTTCTCCCACGTTGCCGATATCATCAGGGAAGCCAACTACTATGCCGTCCTTGACCAGTCAGAACGAACGATGGAAAAGCACATCCAGAAGGCCATCGAGGAGAAGATCTACCGGTCCAACCTGATCCAGGAGAAACTCCAGGAATATATCACCAGGGGGGTCTTCCTCATCGATACTGAGGGAGAGAGCGTTGGGCAGGTGAACGGGCTCTCCGTAATCAGCCTCGGCGATATCGAATTTGGCCGTCCGTCGCGGGTAACGGCAAGTATCGGGGTAGGCCGGGGCGGCATCATGGATATCGAACGGGAGGCGAGCATGGGCGGCCCGACCCATACCAAGGGCGTCCTCATCCTCTCCGGGTATCTCGCGAACAAATTTGCCCGGGACAAGCCCCTCAGCCTCAGTGCCCGGCTGGTCTTCGAGCAGAGCTATGGGGGAGTGGACGGGGACAGCGCCTCGAGCACCGAGCTCTATGCCATCCTCTCGGCGCTCTCAGGTCTCCCCCTGAACCAGTCCCTCGCGGTTACCGGATCGGTAAACCAGAAAGGGGAGGTGCAGGCCATCGGGGGGGTGAACCAGAAACTGGAAGGCTTCTTTGAAGTCTGCAAGGCAAAGGGCCTGACCGGCCGCCAGGGTGCCATGATCCCGGAAAGCAATGTCCAGAACCTGATGCTCAGGGAGGAGATCATTGAAGCGGCAAAGGCCGGGAAGTTCACCATCTATCCGGTAAAAACCATCGATGAGGGGATCGAAGTGCTGACCGGGGTGAAGGCCGGAGAACGGAAAAAGGACGGGACCTTTGAGAAGGATACGGTGAACTACCTGGTGGATAAACGGCTGAAAGAGATGGCAGAGACGTTCCGGGAATACCAGGGACCTGAAAAATAAGGGGGTGCCGGCCAGCAGGTTCATCTCCTATTATTTTTTATCATTAGCCTGCAAAACCAAGATACCATATGAGAACCGATAGCGCTCACCGCCAGAGGAGAACCCTCCTCATCGGCCTGTTCCTGGTGCTTGCCGGACTGGTTTTTGTCTGCGGATGTACCCAGCAGCCTGCCGTAACGCCAACGCCCCCACCCACTACCCCTGTATCCACTATCCAGGTTCCGGGAAAAGAGGTGCCGATGTACAATGAATCTGCAAATGGATCCACGATCATGGTTGCCACCGGAGGGGAGACCTTCGGGATCCGGCTGAACGAAAATCCCACCACCGGGTATTCCTGGAATGCAACCATTACTCCCGGACTCATCCTGGTCAGTGACGGATATGAACCGAACCCGGGGACCGCGGGACTGGTGGGAGCAGGAGGTACTCACCACTGGATTTTACGGAGCGGGAACGAGGCCGGAGAGGAGCAGTTCAGTGCCATCTACAAACGTTCCTGGGAGAATGTTACCGGGAGCGAAGAGACCTTTGTGCTCCATGTGACGATTAAAAAGGTCTGATACAATTCCATTCTTTTTGGTACAGTCTGGTACCCGGACTCTTGCCAACCCTTATGCCCTTCATCTTTCTAATCATTGAAACGGTGAATGCAATTATCGTGGAGCACACCGGGTCCGCTGCATGCATGCCATCGAAGTAAACAATCTTTCGAAGCGGTTTGGTGACATCCTTGCGCTTGACAAGGTCAGTTTTACCGTTGAGTCCGGGGAGGTTTTTGGGTATCTCGGGCCGAATGGCGCCGGGAAGACCACCACCATACGTATCCTGACCGGCATCACCCCCCCGGGCGGCGGTTCTGCCACCATCTTTGGCAGGGATATCGTGACCGAAACCATCAGGGCCCGGAGACAGATGGGAATCGTGTACGAGACCTCGAATGTATACGATGATCTCTCTGCCTGGCAGAACATGATGTTTGCCGGAGAACTCTATAACGTCGGAAAACATGACCGTGAAGCCCGCGGAAAAGAGCTCCTGGAGACCTTCGGCCTCTGGGAGCGGAGGGCGACCCGGGTCCGCGGCTTCTCGAAAGGGATGAAACGACGCCTCACCCTTGCCATGGGGCTCATCAACGACCCGCAGCTCCTGTTTCTCGATGAACCGACATCGGGCCTTGATGTCCAGAGTAACCTCATCATCCGTGAGGTTCTCCATGACCTTACTGCCCGGGGGGTAACGGTCTTTCTTACCACCCACAACATAGAGGAGGCAAACATAACCTGCGATCGGGTGGCTATCATCAACAAGGGCAAAATAGCAGCGATAGACTCTCCGGAGCGACTGAAAAAGACCATCCAGAGCGTGCAGTCTGTTGAAGTCTCCTTTGAAAATGGCAGCACCGAAGCCCTCACTGACCTCGAGCGTCTCCCCATGGTGAGCGGGGCAAAGAAGGAAGGAGACAAGGTCAGGCTGTATACCGATGACCCTGGATCACTCCTGAAAGAGATCATGGCCTACGCCGAGGCCCACCATAACCGGGTCGTGAGTGCGACCACGCTTGGCCCGACGCTCGAGGATGTCTTTATCCGGCTGACCGGGCTTGAACGCCGGGTGAAAGGAGGCGGACCGGGTGAATGAGGGGCCGGCCGGGGATCAGCTCTCCGCGGAGGTCGTGGCAGCATGGGCCATTGCCAGGAAGGATATCACCATCTACTACCTGAAGCCGAATATCATCGTCGCAGGGCTGCTCTTTCCCCTCTTCATGTTCCTGGCATTTGCTGCCGGGAAGAATGTTGCACTTGGGGTCCTGATCCCTGGCCTGATCTCGGTCACCATCCTCTTCTCCTCATCAACTATCGAACCGGTCTCGATTCCCATCGAGCGGAGGACAAAGACCTTCGAGCGGCTCCTTTCGGCACCGGTCTCACTCCACGCCATCGTCATAGGAGAGAGCCTGAGCGGGTTCATGTACAGCATCGGGATCGCCCTCTTCCCGCTCATCCTGGGTCTCATCGTCTTTGACACCGCAATCCCCTCTCCCCTGATGCTTATCGCGGGAATGCTCCTCACTGCCCTCTGTTTCTCTACCATGGGGACCCTCTTTGCTGCCTACCCGACCGAGAGTCCCGGGGATATCATGTCGATGCTGAACCTGGTCCGGCTCCCGCTCATTTTTGTCTCCGGTACCTTCATCCCCCTTGATGCCATGCCTCCTGCCGGGAAGATCATATCATTACTCTCCCCGCTCACCTACGGCAATGACCTCATCCAGGGGGCTTACGGGCAGCCGTCATTCTTTCACCCGCTCCTCGATGTCCTCATGCTCGTGCTCTTCTTCATCATATTCCAGTTCATCGCTTACCGGCTCTACAAGCGGTTCAATGAATAGGTTGACCTTTTTTCCGTTTCATTCCGATACGTGCTTATTTCCCAAATTCTCCCCGCTGCACAACATGCAGGACATGAAAAAAAGTTAAATATAAATAATAATATGTTAGAAATTACCAATAATATGTTGAGAATGAATAATAAAATTTTGATACCCGATGCAGCTGCACCGATCCCCACCAGGGGGGTGTGTTCTCACCAGGGGAGAGAGCTATGAGGACCAGGCTGAAGGAATTCAGGGCGAAGCATGACCTGACCCAGGAGGACCTGGCCCGGCTGGCCGGGGTCAGGAGGGAGACCATCCTGGCTATCGAGAACGGGAAGTCCGTCCCCTCCCTCCAGCTTGCCCATGCCATAGCCCGGGCACTCCAGGCAGCCATTGACGAACTCTTCATCTTCGATGAGTAGTAGACCGATCTGAAACACTCCCCCTGAGCCACCGGTTAATCAAACACGGGGATTAAATATGGGTATAGTACTATTTTGACCACGAATCTTACAATCAATTTACGACTGAAAACAGGTTGAACTTATCGTCCCAAAATCCATCACAAAAAAGGTGAATTCCCCCTTTACAAAAACAAAAAAAGAATCTGATGCCTGATACTGGGCTATCGCATTGTGGGGGATGCTACAGCGGCGGGGGTAAGCCGAAGGCGCAACCCCCTGGAGCGTCTTGAAAATATGGGGTCCCCTATTGGTTGAATAAAATTGGTGGTTGAAATGCCACTATACCCTAAATATTTACCTTATTTCAGGAACTAAACGCATTTATTCAATAAATATCGTGAATTATGTCTGTTCTCAATGGAATGCCCCCCATCACCTGAACAACCGTTCCCCGTAATCGATGACCGTCTGCAGGGTCTTTAACCGGGCAAAATACTTGTCATCCGACTCAACAACCGTCCAGGGGGCAGGGATGGTGCTGGTCCGGGCAAGCATCTCGTCAACCGCCTCCTCGTACTGGCCCCACTTCTCCCGGTTTCTCCAGTCTTCGTCGGTCATCTTCCACTCCTTGAGCGAATCGTTCTGCCGGGCCATGAACCGGTTGTACTGCTCCTCCCTGCTCACCTCGAGCCAGAACTTGATCAGGCCTCCCCCGCTGTCGGTGTAAGCCTCCTCCATCTCGTTGATCTCGTTGTAAGCCCGCTTCCATTCCTCCCTGGTGCAGAACTCCTCCACCCGCTCGACGAGCACCCGGCCGTACCAGCTCCGGTCGAAGATGGTGATGTGCCCGGCCCGGGGAAACCGGTGGTAGAACCGCCAGAGGTAGTGGTGGTCGAGCTCGGTCTGGTCCGGGCGCCCGACAGAAACCACATCGTAGCCACGGGGATTCATGTGCCGGACCAGGCGCATGATGTTGCCGCCTTTCCCTGCCGCATCCCATCCCTCGTAGACGATGATCAGGGGGATCTTCCGCTTGTAGAGGAGGTACTGGATATCGCGGGCCCTGTCCTGTGCCTGCACGAGGAGTTCCTCATACTCCCGCTTCGTATACCCGACCGGTGCTTTCGACTTCCGCTTCACCACCGTCCTCGGGGGCTTGATGATATCGTTTCTGTGGCTGTTCTTCCCGCCGTTACCACCATTGTGTTCTATCCGTGCAAGCTTCTTTTCCAGGTTTTTGATTACCGTCGCAAAGACCCTGAGCCGGGTATAATTGCTGTCTGCAGCTTCAACAATAGTCCACGGAGCAGCAGAAGTATCAGTCTCTGCGATATACCGCTCGATGATGGGGAAGAAGTCATCGTAGTGGTGGTGAAAATCCCAGTCCCCCTTGGTGATCATCCAGGAGGTGAGGGCGTCCTTCTCCCGTTCGTCAAGCCGCCGTCTCTGTTCCTCCTTGCTGATATGGAGGAAGAACTTGAGGATGATCGCATCATCGTCTGCGAGCTGCCGCTCAAAACTGTTGATGGTGGAAATCGCGTGCCGGATCCGTGATTTCCAGTCAATTCCGGAGACCTGTTCGGCGAGGGACCGGGAATACCAGCTCCGGGCGAAGATTGACATCCTGCCCCGTGCAGGCGTCTTGATCCAGAACCGCCAGAGCAGGGGCCGGGCACGTTCCTCATCATTCGGGGAACCAATGGCATGAAGCGAGAATCCCCGGGGGTCGAGAAACTGGATCAGTTCGTGGATGACCATGGTGATTCCGGAGGCGTTCCAGCCTTCGACAACGATGATGATCGGGACCTTCCTGTCCCACAGGCTCCGCTGGAGGATACCAAGCTTTGTCTGGAGGGGGGCAATCTCCTTTTCAAAGGTCCGGTCATCAACTGATTTTGAGAGGTCAAGCTTGTCAAACATGGGAAGGGTGGTTGTATAGCAAGGAATCGGTACGAGGGTACTTTAAGGTTCGGAAATGGTATTGGCCCCCCATCCGGACAGGGGGAATTATCCTCTCCATCACCGGCATCTTCCCCTGTACTGCCAGCCTCCTCATATCGGGGATATGCGCCTGACCGGGATTGTTCTCTCCGGATACCCCCGCCCTTCCAGCCGTCCGTGAAGACGTACGTAAGGAGGGCCCGGGAAATCTCAAACCTCCTTTTTTTAGCACACAAAGCATAATATTTCGCTCCACCGAGATTATCCAGTACGAGCATGTCGTGTCCTTCTCCCGGCGGAGACAATCGCCGACAGACCCTTTTCCCGGTCCTTTTCACCGGGATGCTGTTCCTGCTCTGTTTCTGCCTCATCATCCCCGTATGTGCCCAGGTCCAGGCACCCGTGATCGGACAGGTAACCCCGAAGATGGCTCTCGCGCCCAAAAACCCGGTTGCTGATTTTTCTGCCGATATTATGCAGGGTCCTGTTCCGCTGGCGGTGCAGTTTACGGACACGTCGCTCAATTCACCTACCTCGTGGGCATGGGACCTCAACGGGGATGGCAGGATTGACAGCCAGACCAGGAACCCCCGCTACACCTACCAGGAACCCGGGACTTACACGGTAACCGTCACCGTGGCCAACAGTGCCGGGAAGGACACGGAGACAAAAGGGGGTTTTATCATCGTTGAAAAGGGGGTCCAAGGTCCGGTTGCTGATTTTTCTGCCTGGCCGGTGAGGGGTACTGCACCCCTGACCGTCTCCTTCACCGATCTCTCCCGCAATGATCCCCTGTCCTTTGCATGGGACTTCAACCACGATGATCTCATCGACAGCCAGGAACAGAACCCGCACTTCACCTATACTGATCCCGGGACTTATTCCGTGCAGCTGACCGTCCGGGCGAAGAACGGGGCGGACACCGAACTGAAATCCGGTTACATTGTCGTTGATGAACCCGCTCCCATCACTGGCACGACAACGGCCCGCACCACTCCGGTTCCGAAGATAACCGTTCCTGAAACGACCGTCCCCCTGACAACCCCGCCCATACCGACAACACACCCTGCTCCACTGACGAAAGAAGCGCCGCCGGATTATACCCTCCTCCTCGTCCTTCTCATCGCGGCACTCCTCCTTCTTGGATCATACGTCCTGGCAAGGTCCCGTTCATCGAAGACCCGTTCAGGAGAGTCCCGGGACCTGCATGTTGAGGTGTCCGGCGGGATCGATTATGGCGACGGATTCTCTTCCCTGATGGACAGGGCGGAGAGCAGTGGAAAGGAAAAATCCCGGGAGGAGAGAGGAGAAGAGGGGGGAGATGAACATGGATCCGGATGAGGTGGATACGATAGAAGCAAGCCCGGAGATTACCGATGAAGTCACAGCCATGCTCCGGAAAACAGGTATCCGGGCCCTGCAGGAAGCAGAGCAGTACATCAGGAAATCCGGGGGCAAACCGGTAAAAAAGACCGATCTCCGGGCAGAGTTTACCACACGCCTCTCCGCCTACATCACCCAGGGAATGGTCAGGCTGACTATCGAAAAGGTGAAGGCCTCCGATGAGGTACAGCAATCCCTCAAAGACACCCATTCTCCCTACACTATCGTCCTGAAAAAAATCGCCCCGTTGAAACTCCCGGAGTATTCGCCGTTTATCACCATTGCCATAGGATCCGGTGCCGCGGAACTCTTCAGGACTGATGCGACCTTTGTTGTCAAATCTGCCATAGTCCTCCAGGACACCCGGATCACCCTGCATGAGAAGAAGTTCAGGGAGTTCAAATTCGGGTCGCTGAATGCCGCGATGTCGATCTACTTAAAAAAAGACCAGGTAAAAGAGCAGCTCCATTCTTTCTCACGGGACCTTACCGTACCGGGATTCATGAGCCACCCGGGCAGGTGACGAATCCGGGTGACAGCAAGACAATGAGACCCCGATGGGGAGATCCATGTTCTCCCCGGGTGCAACGAACCTGGATCCCTGCCCTCACTCCTTCCTGTGTTTGCCGACCTTCCCGTTCCAGGTCCGGAATCACCGATTATTCTGGACGGTCAGAGATATGCAGGAAAGAGGAAGTTGTTCCAGGCCAGGTTCTGAAAAAAAAGGAACGGGGACCACCAGCAGGTCAGTCTATTTTCAGTCTTTCCGCTCCACAAAAAGGCCTTTCTTTGCCTTCAGTACCTTGCACTCCGGGCACCGCCAGGTGTCAGGAAGGTCTTCAAAGGGGGTCCCGGGGGAAATACCTGCTTTCGGGTCTCCCTTCGCCGGAATATAGACATACGCACACTCGAGGCACTGCCAGCAGTTCATATTTTTTCCTGCCATGGAGCAAAGGTTTGTCTTCATCCAGATTAAGCCTGTTTTTGGGGAACGTCCGGATTATGGGGATACCAGGATGGTTTTGCTATCCTCTCTTCTACCGGTTCTTTGATCTCCCGGTGCAGGCAAAATCTATGAAACCGTTGTAGGGATCGGCCCTGAGCAGGCGGACGCGGACCTTCTGGCCGACGGCAAGACCCCGTTCACCCTGGACAACCCGGCCTTCTGCCGGGGGAGTGAGGAGCCTGACATAGGTCCCCTTCTCTGCAGCGCCGGTAACCAGGGCATCGAAGGATTCCCCGATCCTGTCACGGAGGAGCACCGCGGCAGCGGCCTTCCGCATGAAGCGTTCGGCCTTCTGGGAGGCTTTCTCCCGGTCGGTCAGCCAGCGTGCGAATTCATCGAGGTCCCGTGCTGTGTAGGGGACCGGGTTGTTATCGAGGACTGATTTTAACAGCCGCTGGTTGATGATGTCCACGTAGCGCCGGTTCGGGGCAGTGGAATGGGTATAGTCCATGACCGCAAGGGCGAAGTGGCCGATGGGCACATCGCCGGGCACAAACGCCACGTATTCACCCGGCCCCATCAGTTTCACGATGGTCAGGGAGAGGTCCGGGAACCGTTCGGGATCGGCAGCCTTCTGCCGGTCGAGGAATCCGGCAAGGGCCTTTGAATCGGGATCGCGGGGGAGGGTTACCTTGTATTTTGCCGCTGTTGCCACGATCCCGTCCCAGTTCCTCGGTATGCGGACGATCCTCTGGATCATGGGGATACCTGCTGTTTCGAGCCGGCTCACCATGGTCCCGTTGGCAGCGACCATGAACTCTTCGATCAGCCGCCGGGCAGCATTCTGGCGCTCGACGACAAGGCCCCTGACAATGCCGTCCTCCGCGACTGCTTCAGCTTCGAGGGTATCGAGGTCGAGTGCCCCCTGCTCCATCCGGTGCCTCCTCAACCGGCGGGAGGCTTCTGCCTGCAGGTGGATCTGGTCTTCCAGCCCCGGTACATCCCGGACCGTCCGGGGGATTGGGCCGGTGCCTTCCAGCCAGTCGCCGAGCTGCTCGTAGACGAGCTTTGCCTTGTTCGTCACCAGCGCCCGGTAAATGTCACCGTGGCGGACCTCTCCGTGAGGAAGGACCGTGTACTCGATGACCATTGCCCTCCGGTCCTGCCCGGGAAGGAGGGACGAGATGCCTTTTGAGAGCTGGTCCGGCAGCAGGGGGAAGATCCTCACGCCAAGGTATACTGATGTGCCATTGTGGGCCGCATGACGGTCGGTCGGCGAGTCCCTGTGGACAAAGAAATCGACGTCGGCAATGGCAACCCTTACCTCAATCTCCCCGTTTGTTCCCTGTTCGCAGTATTCCAGCTGGTCGAGGTCCATGGAGTCGGGGTTATCAATGGATGACCAGAGGAGCGGGCGGAGATCCTCTGCACCGGTCAGGTCTTCCGTTATGGTCTCGTCCTGTATGGCATCAACTTCCCTGACCACAGCCTTCGGGAACTGCGGCTCAAAGCCGTACTTTTCCATCACCTGCCAGGCGATGGCTGATAGATCGATGAAGCGATGGTGTTTCCCCATGGGTAGGGAGAGCGTTGGTCCGGTGACCTCATGAGACTGTCGGATGGGAGCAGCGGGGTGCTCAGGAGCGATATCTGACAGGGAGTATTCCCGCGGGATATATTCCCGGATATGCTCATTTTCAAGGCTCTTTCGAAACGAACAGGTCGCACCAGAAGAGAATTTTTTTATTCCCTGAACGCCCTGATGGATAACGTGAGAGATTATGGGATTGAAAGAGAACTTCACTCTTGGAGAATGGGAAAGCCTGGTGAGCCTCCCCTACGCAGTTTCAACGACGGTCATGATGGCAGCCCCCAACATCATGGGTCTCTGGGGCGAGACGAAAGCGATGATGCAGGAACCGGCAAGCCTTGCAGCCGCCAGCGGAAGTTCGCTTGTCGGCCTGCTCATTGCCGAGATACAGGCACGGGCAAAGGACCTGATAAAAGAGCAGCAGAATGCATGGAAGCATGACCAGGCCGGCTACCGGACAAAGACCCTCGAGATGTGCCGATCCGTAGCGACGTCGCTGGCAAAGGTTCCCACGGAAGAGGCACTGGCCTATAAGAAGTGGGTCCTGGCCCTCGGCCTGAAGGTGGCAGAAGCATCAAAGGAGCACGGGGTTGCGGTCAGTGAACCGGAAAAGGCAGCACTTGCCGAGATCTCCGGGGCCCTTGGGGTCAGTGCACCATGATGGCTCCCTGATCGACCCTGCCAGATCATACGAACGGGTTGAATGGTGTCGAAAAAATCAGGAACTGGCCGGGTCTGCCACCCGTCCCATGAACAGGATATTCCCGGTCTCATCGTCCTGGATGAGGAAGATGAACGGGTGATCGGCCCGGAACACCGGCACTGGTTCTTCGACCGGCATGGACGACATTCTCATGACCACGGCTGTCGCAGCCGCTGCCTCGGTTCCTTCCTCGTTGACATCCACGAATGCCTGGTGAATCACGTCATCGATGAACAGGTCCTTCCTGCCGTCCATCCCTGAGAAATCGGCTGCACCGGTAAATGCCGTTGGCATTCCCATCGCCGAAAGTGTCCGGGGCAGGGAGTACTTTGTCTCCATGGTGAACTTCGGGAAGTATACCACGACCCGCCGGGAGGTGAGGTTCTGTTGCAGTTCCGACAGGTTCATCGCACCAAGGGACTGCTCTGCCGTGGCCAGGTTATCGCCCTTGGGGAGGAGGACGAGCATGGACAGCTGCTTTCCGCTGTCAGATTCGTAGGGCATCGCGAGCACCTGGAGGGTTCCGGTCTCACCATACCGATAGATGGCATCTTCGTCAGTCCGCTGCATCATCGGCACCCGGACGGTCGTGCCGGTCCCGGTCCGGAAATCCTCTTCGGTGGTCTTCTTCTCGTCAAACTGTTTCACCCAGCTCCCCTTGAAGTAAATGGCATTGGTGATCACCAGGCGGGTCTGCGAGTTGATCGAGCCGGCCGGGAGCAGATCCCTGATCTTATCTTCGGTCTGCTCCTCCACCCACCGGTTGATGGTCACCCGGGACTCATCAGGCCTGGTGGTGAAGTCAAGGTTGGTTGTCTTTGCACCGTAGGTGCGGTCGGCAGTGCTGATATACTCCGGGAGGAAGGAGAAGGTCTGCTCTGCCCAGAGGGCGTTTGCCGTCCGAAGGGTGTAGGCTGATGACCCGCTGTTGATGCCCGCGATAATCCCGGCGAATTCCTCTCTCATGAGGGTGCTGTTCGCAGGGAAGTGGAACACCGACTGTATCTCATCAGCCGTATTCCCCCGGGCTCCTTCATAGGTTATGGCAAGCGCCGATGAGATGCTGAACGGCGAGAAGAAGATGTTGCCATCTTCACCTTCAGACAGCCGGGCATAGAGATCGAGCGCAAACTGGTTATTCGCTTCCACCACGCTTCCCGATGCAGATGTGGAGGGCTCTGCAGATAAAGGAACCGGTGTTTGCTGGCCTGTGGGCGGGCCGGGCTGCTCCGGGCCGGTGCAACCGGTAAGGACCACGATGAGGAGGGCCAGGGATACCAGGGCAAGGACTGCCAGGGGTTTCACCATCATACGGGTGTTTTTGGCCTGCGATTGGTTAAATGTGGCGTTAAGTGCGGAAATTTTCGGAGCTATCCGGCAGAACATTTCTGTTCACCGCAGGACATTTTTTTCCATGAATCCGGTTTACCCGGGTCCTTCTCTGGGAAAAATATCTCATGGCTGGCAGAGAGACTCTTTAACCGGAAAGGAGGGGAAAATTTGAATCGCACGCCATACACCTGGAATGCAGAGGATTATGCCGGTCATTCCGGTGCCCAGTACCTGTGGGCACGGGAGATCATCGGAAAACTCAATCTCTCCGGTTCCGAATCAGTTCTTGATATCGGGTGCGGTGACGGAAAGATCACCGCCCTGATGGGGTCGCTCCTCCCCGGGGGTACTGTCACCGGGATTGACAGTTCAGCACCGATGATTGCCCTGGCCCGGAAAAAATATCCTCCGATAGAGAATCCGAACGTGTCATTCCGGGAGATGGATGCAACCAGACTCACGTTCAAAAACCAGTTTGACCTGGCATTTTCCAGTACAGCTCTCCACTGGGTATCAGACCAGGTGTCCGTAGTACAGGGAGTCGACCAGGGCCTGAAAAAATCCGGAAGGATATTCTTCCAGATGGGGGGCAGGGGCAATGCACAGGATATCATCGATATTGCCGGGAGATGCATAGATAACGAGAGATGGCAGCGATATTTTGCCGGTTTTTCCTTTCCCTGGCACTTCTGGTCCCCGGACGAATATCAGACATTCTTCCGGAATACCTGTCTTGTTCCGGGACGACTGGAACTGATAGGAAAAGAGATGACCCAGGACGGGAAAGACGGGCTGTGCGGCTGGATCCGGACCACGTGGCTGCCGTATACCGAAAGAATTCCGGAACATGCGAGGGAGCGGTTTATCTCCGGACTGGCAGACGCATATCTCAGAGAATTTCCCCCTGATGGTGCCGGGCTCGTTCATGTGCGCATGGTGCGCCTGGAGATCGAAGCGTTCAAACCCTGATCATCCTGCGTTCATAAAATGGGAGAGGATTACAGCTTCCGTTCCAGCAACGCACGGACAGCCCTCAGTTCCTCAAGGATCTGCTGCAGATCGGCCGGTTTCATGATCTGAGCCTGATCCGGTCCACCGGTACCCGTCCCGTCACCCCCGCTGCAGAACCGGACCATGGTCCGGATCAGCTCCCGCAGTTCCTCGGCATGAATAATTGCCTCGATCCTGATCTCGGCCTGGGCCTGGCCTGAATACCCGGCAGTCTGTATCGACAGCGTCGAGATTTTGAGTGCCCGCATCACCGGGCCCTGCCTGATGTCGATATTGGTGATCCGGTTGTAGGGGACAATTCCTGTCCTCCGGAATACCACCCCCCGTTTCCACCGCATTTCATCGTCGTGCAGTTCGTACCACATGCTGTCATAGTAGAGTTTCGTCCAGATGATAAACAGGACGATGAGAACAACCAGTCCTCCCAGTGCCCAGAGGAAGATCTGCGGTGATTCAAGGAGGAAGAGGGGGACGAGTACGAAGATGCTCATGAAGACGACCAGGAGAAGGAAATTGATGATGAACCACGGGATGAGGGCCGGCGAAGGTTTGAACGGGGTGTTGAGGGGAAAATGTTCGGTCTGCATGGCTTACCGGATAGAGGTAGGGAAACGGAGAGGATAAGGATATCGGCGATAATCTCTCATATTTAAGAGCGATTACCACGATATGCTCTGCGAAAAAGGCCGGTATGCAGTATGTCCCTTCCACTCCGTTTATCTGCCGGATTCCTGCCAATCACCGCTGGGCTAATACTTATTACGACCGGTCCGTGAACGACACACGGAGGGATCTTTTTTTTTCACTACCGGTCAGACCACTCCTGCCTGGATGCAACCATAAAAATAGGTGCTGATCCATAGTTCCATGATTATCAGAAAGGAGGTAATTGACTATGGAAAAGTTCTATTCGCTTCCCAAGCTTCCGTACGACTACAAGGCCCTTGCGCCCCACATGTCAGAAGACCAGCTGACCCTGCACCACACGAAGCACCACCAGGCTTACGTGAACGGTGCAAATGCTCTCTTCGAGAAATTCGATAAGGCACGGAAGGAGAAGACCGATTTTGACATCAAGGCGACCGCAAAGGAGCTGTCATTTCACCTGGGAGGATACAGGCTCCATAACCTGTTCTGGCAGAACCTGGCTCCCGCGGGGAAAGGAGGCGGGGGAGTTCCCACGGGTGACCTGGCGAAGGTCATCGATGGAGAGTTCGGGGGATTTGACCGGTTCAAAAAGGAGTTCTCGGCAGCGGCAACCAGCGTGGAGGGATCAGGCTGGGCTGCCCTCAGCTACTGCAGGGAGACCGGACGGCCACTGATCATGCAGGTCGAGAAACATAACCTGAACGGGTTCCCCGGACACCCGATCCTCATGGTGCTGGATGTCTGGGAACATGCCTACTACCTCGATTACCGGAACGACCGGGCGAAGTTTGTCGAGGCATTCTGGAACATCGTGAACTGGGACGAGGCCGGGAAGCGGTTTAACGCGGCAGCGAAGAAATAACAGCAATCCTTTTTTCTCCCGGTATTACGGTTCCAAACGAAGGGTGATTTTCTTCGTCCTCACGTTCCTATCGGACCCTGCATTCAGTGCCGGATACTATGGGGTTATTACCCGGCAGGTGAGAGAGAGATGACAGGAACACTACCCGGAGGAGTATGAACCATGATCATTGATGCACGGGTGCGACCCCCGTACAGGAGCCTGACCCAGGTCCTGGTATCAGAGCCGGGGGCACGGCCGCCGGTCAGGCGCAGCCCCCTGGTGAGCGGCTACGACCGCACCCCCTCCATGGTGCAGAAATCATGTGAGCTGTTCATGGAGGAGATGGATGCCGCGGGTGTGGACAGGGGGATCCTCGTCGGCAGGCAGGCAGGCCACCGTGTCATTCTGAATGACGACATCGCTGAACTCCGTGACCGGTATCCCGACCGGTTTCCTGTCGCCCTCGCGGGCATCAACGGTGCGGACGTGGCAGCAGGCGTTGAGGAGATTGACCGGACGCTCAGGGAGTTGCGGTTCAGGGGTATTGCCGTCGATCCCGGGTGGTGGGTCCCGCCCCGCTACGTGGATGATCCGGAGAACTATCCCCTGTACAAGAGGTGCGAAGAACTGGGCGGCGTGATGTATCTCACCTGCAGCCTCATGCAGGGGCCGGACATCTCCTATGCCGAGCCCTACCGGATCCAGCGGGTCGCCAATGCCTTTCCAGCCCTGCAGATCGTTGTTGTCCATGCTGCATTCCCGCATACGAGCGGGATGATCGGGGTGATGATCGCCAATGCACCGCTGGGGAACCTCTGGGTGATCCCTGACTTCTTCCAGTTCATCCCCGGATTCCCGGGATCGGGGGACTGGGTGGAGGCAGCCAACCACTTCCTTTCAGACCGGATCCTCTACGCCTCCTCCTACCCGGTTCGCCCGCTCGCCCAGAGCCTTGCCGAATTCCGGCGGTTCCCGTTTAAACCGGACGTGCTCGAAAACCTCCTCGCAGGAAATGCAGCCACCCTGTTCGGGATGCGATGAGAGCGTGATGCAATGACCCTCATGGACGAAGAGATCAAAGCGGACCTGCTGTCCATCGGCGCCGTGGATGTCGAGCCGTCCCTGCTCCCCCCGCCCCGGACTTCAACGGCAGGCCCGGGGATGGGGCTCCAGTCCATCTTCTTTTCTTCCGGTGGCCTCCGGGTCAGGCTGGAGGTCACGCCAGGATCTCCCCTGAAGATGGTGAGGAAGAATGGCCGGGTGGTCATTCTGCAGGACCACCGGGAGATCGTCGAGGGTTCTATCGAGGAGGTCGTTGCCCACTGCCCGGGCCAGGTCTATATCACCATCAGTGAACGGTGCATCTACAACTGCCAGTTCTGCTCCGTGCCGAAAACCCAGGGGAAGATCAAGACGAAAGAAGAGATCCTTGCCATCGTGGAGGAGGCAAGGAAGAGGGGACAGCTGAAGGTCATTGCCCTGACTTCCGGGATTGCAACATCGCCAGAGGACGAGATCGACCGGGTCGTGGAGATCGTCAGGGCACTTGCACCCTACAAGGTCCCCATCGGCGTAGCCGTACACCCTGCAGAGAACTGCTCCCGGCGGCTCCGGGATGCGGGAGTTTCCGAGGTGAAATACAGTGTCGAGACCCTGGACCCGGAGATCTTTGACCGCATGTGCCGGGGGAGCAAAGGCCATTCCCTTGAGTTCATCCTGGAATCGCTCCGCGAAGCGGTGGAGGTCTTTGGCAGGAACCATGTCTCGTCCAACATCATCATCGGTCTCGGGGAGACCGATGCGTGTGTCCGGGAGGGGGTGGAGTGCCTTGCACAGATGGGGGTCATCCCCGTGCTCCGCCCCATCTCCCTCTCCCCTCTCCGGAAAGAAGAGCTGAAGACGGCTGTCCGGCCGGGCCCCGGACGCCTCCTCGACCTGACAAGGATGACCCGGGAGATCCTCAGGAAGTACGGTCTTTCAGCCGGCGAGTCAAAGACCATGTGCCTTGCCTGCACCGGGTGCGATCTCACCCCGTGAACCCTGGCTTTCCCGCCGCTCTGTTTTACCCTGTTGTCTGCCATGGCAGGAACCTGGAGGGGTGATTCCTGACAGCATCCCCCAAACCTTCCGGTTTAAAATAGGCCGGCATCCTAGCTACAGATTGACAGATGGCGGCCGAGAACCATCCTCCTCCTGAGAGTATTGAGAAATCACGGGCCGAGGCCCTGAGCGACGGGATATTTGCGTTTGCCATGACCCTGCTGGTGATCAGCCTCGCGATCCCCCCCATTCCCGAACAGGATGCCCCGGTGCTCCTGCCCGGGATCCTTGCCGGCATGTGGGGGGAGTTCCTCATCTTCGTCATCGCCTTCTTCATCATCTCCTCCTTCTGGATCTCCCACCACCGCATCATCAGGAGAGTCCGCTACATCAATGACCGGCTGATCGGGATCAACCTCCTGTTCCTCTTTTTTATCGTGCTCATTCCTTTCACCACCACCATATCCGGCGATTACCTCAATGTCCTTGAGGCAGTTCTCTTCTTCCACGGAAACCTCCTGGTTGCGAGCCTCCTCCTCACCGGGATGTGGGGGTACATCGTTCATCACTACGGAGAACTGAATCCCGGGGGCGAAAACCCGGGGTGGACGGGACGGGAACGGGCCTTTATCATCCCGGGCGTTTCCCTGCTGGCCATCGGTATCTCATTCATCGATACCAGCGCGAGCATGTGGTGCTATACCCTCATCCCCCTCCTTTTGTTTATCGTCCCCCGGGCTCCCGGCCTGGGGGGCCGGTCAAGGGAGGGAACGGGAGAACATCCATGATCAGCGTTGCAATCGTTACCCGCAGGTTGCGGGAGAGTTCTTCAGGGATTTATCCCGGGTTGCACAGCTATATCCCCGGGCAGCAGAAGAACGGGAAAAAGCCCGGGCAGAACGGAAGAACGGGTGAGGCCGGAAAGGATGGATGGATCACCCCCTGATGGTGGATCTGGCCTTCCCACCTGGTCTGGATCCTGAAACATGAAGCTTTTCTTGAGGTATTTTTAAATAGGACTAAATCCTTGCTATTTATTAGGTGATCAAGGTGGCAGATTTACCTGTAGCTGCAATTGTAAGAATTGCTAAAAAGAATGGAGCAGAGCGTGTCGGTCATGACGGTGCTGTTGCTCTGGTGAAGAGTGCTGAAGAGTATATCGCGCATCTGACGAGGGAGGCTAGCAGGCTCGCAATGCACGCGGGAAGAAAGACTATCAAGGAAGAGGATATTTATCTCGCGGTAAAGTCTCTTTAACCTCCCCCCTCCCAAACTCATTGCATCATTTTTTCCGGTCCGGGTTGTTGTACATAAGGTCATCGAATTTTTCCTGGATCATGCACTGTCAGGAGTGCCCCCGGTCCGGCGTGTGAAGAGAGTGAACAAATAACCGGGTGCTGGTCCAAAAAAACTCAGGAAACCGCGCCCGTCCCTGCAGTTTTTTTTTCCTGAATCCCCCTGTTGTTAATGGAGGTTCCTGTTCCCTGAAAAGAATTCAGTTCAGGAGCTGGTCATCGATCTCCATCATCTCGATATTCAACAGCTGCATGTTCCCCTGGGACATGACCGGGCCGGCATGTCGCGCAACCGCTGCCCGGTAGCGTTCAGCAAGGAGCACCTTCTTCTGTTTCTCCTCTCCGCTCTCCCTGGTTTTTAGATAAGCAGTCAGGACGGCTTTTCCTCCGAGTCCCGAGATGAGCCCGATGACAATAAAAGTGGGAGCGGAGAGTGGCGGGTTCAGGGCATAAATAAAAGCAGCTGCGAAGGCCCCAATTATCAGATCGGCAAAAAACCCGAAATTGAGCATGGTCAAACTACCATGCGTATCGTAGACCTTCGAGGGCATGGTGAGCCCCTTTTCCATCAATAAGGCGAAAATTATCCCCCCGACCGCACCCAGCGCGAGAATTGCAAGGGTGTCCCGGGCAAGGCTTCCAAAGACCGGCATAAAAGCTGACATTAATTCTTCACGTTCCGTTCTTTTCAGATTAGAAATTCCATTCATTAATCTTTTTTGCTCTTTTGTAACGGGATATCGCTCTTTCACCGGATCCCGGACAGTTTCCCCGATATTTCGATTATCGTGTCGGATTCAGGAGCTGTACAATAATTCCCCCGTTCACCAGCATAGCAAAGATGGTTCCTCCGGTCGAACAGGTGGGTGACCCAGACATCTTCTTCTTTGCCACATCCGGCCATTGCAGCACGGTCTCCTCAAACTTCTCTCCCAAGTGCTGCGATTCGGATTCAGAGTAGTAGGGAATGGCTGTTCCCTGGTCAGGCAGGAATGATCAGGCGACCTCTCCCATGATGACGACATAGTTTTTCCCATACTTTTCAGCGCACTTGGGGCAGGTGGTGTACCACATGTACCATTTCCTGATGCTCAGGTTCTGCTCTCCCGCATACGATTCGTAATCCCTGCACCATTTTTCCGTATCGCCATAGGGGCCTTCATACACCTTGCTCAAAAATTTCCCGCTCAGGGCTAAATTCTCTGCACCCGGGATTTCCCGGTCGACTGCAAGGTAGAGGTCCATGTTCCACCTCGATGTATGGTCTGAGAGGCAGAGCCGGTCCGGTATCGCTGCCCCGGCCTTCTCCACCCTCTCATTCATCCGTATGATGACCTTTGCGAAGTTCAGGGGGATGGAGAAGAACGTCCTCACCTGATCCCTGATGAACCTCCTGTTCTCCCATTCCACGACCTTCCCGTCCCAGGGGACGGGGTTGAATTCCGGGCAGCACTCCTCTTCCATGATCATATCTTCCCTTACAGATTTTCCTGCTGATGTCTATGATGGAGATCCTGTTTTAATATTCCTCCAGGCTTGATGCCAACAGGTTATCCCTTTCACCTTCGAGATGAACAGGATACACAATCTTTTGCAGACCCGCACACTATTCTTTTCCGTAGAAAATTCAACCTGTACACGAGTATCCCCATGGAGTTCAGCAAGGAAGTCCCGACCTCATTCCCCGGGATCCGCGTGGCCGAAGGCGATATCCGGTCTGTCCATATTACGAGAGAACGTCCCGGGCTGGAAGCCCTGAAACAGGAGATCATCCGGGAGATACGATCCCGGTATTCCCTGGAGCAGGTCAAGGATGAACCATTATTCCGGGCATACCGGGACTTTTTCTGGGGCGTGGGCGTCGACCCCACCAAGACCCGGCCGGCTTCCGAAGCTCTGGTAAGGAGGATCCTGTCCAACGGAAGACTCCCTGCCATCAACACCGCCGTGGATGCCTACAACCTGGCATCAGCCCGTTCCGGCATCCCCATTGCAGCCTTCGATGCGGATACGCTCACCGGAGAGTTGACGATGCGGTTTGCGGAGGAGGGTGAACTCTTCTTTGGCATCGGCATGGAAAAACCGGTCCTGCTCCAGGAGAAGCAGGTCATCGTGACCGATACCGAGAACATCATTGCGATCTATCCGTACCGGGACTCGGATGTCACGAAGGTTACGATGGATACCAAAAATATCCGAATATTGACATGTGGGGTGCCCCGGGTTGAGAGGGGGAAGGTGGTTGAGGCGTATGGGCTGTGTGCGGGATACCTGAAAGAATATGCGGAGGGTGTGCCGTCAGGTCCGGAATTATTCCCTGGCGACTGAGGATGACGATACGCTGAATTTCTCAACGGTGAATAGTTGACACGGATCGCGACTACCCTGCCGGCTGAAAATCCGGAATGGTAGGGGACATATGCGTGTTGTAGCGGCAATGGTCCGCCCGCCTGCTCGGTGGATGTGGTGCATTGATTATAGGGAAGAGCTTAATGGGGGGTGTATGAGCCTTGAAGTAATCGGCAAAGCGATTATATCGGGGCATTGCGACCGGTGCGGATGTGCCGGCGTCCTTCACCATACGAGAGATGATGCCGGCCACAAGCAGCTCTTGTGCAATCAATGTATTGAAAAAGCTAGGGAGAAGGGATCCTGAATCTCTCTGTATCTTCCTTTTTTTCAAGTCGTTTCAAAAGAAGCCCGTGACCAAGGCCCATATTTGCGTTGTAAATGCAACGGACAGGCAGGTGAGGGTGATTGTATCCCCCTTTCATTCCGGTAAAATCTGTAAAAAAAGCTGTATAAAAAATTATGATATCTTACTCTTTCTATTCCAGTAGGGGGATATACATGATGGGCAAACTTTTATTTCTCTGTCAAAATTACGGCGGATCCAAGTATGACCGCACCTTAAACAATTTAAAGATGGATTCATTAATACTCCTGATTAGGTTTGATTCAGCAAGGTAATAGTGTACTGATGCATCACCCAATAGGAAGCGACTTGATTAATATCTTTCCTTTGTTCTGAACGGCCCTACCAGACGGGCAAAAAAACCTTCATATTCGAGGTAGCGGCAACAGAGCAGGGCCCTCGATAGATAACACCATCGCTGTTCATTCTTCACGAGAACATAGCACAGTTTATGATGATCTTGTACATCAGTAAAATAGAGAGAAATTCACCGTGAGTAGCAGATACGGGTCCCCTAAGTACTACCGGCTGAAGTATCAGCAAAAAAATGTTATTCTTGGGGATGGATGATAACTTTTAAACTCCCATCCCGGTGCCGGGCAGTTAAGAGAAAACCTTCAACCGTTTCTCGTAAGGGAAAAACATGGGTAATCATATCCTTCACATTGATTCGATCATACTGAATCCATTTCAGGGCCGTCGTAAGATTATGGAAATCGGCTGCATAGGAATGGGTAATCGTCACCTCTTTCTGCCAAAGGTTCCAGAGATTGATTTCAGACTGGATTTCAGGATTTGTGGGGGCAAA
>Ga0209254_10001443_pt1 | contig 21316 bp, 27 predicted proteins | sample FrelakmetDIP11DI_FD_187148 | JGI IMG/M metagenome (GOLD analysis project Ga0209254, IMG submission 187148) | Freshwater lake sediment microbial communities from the University of Notre Dame, USA, for methane emissions studies - DIP11 DI (SPAdes)... | ecosystem: Environmental > Aquatic >...
TGGTGTTTTTGATATTTTAGCAGGAGTTTTCCTTTTTATTGGTATAGGTAAACTAAATAAAACTATTAGAAGTTTTGGGCTTATTATGATAGCCGCTGGGATATGGACTGTCGTACTCGCCCTTGTAACCAATGGTTTTATGGGAGATATATTCCCTACCTATTTGGGAACACAAATTCCAGTGGTGATTGAATCTATAGACGCCTTTGTAAATCCCCAAAATATTCTAATAATGGCTTTGATGTGTGGATTGATTTATACAATCCTGGGATTAGTTCTTGGAGCTTACAATAACATACACAAAGGTGCAATTAGCGATGCGATTGGAGATCAAATTTGTTGGCTGATCCTTATACTGGGAGTTATTCTTTTAGGTGTTACTTATCTCACAAATTCATTTTCAATATATATTGGGGTAGGAGTAGCCATCATAGGACTTGCCATACTAGTATATCATAATGGTCTTTTTGGACTCATGGATGTAATGGGTTTGCTAGGAACAGTTTTTTCATACTCTAGATTACTAGCGCTATGCCTTTCAACCGGTGGAATGGCAATAGCAGTAAATATTGTCGCCTTTAAAGTGGTGGGTATGATACCTGTAATTGGAGTTGCTCTCACTGCATTGGTTTTGATAGCTGGACACCCAGCAAACGCCATGATCCAATCCCTTGGTGCATTTATACATTCCATGCGTTTACATTATGTAGAATTCTTTAGCCAATTCTATACTGGACAGGGACTTAAATTCAGGCCATTTAAAGCAAAAAGAAAGATTAGCACGTTGGAAGCCGAATAGACACAGAAAAACAAAAATTGATGAGAAGTATAAATTCATGTATAATAGAAAAAAACACGAGTATAATGAGGTGAAAAAATGGTTGAAATTTCTTTAGGAACAGCATTAGTAGCAATAGGTGCAGGTTTAGCCATAGGTATAGCAGGTTCACTATCCGGTCTTGGGCAAGGTCAAGTGGCTGCCACCGCTGTGGGGGCAGTGGCTGAAAGAAAGGAAATGTTTTCACAAGGAATTGTATTTACTGCGTTACCGGAAACTCAAGCCATATACGGTTTCCTGATTGGTTTACTTTTAATAGTGTTCTCAGGAATGATGAGTGGAGAGGCTGTACAGACCAATTTTGGTATTTTAGCAATAGGCGCAGGTTTAGCTGTTGGGGTAGCTGCTGCAGGTTCTGCTCTAGGTCAAGCTAACGCAGCATCAGCAAGTGTAGGTGCAGTAGTAGAAGAACCAGGAATGTTTTCCCAAGGTATAGTATTCTCAGCTTTACCGGAAACTCAAGCAATATACGGTTTCCTGATAGCTCTGCTGCTGATTGTATTCTCTGGAGTAATGGGCGGATAATTCCGTACCATACACTTTTTCTATATACTAGAATTAGCGCATTAAGGGAGTGAAGAAAGAATGAGCGCTGGAGCAGAAAAGATAGTAGAAAGTATTCTCTCAGAATCACATGACCAAGCTGATGATATAATTAAAGAAGCTGAGAAACAAGCCAGTGAAATAATTGAGAGAGGGAATATAGATGCCCAGGAAAAGCAACAGGATATTTTAGAGAACGCTCATAAAGAAGCGGATATACGATTTAATCAGATTATATCAGATGCAAAACTTAATTCAAAAAGAAAAATACTGGAAGCTAGAGAAGATTTAATGGCCAAAACCTTCCATACAGCTGAAAAAGAACTCAGAAGGATGGCTTCATCTGACTTAGATGATTATTTAAATTCCCTGAAGAAACTCACCAGAGAAGCCTCATTAGAAATAGGTGGAGGTTCCTTGGAAATATTTCTTAAAGCAGAAGATGTTCCCAAAATAGAGGGTGCTCTAGATTCCATTGCAGAGGAAGTTTCCAATGAAACCGGCATTAAGACCACCTTAAAATTAGGTGGAACTGTTAAAACCATTGGCGGAGTTATTGTAAAAACAGGAAATGGGAATATTGAAGTGAATAATACAATTGAGGCAAGAATGGAACGTTATAGAAGTTTATTAAGATTAGAGGTTGCAAAAGTTCTATTTGAATAAGGAGAGATATAGATGGCCGACATATTCGGGAGCATAACTGCCAATTATATCAATTTGATCTTGATTACAGCAGTTACAGTAGCTTTAATCACAGTTCTAGTTTCTGTAAAACAATTTTCAGCATACGCTCCTTACGCCTATCCAAATGCAAGAGTTATGGCAAGAAGAGGAAGATTATTGGACAAAAAGCAGATTATTGAAATAATTGATGCCAAAAAATTGGAAGACATGTATAACTTAGTAAGCGACGTACCTGAATACAAAAAATATTTAGATAAATTTCCCTTTGAAAAGGCCATGGACATGGACCTAGCTGAAACACACCAAATACTAGCAAAAATATCTGCAAAAAAGTTCAGAGAATTTTATGAAGTGATTTTTTCTAAATGGGATATACAAAACATCAAAACACTCATCGCAGCTAAGGAGATGGCTATAGATACTGAAGAAATAAAAGAAAAAATCATTCCTTTTGGAAAGTTACCCGAGGATATATTAGTGAGATTATTGGATGCGGAAAATATAGACGAAATAGCAACCGCTTTAAAACCTACTGTTTACTACGAACCTGTCATTGAGGCTATATCCCTTTACAAGGAAAAAAAGACACTTTTACCTCTTGAAGCATCATTGGACAAATATTATTATGAAAAATGGTTAGAAACAGTCTCAGAGATTTCAAATGATGATGGTAATGTTTTAAATACATTAATTAAAACTAAAATTGATTTATTAAATCTTAAAATTATACTACGTGCCCGTTCTGATGGATTAGAATTTAAGGATATTATAGAGTACATCTTTGCTGGTGGCGATCAACTATATGAATGGAAACTTAAAGAACTCATGGGCGCAGAAAAAATGGTTGATTTTGTAGATGGACTTGAAGGTACTGATTATTCTGATATTCTAAAGGATGCGCTTACTGAATATGATAAAATAGGTTCCATATCAGTTTTAGAATCTGCATTAGATAAATACTCCATGGAGCTTGGGGTAAAGTTAGCAAAAAAAAGGCCTTCCACTATAGGGCCTATGATTGGCTTTTTAAGTCAAAAAGAAATTGAGACCAAAAATCTAAAACTTATTTATCAAGCTAAACTAGAGGGTTTCTCTCCCGAAGAAATAAGAAAAATGTTGATAGGAGGATGGACATGAACTCATCAAAAACATCTGCATCCTCTATAGCTGTAGTAGCTGATAGAGAAACAGTTACCGGCTTCGAATTAGGAGGTTTAAAAGAAGTTCATGCCGTTGAAAATGGAGAACAGGCAAAAAAAGCTATAAAAATGTTAGCTGACCAAGGATTACCCATTATTATTACTACAGAAAAAATTGGAGATGAAATAAGGGAATTTATTGATAAAATCACTAAAAACAAAACCCTACCCATAATAGTAGAAGTGCCTGATAAAACTGGGCCAACCGAACGAGCTATTGACCCGATAAAAGAGCTCGTGAAAAGGGCTATTGGAATTGAAGCTATAAAATAAATAAAGAGAAATTAAGGAGGAATAATTGGTGATTACTGGAAAAATAATAAAAATATCCGGACCGGTTGTCATTGCCGACGGTTTGAAAGGTACTCAAATGTATGAAACGATGAGGGTAGGAGAAGAAAAGCTCATAGGTGAGATTATTGAGCTTGAAGGATCTACCGCCACAATTCAAGTTTACGAGGAGACCAAAGGTATGAAACCTGGCGAAATTGTGGAGAGTACGGGAGGACCTCTTTCTGTTGAATTAGGTCCTGGGATTATCGGTTCAATTTTTGATGGTATTCAAAGACCTCTTGAGAGCATTAAAAGTCAGGCAGGCGATTATATCCCTCGTGGTGTGGAAGTACCGGCCATATCTAAAGAAAAAAAATGGGATTTTATTCCTAAAGTTGGCCCAGGTGATTCAGTCAGTGGAGGAGATGTTATTGGCGAAGTTCAAGAGACTTCAGCCATATTACATATGATAACTGTCCCCCCTAACCTCTCAGGGACTATTAAGAGCATAGCGTCTGAAGGTGCATACACAGTAACCGAAGACCTTGCAGAAATAGACACATCAGAGGGAATGAAAAAACTTCAAATGCTACAAAAATGGCCAGTTAGGAGTGCTAGGCCTTACCAAGAAAAAATCGATCCAAACGTGCCTCTTATAACTGGTCAACGTACTCAAGACACGTTTTTCCCTGTAGCTAAAGGAGGAACCTCAGCCATGCCCGGTCCTTTCGGTTCTGGAAAAACAGTTACACAACAACAATTAGCTAAATGGGCAGATGCAGATGTAATAGTATATGTTGGGTGTGGAGAACGTGGAAACGAAATGACAGAGGTTTTAAAAGAATTCCCAGAACTCGAAGACCCAAAAACAGGTAAACCACTTATGGACAGAACTGTATTAATTGCAAACACTTCCAACATGCCTGTAGCTGCAAGGGAAGCTTGTGTTTATACAGGTATCACCATTGCAGAATATTTCAGAGACATGGGGTATGATGTAGCTCTTATGGCTGACTCCACATCTAGATGGGCAGAAGCCATGAGAGAGATCTCCGGAAGACTCGAAGAAATGCCAGGAGAAGAGGGATATCCTGCCTACCTAGCATCACGTCTGGCACAATTTTATGAAAGATCGGGAAGAGTACAAGTCTTAGGCAAAGAAGATAAAAAAGCATCTGTAACCGTTGTGGGAGCAGTTTCACCCCCTGGAGGAGATTTATCCGAACCCGTAACACAGAATACGTTGCGTATCTCGAAAGTATTCTGGGCTCTTGACGCTTCCTTAGCTGATAGAAGACATTTCCCATCAATAAACTGGCTGCAAAGTTATTCACTTTATCTGGACAGTGTGCAAGATTGGTGGGGTGATAACACCAGCCCTGATTGGAGAAATTTAAGAGATGCGTCAATGGCCTTACTCCAAAAAGAAGCAGAACTGCAGGAAATTGTGCAACTGGTAGGACCAGATGCACTTCCTGATCGTGAAAGAATAGTTCTTGAAAGTACTAGAATGATCCGGGAGGATTTCCTACAGCAAAACGCCTATCATGAGATTGATACCTACTGTTCCCCCCAAAAACAATATGGAATGTTAAAAATCATCATGAATTTCCATGAAAAAACAACTGCAGCGCTTGAAAAAGGTGCTTTAATCGATGATATAGTAAATCTAAAGGTTAAAGAAGAAATTGGAAGAATGAAGTATATTCCAGAGGCAGAGTTCCCTCAAGGTATGATGGAAATCAACGATAAAATTGAAAGTCAATGCAAAGAGATAGGGGGATAAAAAATGGAATTAGAAACCAAGGCAAAAGTATACACTACCGTTTCTGAAGTTTCTGGTCCTCTAATGATCGTAGAAGGTGTAACAGGCGTAGCATACGGTGAAATTGTTGAAATAGAAACTCCTGATGGGGAGCACAGAAAAGGAGAAGTTTTAGAGGTAAAAGAAGACCTTGCAGTAGTACAGGTTTTTGAAGGAACCAGAGGTTTAAACACTTCCACCACTAAAATTAGGTTTACTGGGAAAACAATGCATCTTGGCGTATCAGTGGATATGTTAGGTAGAATTTTTGACGGTACGGGAAAACCTATAGACGGTGGACCTGAAATAATCCCTGAAAAAGACCTTGATATAAATGGAAGCCCCATGAATCCTTCAGCGAGAATGTTTCCAGCTGAATTTATCCAAACTGGTGTTTCAACCATAGACGGTATGAACACCCTTGTTCGTGGGCAGAAACTTCCTATTTTCTCTGGATCGGGATTACCACACAATGAACTGGCAGCTCAAATAGCAAGACAAGCGAAGGTTTTAGGAGAAGAAGAAGAGTTCGCAGTAATATTCTCAGCCATGGGTATTACCCACGAAGAAGCAAACTTCTTCATGAAAGATTTCGAAAGAACTGGAGCTCTAGAAAGAGTTACCGTATTCATGAACTTGGCAGACGACCCTGCTATTGAAAGAATCATTACTCCTCGCCTTGCACTCACAACAGCAGAATATTTCGCTTTTGAAAAAGGTATGCACGTTCTTGTTATACTAACTGATCTTACGAATTATGGAGAAGCATTAAGAGAAATATCTGCAGCAAGAAGTGAAGTTCCTGGAAGAAGAGGATACCCTGGATACATGTACACAGACTTAGCAACCTTATATGAGAGAGCAGGAAGGATCAAAGAGAAGAAAGGTTCAATCACCCAAATGCCCATACTCACCATGCCACAAGATGACATAACCCACCCTATAGCAGACCTCACCGGTTACATCACTGAAGGACAGATTGTACTAAGCAGGGAAATCAACAGAAAAGGAATATTTCCACCAGTTGACGTTTTACCATCACTTTCAAGACTAATGAGTGGAGGAATTGGGCCAGAAAGAACCAGAGAAGATCATAGTGGAGTTTCAGACCAGCTATACTCAGCATATGCAGAAGGCCGTGACTTGCGAGATTTAGTGTTGGTTGTAGGTGCTGAGGCTCTCACCGAACGTGACCGAAAGTTCCTGGAATTTGCAGATGGTTTTGAGAAAAAATTTGTAACTCAGAGTAAGGATGAAGACAGAACCATACAACAAACCCTTGATCTAGGATGGGAACTTCTAAGCATGCTTCCTATAGCAGAGCTTAAACGGGTCAGAGAAGAACATATCGAAAAATATCACCCCGAATATAAAGAATGATTCAACATATTAATAATCCTAGGTGAATATAATGGCAGACGAAATGGTGGAGGGAGTTAACCCAACTCGAATGGAACTTCTGAAACTCAAAGATAGGGTTAATCTGGCAACTAAAGGTCATAAGCTCTTAAAAGAGAAGAGAGATGCCCTGATCATGGAATTTTTCAATATTTTAGATCGTGCCAAAGGTGTGCGGGAGAAAGTAGAAAAGAAGTTAAGCGAATCTTTTGCCGATCTTATGGTAGCTCAAACCATAATGGGTGATTTTGCCGTTAGAAAGGCCGCCATGTCCGTCCAAGAGTCCTTAGATATTGAAGTTGATACTAGAAGTGTCATGGGTGTAAATGTACCGGTAATAGAGTACAATGACATTAAGAAATCCATGATTGAAAGAGGTTACGGGCTGGCAGACACCTCTGCAAAACTGGATGAAACATCGAAAGGATTTGAAGAAGTTATTGAATTAATTTTAGAACTTTCAGAGGTCGAAATGACTGTTAAGTTGCTTGCGGGTGAGATCGAATCTACAAAAAGAAGGGTAAACGCCCTTGAACATATAATCATTCCCAGATTAGAGAACACGGTCAAATATATCGAGATGAGACTCGAAGAAATGGAAAGAGAAAATTTTGTGAGATTAAAGATGATAAAACAAACTATGGAAGAATGATTATTTAAACTACCTTTTATGGGTGAATCCAATGGTTAGGATTATTTCAAGACTTGAAGAAGTGAGAGAAGAAGAACATAAGAAGGAACATGTTATCGGAGATTTTAACGTTGAGGCAAAAGGAAAAGTAAAAAGTGTTGTTGCTGATCAAGACCTTAAAATAAAGTCTGGTGATATAAAACCAATTAAGATCAAACCACTTGATATACCTGCAAATCACATAGGTTTTTTATCTTCCTATGCACGGAACAAATTCGGACATGTGATAGCCATTGGAGAAGAAGTACCTTTACCAATTGAAATGAAAAGAAGTGCTGATTACGCCACATTTATTGCTGCCTTGAATGGTGAAGTGAAAAAAGGCGACTTAATTGGAATTTTCATTCTCTTCCCCATAAAAATCTATCGGTGACTAGAAAATTAATATTTTAAATTCAGGCCATAAACTCTTCTTATTCTATAGTTTATTATGCTTTTCCATTAGAAATTCTTCAATTATAATTATAAGGATATATGGATATTCAGTTTTATCTGGATTATGTTGTCTTCAACCACGCATCTAGTAGTTATATCATCGTTTTCCTTCTCTATATCTCTCATCTTGTATAATACTATGCTGAGAGAAGGGGTATGGAATTCACCAGTTACATTCTCAGGCTTGGATGATATTAGAAGTATTATTACCTGTTCTCCATCTATAATCACGTTGTAATTTATGCCGTTGATGTATATAGTATCACAAAGCCTTAAAAGCAGTTTTATATGCTTTATAGGTAGATGGCTTTGCGTAATAATCTCCTTTATCTTATCATTCTCTCTGCACTGTTCTATATCAATATCCAACTAGATCACCACCTTTTCCAATGACCCAAATTAATATATCATTACAACTAAATAAACCTGATAAATGACTGAAAATTTCAGGCGTGCTGACAGGTTACTGAAAAAACAGATAGTGAGCTTGAACAGGCACATTCCAAGGGAGAGAAAACCCTTAGCTGATCTATTAAATGAAAAAAAACCACATGTTTATGGAGCTGATGGTGCAAGACATAGATTTCATAGATCAGAGCTTGATAAGCTGGCGAAAATAATTCCAAAATCAGAATATAAAAAATTGAAACTTCCTATTTACATCGAAATCGACTCTGTCAGCTCTGGGGCCCGCATAACCGGAAATCTGGAGTGCCAGATCTTACGAAAAATTCTCGATGTGGAATGTGAAAATAATGAGGTGTTTTTATATCGGCCTTATATAAGAATTTTAAGGAATGAACTTCCATCCACAACCCAGTACATATTTCTGGTTAGATGATTTAAACTTTTAATTATTATGTTTTGTGAGTGATGAGATGAGTGTGGATCCCATAGAATACTTGTTAAAAGACCCAGACAGACGCGCCAAGCTATATCTAGTGGCAGTTGGTGCCTTGATCATGTCCACCATTTTCATAATCATTGGGATGTTAATACTTATCGCATATTTTTTGAAGATAATATAATTATTAGATTTATTTATAAAATAGCCTAAAGAGATTAATTCTTTTAAGGATTAATAATCTTAAGTTTATTATAAATTAAAGCCACTTTCCTTTGTGTTGAGTAAATTACATCCTCTAAAACTGTGCCGGTTCTTACGACAGTGGCTACAGGCTCGCCCTTCTCGATTATAACCTTTTCATGAGGAACATCATAAACATCATCCCCCTCCAGTTTACCAACCATGGAACGCTCCTTGGCGTGGACTATCATCTTCACTGCAAATCTTCTAGGTGATTTTATGTCCATCAAAGTGCCATCACACGCTTTTAGGTGTGCTTCAGCCATGTTTATGCCCATAACTGCCTCTGCACACTCTATTGTTCCCTGAAATCTAGGATTCACCTCCAGGAGATATATTTCATCATCCTTTAGGATGAAATCCACCCCATTGGAACCTACCAGGGAAAGAGACTGCACCACCTCCTCAGCAATTATGGCAATATCCTGATCCCCACAATAGGGTGCAATATTTCCACAGTAACCATAGGGTTCTATCTGACCCAAATCACTTTTTCCGATTATTTGTTTACTTGTAAGGATTGTTTTGACTTCTTGTCCTGTGGATAACGTTGATACACTTAAATTTTCCCCTATGATCCTTTCCTGGAGTATATAATCCTTAAATTCGAATTTAGGACCTATTTCTTCCAATTTTCTGATTCCCAACCCCGCAGATCCCCTTATGGGTTTTAGGATAAAATTTTTATCCTTAAAATTCTCTACTATTTCTTGAACTTCGTCCTTTCCCGATATAAGATGAGTTTCTGGAATTTTAAATCTATTTTTTAGTTTTTTATACAGTTTATACTTATTTTCAATGTTTTCAGTATCCTTGTTGCCCCGTATTTTATTTAAAGGGAAGTTTTGGGGTGAAGAGCCTGAACAGCAAATAATGAAATCTGCCATATCAACGAACAAGGTGCCAAGTTCAGCTAGATAATCCGCATCAAAATTCAGGGAGAATCTACCGCAGGATGCATAGGGTATCTGTGATAAAACACACTCTAAATCGTCGGTACATTGTTTAAGGTCTTCTGTACAAAAATAATCTGCAGAATAAACATTATACCCCAATTTCTTTAGAGAGCAGGCGACTGGTCGTGTGTTAGCACCCACAACAAGTACATTTTCCATATTAATTACCTTAATGGTTTAAAAGGGGATAGTCCCGAGCGGAGTCGAACCGCCGTCGCCGGTTCCAAAGACCAGCAGGATTACCACTACCCTACGGGACTAAACAATAAAAAAAGGCCGCGTTGGCAGCAATTTCCTTTTAGGCGGAGGTGATATTTAAAGGTATCCCCCCAATCAAAGCCCAACCCGACGGTCACACATTCGATTAAATCGGCAGCTCCTGCATTTTTTGGGGTTTTTAGTAGGTATATACTCTTCTTCACCCAGGAGCAACTTGTGTAACCGGTTCACCTGGTTGATAATATCATTCTGAGTCTTTCCTTCGAAGTAAGCAGACCAGAAGATGTTCTCAGTACCTCTTTCCCTGAGCGATGCTACTATATTCCTCTTATCCTTGACGGTATCCTGGAAGGCCAAGCAATAGCCATAAACCTGATTTATGGACGAGGTGAAGGCCCGGTTACCTGGCTTGTCATCTATGATTATGAATTCATCGGGGGTCATCCATACCTCATCAATGAAACCACGAATTCCATAACGCACTGACAGGACAGGCAATTCCCTGGAAAATATCTCAGCCGTTTTAGATGTTTCTAACATTTCTTCCAAAGTAGCTGGTTCAGCCTCCTCCCTAAAATCCATTTCTAATTGGTTATGAACCCTAGTTCCCTTAATCATGGCAGCACTGGGTTTAACTTCAACACCCTTGACATTTTCCAAGTAGATACCATATTCACAGTAACCCTGCTTGTTTAACCAGCTGATGGGGAAGTTGTTGCACCCTCCGATGATCTTAACTTGAGAGATCTCGGGATGTGGTTGGGATCTTGTTTTAACATTTTGGGGCATGTAAAATTCCTCTTTTTTTAGGAAGTTTGGAAATTTAATCTAATCTAATAAACTAGAAATAATAAACTTGGTGTTAGAGCAGTTGATAACTAATTATCTTTCTTTAACTTCTTCCTGTTCCTTCTTGGTAAGCCTGCTCCTGAGCACTTTCCATATATCTGTCTCCTTGTTGTCATCAACATCTTCCTTAACCTTTTTACCGGTGGTACCAATTTCATCATTTTCTTTCTGCAGATTCAATTCCTCTTCCAAGATCTTGTTCTTCTTCAACTCTTCCTCGTAAGCAGTTTTAAGTCCTTGTTTGTCATTTTTTTCATTTTTAAGGGCAATTATTAGCTTTTCCCTGTCATCATCTGATTGTTCTATTTTTTGTTCCAGTTCTTGCCGCCTTTTACGAGACTTGTTATGTTTTTTGAAGAGTTCCTTATATGATCGGGAAAGTTCTCCATGCTTCCACTCTAATTCTGCCAATTCGGTTTCATATTCTGCCAAACGGCGCTGATATTCCTCACCCTGACCAAGAAAGTCCACTTCTATCTTACCATCCTCACCAATAAAATCAACCAGATCATCTTGGGGGATAATAAATACTTCCATGCTGCAGTTCAACTTATCAGACGTCTTCAGAGGTACCAAGTACTGGTTGTACTCGTAAGTCTTCTTCTGACCACTCACCGTCTTCTTAGTTTTCTTTTTATAGCACTTCACTGAAGATTTAATCAACTTTACCATTAACAAACCCCTAAGATGATCTAATTATGAATAGAGTTATGGGGCTTTCTAAGTTTAAGAATTTTGTTTTCTATTTTCAGAAATGAGGTAATGTGCTATACAAATGTTGAATAATTTCTCTTTCATCCGCAAAACCTTTCTTTTTAGTTTATCGTCCATAGTATCTTCAAATCAAGGCAGGAACAAAATAGATAGCTTATGGTTAAACACCAGCTCTAAAGAATAACTATTATCAATCTGCAATTGTTGTCCATACTGCTGTTTATGGAAAATGACTCCAGAGCTTCCAGAAAATATGGGAAGAAGCATTCCACCAAAGGTTGGTGTTGAAATAAACTTCAACCCAGACCTCTGTACTGGTTGTGGTAACTGTGCACAGGAAGTCTGCTTTGTAGATGCTATAACCTTAAATCAAAAAGCTAAAATAGAAATGAAAAATTGCAGATGCTGCGGAAGATGCGTTGAAGTTTGTTCAACAAACGCATTAACCATTAAGATACCATTAGATGCTTTTAAGCGTTCAATTGAATGTTTAGAACCATTAGTAGACTTGGAAGCAGAATGATTTATTTTCTAACCAAAAATTATAAAAAAAGATCTTCTTTGGAAACTCTCTGAAGTAACTTCATCAAATTTAAACATCATTCTACGTTTCTAGAGCAGGGAAGATGAACATGGAAATGCCAGATATTAAGGTTATAAAAATATGGGCAAAGAATTAGGAAGAGCCTATGGAAGAAGCTTTAATAAATCTTTGCTACCCCTATAATCCTCTTTTTGGATAACCATGTGTCTAAAGGCGTTGTTTCCACAGTTATAATTTCATAAGTCCCATTCCCCAAATCTTCTTGAGTACTTTGGGTTTCGATTTTTCTATTGTCGCTTTTCAAATATACTTTGCTACCTTTTTTGGCAGCAACTCTTTTCACTATAAGCCCATAAGTTGGGTGACGTGCAACCACAATGTCTCCAACCTTAAAATTTTTTGTTTTAAGAATTATAATATCCTGTCCATCTTGCAGGGTTGGAAGCATTGATGTTCCGCTTACCGTAGCAAAGAAAGGCAGTTTGTCTGTTCCAAATTGTGAATTTACAGTAACTACAGCTGTATAATTGTATTTCTTGGCAATAGCTTTCATATCAGACTTTATACTGTTAACTGTGCTGGTATCGCTTTGAATATCAAAGAATGCTCTATTTTTCATTTCTGCCAGCAATTTTTTTGGAATCACGCTGATAGGAGTAGAGGTTGCTTGGACTGATACATCTGAGCCATCTGTTTTAACGATTATGTTCAACAGATGTATTTGCTCTGAACTCTTTGTTTGTTGATTGTTTGTTGATGTTATATTAACATCATTGGATTGCTCCGATAGGTAAAGTGCAGCCGAAGCTGCAGCCACTAGTACTAATATTGCCCCTAACAATAACCATATTCTTGATCTCAAATATTCACCACCAATGAAAGTTATAACTAAAAATATTGAATTAAGTCCGAATAGGGTAGAATTTATAAATTATTTAATATTTTTAGGTATTAAACATAATAATTTTTTTCTTTGAAATATTCAAATTCAGCCACCAAATTCACAAAATTTTCTAGTTTTTAAAACGCACATAATCATTGTCCCCAATGTAGCTGTTTTAAGATTTAGATTCTACATTAACCCCTGTTCTCTTCTACTGAAAACAAAAGCCGAAAGTAAAAGCATTATTAGGGCAAACAATGATATAATACTAACATCCACATATAAGGGAAGTACAGAATAATTGAGGATGATAGCACGCAGGGCATCAACCCCGTAAGTTAAGGGATCCAAATAAACTGCGATCTTCAACCAAGAAGGAAGCCCACCTACAGGGAATAGAGCACCACTTAGCAAAAAGATGGGCAATACAATGAAGCTCAGGATCAGATTGAATCCTTCCATGCTGTCTGTAAAGGATGCTATCAGCAGACCCAGCCCTGCAAGACCGATTGATATTAGCAATATCACCACTGTGCTCATCAAAAAGATTGAAAGGGTCATTTGGATTCCTACCACAAAGGATAGTAACAGCAGTATCAGTCCCTGAATAAGAGCCGTGGTACTTATTCCTAAAGCCTTGCCAAATACTATGGAAGGGCGGGTGATGGGAGCAACTAATATTTCCTTGAGAAACCCGTACTGTCTATCTATAATAACTGAAACTCCCGAAAACACAGCGGTGAATAGAATAGTCTGACCTATGATCCCTGGGAAGATAAAAGCAATGTATCCTCCGGGTAATCCACCACCAAACCTTACGGCAGAACCTAAACCAGTTCCAAAGATCAAAAGCCATAACAGAGGTGTTACTACGGAGGTTAGTATACGTGATCGGTAGCGTATGAATCTTTTGTTCTCCCTCAGCCATATGGTGTAAATTCCTTCCAATTCTGGCATCATCTTCACCTCTCACTGATGGTGGTTCCAGTATATTTTATGAAAACATCTTCTAGATTGGGATGTTCCAGTTCGATGGAGTTTACGAATATTTGGTTGCTGTTGGCAAAGTTAACCACTTCTGCAACTAAATTCTCACCCCTTTCAACCATGAGCTTGATCTCAGAGTCCATTAAAAAAATTTCTTTAATAAAATCTAGTTTTTTCGCCTCTTCCATGAATTTATCTGGCTTATCAACCCTCACAGTTATTGTATCAGCCTTTAATTCTCGTTTAAGATTGCTTGGAGAGTCAGTAGTGATGATATGTCCCTGGTTGATAATAGAAACCTCATCGCAGAGTTTATCTGCTTCTTCCATATAGTGAGTAGTCATTAACACGGTAACATCCTGATTTTGATTTAATTCCTGTATATATTTCCAGATGCTCTCCCTAGTTTGGGGATCCAGACCCAGAGTAGGCTCATCCAGGAAAAGAACCTTAGGATGATGTATTAGACCTCTTCCAATCTCCAATCGCCTTTTCATACCCCCAGAATATGTCTTAACGAACTCGTCAGCCTTCTTACCTAATGAAATGAGATCCAGAATTTCTTCGATACGCTTTTTCCTTATATCTTTAGGCACACCATAGAGTGAGGCATGCATTTGCAGGTGTTCACGGCCGGTGAGTATATCATCCAATGCCCTGGATTGAAAAACAATCCCTATGGACTTTCTTACCTCTTTAGGATTTTTTAAAACATCATATCCATTTACAATGGCTGTTCCCATTGTGGGATGTAAAATGGTACACAGCATAGATATTAACGTGGTTTTACCGGCGCCGTTAGGACCTAAAATCCCATAAACACTGTTTTTTGGGACTTTAAGGTTAACAGAGTCCACTGCGGTGAAATTATCATATTTTTTGGTTATATTTTTGGTTTCGATGATGTAGTCCATGTGTACACCTAATAATAAATTTACTTATTCTGTTTTCTTCTAAATCTATATATCATTTTTGCTACAAATAATACCATACAATTAAACCATATCAAGTGCCAGAATTTAATAATAAGAATGAATAATAAAACAGCCTTCAATTCTAACGGTTATTATCAGGCTAATCAGTTGAAAAGGAGAAAAATTTTATCCATGTATTGTGGAGAAGGGTTAAAGTGTAACGATGATATTTGAAATGATAAAATCTGAGGGAATAGCCCATAAATCTTACTTCATCGGATCAGGGGGTAGAGCAGCATTAGTGGATCCACGCAGAGATGTAAATGTTTATTTGGAACTAGCCGAAAATAACGGACTACAAATTAGCTATATATTCGAAACCCACCGCAATGAGGACTATGTAATCGGATCATTAGAATTAGCAGAGGCCTCTGGAAGCGAAATTTATCATGGGTCTGCTTTGGAGTTTGCCTACGGCCAGGCAGTGCATGATGGTGATAAATTTAGACTTGGAAATATTGAATTAGAGGTTTTAGAAACTCCGGGACATACGGATGAGAGTATATCTATCACTCTAAAGGACAGGAATGTTTCCAATGATGTGCAGATGATCTTTACTGGAGACTTGCTCTTTGCTGGGGAAACAGGAAGGATAGATCTTTATGGGGGGTCTGAAAAAAAAAGGATGTCTGAAGCTCTCTACAACAGCATCTTCGGAAAAATACTCCCCTTTGGTGATCATGTGATTCTGTGCCCAGCTCACGGTGCAGGTTCCGTTTGCGGAGCTGATATCAGGGAACAGGATTTCACGACCACTGGTTATGAGAAAAAGACCAATCCCTCACTACGCTTCATTAAGAAAAGAGAATTTATCCAGCATAAAATGTCTGAAGAACTCTATACTCCCCCACATTTCCTTAAAATGGAAGATTATAACTTAAATGGAGCTCCTCTATTGTGTCGCTTACCCACACTAAAGCCTCTTTCAGTGGGACAGTTGAAAAAACTCATTGATAATGATACCCAGATCTTGGATGTGCGCAAACCCACCAGTTTTGGCGGGGGACACATACCAGGCAGTCTACATATTTGGAGAGAAGGAGTTCCTGCCTTTGCAGGATGGTTTTTGAACTATCAGGACCCCATAATACTGGTGGATGATCACGGACTGGCCATAGATGAAGTTAGAAGGGCCCTAGTCCGCCTGGGATTCGACAACCTCTACGGATACCTTTCAGGTGGATTCCCTCGATGGTACCTCCATGCAGAGCAAATCTCTGCAATTAATATATGGACGGTGCAAACCCTACGAGAAAGGCAGTTTGACGGTTCATTTTACCTCCTGGACGTGCGTAAGATAAATGACCGGAGGAAAGGTTACATTGAAGGATCTCATCATATGTATGTAGGGGAAGTACCTCAAAAATTAGATGAAATCCCCAGGAACATGCCAATAGTCATCTATTGTGATTCAGGGAACAAGTCCAGTATAACTGCCAGTATATTAAAGAAAGAAGGTTATCAGGATGTAACCAGTGTATTGGGGAGCATGAATGCCTGGATGAAGGCAGGTTATCCTGTAGTAAAAGACTAAATATCTCATTTAATTTTGGAAAATTTTATAAAAGTAAAAATCATATTAAACGTGGTGATGTCGTGAAAGTCCTGAAAATCCCTTTAATGAGTAAAAAAGAATACGATGAGTTTATTAAGGATCAATATGTCAGTAGAATAGGCTTTAAGGGTGAATATCCCTACATCGCTCCATTTCTTTACGTCTTTGATGGTAAATTCATCTACTTCTTATCCACCAAGTATGGAAAAAAGGTTCAACTATTCCAAAACAATCCCCAAGTGGCAGTGGAGATAGAGGAATACGCTGATGACATGTCAAGCTATCGATTTGTAACACTGCAAGGTCACATAAATGAAGTGAATAATCAAGAAGAAAAACAAAAAGTTCGGAAGATGTTCATGAATATGATAAAGGAAAAAAATCTCTCCAACAAGATCATGGCCGCATTAGGCCATTCACCAGCAGATCCCCTAGAATCCCTGATAACAGAAGAACGTTCTTTTGTATGGAAACTGGTAGATGTTCAAGAAATTGTGGCACTTAAAAACTCATGATGATTTTAATCATAATATAATCAAAAAAAGGAGAATAATAAGTCATGGAAGGTTTTAGTGTAAGGGAAATACCCAAATTAATCCTATCCATCTTAGTAGTATTTGTAGCAGGGTCCATCGGAACCTTATCTACCATCTCTGAGTTAACCACGTGGTATGCTGCCTTGACAAAACCAGACTGGACGCCACCCAACTGGGCATTCGGACCTATATGGAGCACCCTCTATGTTCTAATGGGAATAGCACTATTCTTGGTATGGAGAAAAGGCCTAGAAAGGAAGGATGTCAAATTCGCGATCATTATATTCGTGGTGCAACTGGTCTTGAACGTTTTATGGTCCGTAGTGTTTTTCGGTATGCATTCAATATTCAGTGGTTTCATCCTAATACTGATTCTGTGGATAGCTATATTCGCTAACATAATCGCTTTCTACGTTATCTCCAAACCAGCAGGTCTGATACTCATACCCTACTTAATATGGGTCAGTATTGCCTCCTATCTAAACTATAGTGTGTATCTGCTAAATTAAAACCAAACTAACTTATATTTTACCTTTAAATCCTTAATTGAATAAAGGAAGATACATGGGATACTACGACCTTTCCAAGGAAGAAAGACAAACTTTAGTTCACAAAATGAAAGGGGATTTAATAGACGACCTTAATAATTGTAATATTACCAGTATCCTCCGATACTCTCTAAATGATGATTTTTATGTCAGAAAGAATGTTTCTCTTATTTTAAGAAGGATTTACAATAAAAAAAAGCCTTTAGAGCAAAAATAATTAAATTAGTTGCCGAACTAATTCATCATGATGATGAGAAGGTAAGACAGACTTCAGTATATCTAATGGGAAAAATTGGGAAAAGAGATGCTGATTTTGTTTTTAATTATCTTGAAACTGCCATCAGAGACCCACACCAACAGGTAACAAACGCTGTCATGAGCTCGCTGAAAATTATGGGTGAAAAAAATCCGAAAACAACCCTAAAATTTGTAAAAATGTTCATACAAGACCAAGATCCTGAAGTACAAAAAAAGTTATTCACAGTATTGAATTAAGGGGAAGAACTCATCCTGAAGATGTGTTGCCTTTATTAGAGGAAGTACAGGATGAAGATAACCGAAATGGAAGGAAAATGATAATCCAGGTTTTGGGACAGATAAGTTACAAAGAGGGATGTTTAGAAAAAGTTGCAGCTGCCCTGAAAAGCTGGCATAACCAAGAAATCGTCAAAGATACCCTGCCACATATAATAGAAGTGCACAGAAGGTACCCATTCAGTATTAAAACACCAGAAGAAGCTGAAAAGTACTTGAAGAAAATTTAAAGGGTTAAAAATTTCATTTTTTTAATTTATTCTGGACTTTCTCACTCTTTAATTCTCTTAGCGCATTTGAAGCTATCCATTTAGCGCTTTTAGCATCAATTTTAAGAATCTCTTCGGCAAATTCTATCGACTTTTTATTAAGATTTATGTTTCGCTTTCCTATCTGCCTTAAAGCCCAATTAACAGCTTTTTTAACGTAAGTACGATTATCTTTAGACTCTCTAACAATATGGGGGAAAAATTCTATAAACTTCTTATCAGTGGCTTTTTTATCACTAACTGCCAATCGTGCCATCAGCGTAAATCCCGCCCTTTTCACAAATTCTTCCTGGCGATAAGACCATTCCACCGCCTTTTGATAGGCCAAAATTGTTTTCTCAAAGAGATTCATACAGCACTGGTCGCAAATTTCCCAGTAATCAAATTCCAACACCCATTTCTCCATTTGTTCATCAAAAACCATCTCTGGGTCTTCAATCATGCAAGCAAGGATTCTAGTTTCTCTATATTCAGCATTCCACAACATATTAGCCAGTGAGTGATCTTTACCTGCTTCCTTTGCTATCAGTCGTAATTCCGGTATCCTAACAGCATAGGATTTTTTAGGATTTATACCGAAACGAATCATCCCTTCGACATCTTCAGGGTTTGATAACGCTTTTAATCGACTGATAATCTCTGAATATTCCATTTTCAGCTCCGATTCATATTATCCGCCATGTATGCCAATCCCATGGTTATTACGGGAATCATAAGGTAAGTTATACCAATATCCCCCATATAGTCCACAAAACTCATTTGCATGGGGCTAGGTGGTAGGAACAGAACAAAATCAATGGATAAGTTAATTATTAACCAGACAAAACCAATTAATAGCCCTTCCCTAACGAAACCAGATTCGATGTTCTTTAAATACAGATAAGCCAGTGAAACTACCATGATGGTTATAACAAGCGGCATTATAGATTCAAAAAGAGGGTTTCCAGCAGTTTTTAGTGGATATATAAAAAAAGAAACCGCGAATGGAACTAGCCATACTAAAACCCCGAAAAGTACTATTTTTAAATATTTATTCATTTTACCACCATATTTCCCATATAAATAAGAAAAAGTACAGTGAAATTTAAGGATTACTTTTTCATCACTGGGAAGCACATTTCGGTTAATAGCTCGCTTTCTGGAGTTTCATTGGGGTCTGATAGATAGATCTCGATGGGAGGACCTATAATCTCGTAATTATTTTTGTAAGCGTGCTCTGCGAGTGCGCCGATTGCCATGCCAGCCTCGCTGTATGGACCTTTATAAATCGTTGAAAGAACCAGTTGTGCTGGTATTGTTTTGATTTTTACCCTGCCTTCTTCCTCTGCTTCTCCAGCGAATGGCATCCCCACCTCGTACAAGAGTTCTTCCACTGGCACTTCCTGGGGACTGTTGAAGTATACTCCGAAGGGTGGGCCCATCATCTGTAGGCCTTTGGCCATTATGAATCCCACAACTTCCCCCATGAGAACAGGGATCTCATCATAGGGTCCTGTATAGGTAATGTATGCTATTTGCCTTTCTCCAAGCTTCTTTTCCACGATTTCCATTTTTTTTCACCTCTAAAGATTTTCTTCTTCTTTAATTTTTTCAATGAATTTCTCTACCCATTCCATCTCAGTTTTAAGGTTTGCTAAGGGTCTGCTGAATAGTGCAACCACATAGTAGGGGGCATTTAAGTCTTCCTGGGTCTTTACCGAGCTTTCCAGAAATCTGATCCTGCCCTGGGCAGATTCTATATAGTTTTCTAGACACTCTACTACTTCTGGTGGTTCAAGATAGTTGAGGTAGGCTATGCCTAGATCGAAGGGTGATATGGATTTCTTATTCCATGAAAGAAGATCAGCTAGTTTTTCTTTCATGGTTTTTCTTCCCAAATCGGTGAGGGTAAAGACTTTACGGGATGGCTTCCCTTCCACCTTTTCCATTTTCGATGAAACCAGCATCTTCTTCTCCAGCTTCTTTAGGACGTAGTAAATGGATGAAAACCCTATTTGAGTCCAATTGCGCATGCCCCATCCTTCAATGGTCTTCTCGAGCTGGTAACCGTATTGAGGTTCCTCATAGAGCAGACCTAATATGGCAGTCTCCAAGTTTGATATTCTGACCATAGAATAGTCTATGGATATAGTAATATAAAAAGTTTACTATTTAAAAAGTAAGCATATTAAAACCGAACCCGGTTATAATGATAAAAGAACTAATAAATCTAAGTATTTGTAGAATACAAAATACGTTTAATGGGGAAAGGATTTGTAAAATCAATATATTTTTTATATTATTCTCATCCTTTCAGATAATGAAAACATCTATATAGAATTTTTTTTCCCATGAGCGCTTTTTAGACCTTCAACAAGGATCCCTGCCAATTTATGAATATCAGGTTCCAATTTCAGTTTTCGTGTCTATACTTAATTCATTTTTTAGTTTTTCGTCAAATGCAATAATATTCTTTAAAAAACCTACAAATAAATCCATTGAGCCTTCTTCATCACTCAAAGCCCGTGAAAATCCTTGTTTCATCAATTTATAATTATCATGACCATTGATGAAAAACCATATCTTTCCAAATAATGTCCGAATTTCTTCCAGTGTCTTTTCTTCAAGCTTAAAGAGCCCTTTCTCTTCTAAAAATTGTTCTGGAGTACAATTTCCATTTTCATCAAGCCAAGGTCTCCTTAATTCCATTATTCTTTCAACCTCTTTAGGGGGGAATCCTTTAACGACTTTGCCATTAACTAATGCCGGGAAATTAATCGGATCTCTCAAATTAGGACTTTTAGGCAATTTTAC